>TARA_R110002153_G_scaffold39605_5_pt1 | contig 14352 bp, 15 predicted proteins | sample TARA_R110002153 | Tara Oceans TARA_R110002153 (sample SAMEA4398193) | marine metagenome | biome: Polar Biome; feature: [SRF] surface water layer (ENVO:00010504); material: water (ENVO:00002006), including particulate matter (ENVO:01000060) such as... | depth 5 m
ACTATTCAATGTAAAAGGAACTTCACCAGTTGATGAATCACCTTTTTCTTTTTGTTCCTCCATATATTTATTTTTTAATTCTTCTATCTGTTTTACCATTTGTTTTTGCTGAGAAGCTAACTTAACACTACGAGCAGCTACTTTTTTACTATGGTTTTTTCTATTTCTTGATTTTGGCATCTTATAATATTTTAGTTCACTACAAATATAAGTATCTTATTGGAATAATCAAAATATTTATAATAAAAAATAAGTGAGTAATATAAAAAATTTATTAACTAGAGTTGGTACTATAGTACAAAATTCTGAGGGTGGTACTCTTAATGAGATTAAGAATATTTCCGATATTTTAGAAATAGATGGTAAAGCAGCAACGGTATTACATTTCGCACATATGGATGGTAGTTGGAACCCACATACAACTACACTTTTAGAAGATAATCTAATTAATGAAACCAAAAGTCGGATTCCTTCTCAGAGGATTTAAATTCGTAGAAAGAATTCCCCAATTCCTTTATCACGTTTTCACCTAAGTTTATAGAGTTTTTAACGTCTTCTACCACAACATATTCATTACGTGTGTGGTAATTATAATATCCAGCAGCAAAGTTTAAACAAGCAAAATTAAATCTTTCTTTAAGAACCATTGTATCGGTATATGGGTGGTGTCTCCACTCAGTAAAACCATGTTCTAAAATTATGTTACGAGTCTTATTGAAGAACTCGGACTCCTCCTCAAATAATTTAACCCCCATTAAAGAAAGAGACATTGTATCGTTTTCAGTGGAGTCAAACTGAATCGCGTAACCCACATCTTTAAAGAACTCCTCTTTAGCACCCCTACTCCCATGACAACCAGTTTCTTCTGCAACTGGGAAAAAAGCTTTAATAACATCAAATTTTTCTAATAATTGTAAACATATAAAAACACCTGCTTTATCATCACCACCTATTCCTGTTGGTAGTCCACCGTCTTTAGTATAAGCTTTAAGAGCTAATCTATCCTCGCCCTGTGAATTAGGTAGGTACTCCTCTTTAACCACCATCTCCTCAATTTCATGGACACTGTCTGTATGAGCAAGAACCAAAGGGTAGTGTTCGGATATACCTTTAGTTACATATAAGTTACCCATATCATCTACTTCATAAAGGTAACCCTTTTCTTCAAAATGACCTATAAGGTAATTTATTAATCTTTCCTCTTCCCAGGTCTTAGTTGGGATTGACAATAATTCTTTTAATTTTTCTTTCATATTAAACTCTTTTAGAGTAACCAACAACTTGATAGTAATCTCTTTTACCATCACAGAAGTCAATCATTAATTGTAATAAACCTTTGAACATGAACGCGTCATCCGACCTTTTTTCACATAAAATGAATAATTCCAAGATACTAGAAAGAAACTCCACACTTAGATACCCACAACCATCTATACCTTGAAAGTCCGTTAGAGACCCTCCTATGTGTTGTAGTTGGTAAGTATTACGTTCTGATTGTGTCTCAAAAGGGGTCATAACGTCGTACAAATCTAGATATTTTTGTACAAAATCCCTAACCAACGTCTTATTAAATTCCGCTTTAACTAGTAAATCCACAATCCAGTGTGTGTGGGATGGGGTTCTTAATCTATTTTCCGGTTCCTTATATTTCACAATAAAGTCTAAATCAGGGTAAGAACCTCTAAACCCCTGAAACATCGCTACCTTAGTACCGTCACTCAGGATAAACTCATTTACCGACTCTACCCTTGGACCATTTTTTATTTTATATTCTAATTTTTCCATTACTTGTATTTTACGATTTTTGGGTTAAGTACCCAGTTAAAATTATATTCAGAAGTATACTTGTTATTGTTATATTTTTTACAACAACTACCACACGCTTTTACTACCTTTGCTCTCCTAGCGTAGTAAAAATCTTTTTCACAATTAGGACAACTAACTACCCACTTCATAAACATAGATTTATCAACACCAGAACTACTACTACATCTTTCACCACTACAACCTATAGATTTAGCTAGTCTTTTCCACTGTGAGTCATGGTTAGAATACCCTCTTTTTTCATAATCAATACCATGAGCAATCTCATGTAGGATAGTGTTAACTACCCTTTTTTCACTACTCTCGTGTTGTGTCATAGGTCTGGACAAAGTTATAGTTTTTAACCTACCGTTACAAGAACCAAACCTACTAACAGCATTGTCCCATTTGAATGTATACCCAACAAGACCGTGTTGTCTTATTAGTTTAATTGCCGTATTTCTAACCTTATCTAAATTCATACTACAAAGATAAGAAAAAAATACTAGATGGCCGAATATAAACGTGAAATTTTTCTTAAAGAATCGTGACCTGCTTTATTAAATCTTTTTTCCCAGAATTTAAGAAAGTTACGAGGTGATGAGGTCACTTTATTTGGTAGGTTAGGTATTTTTATAGTTTCATCAGCTGAAAAATCTTTTAAAAAGTCCTCATAGGTTACCGACCAATTTTGTATTAGTTGGTCTAAGACAATTTCCTTTATTTCGTCTATTGGTGTTTTTTTTCCGTCATAGTCTCTAATCCTATCTATCGTTTCTTGAGGGACATCAAAATCCTCAACAAACTTTTCAGCACTAAAATTATTAAGTCTTTTAGCGTAAGAAAAAGCCCTAGAAGTCTTCAAAAACTCCACAAACTCCTCCTTAGAAGCAATATTTTTATTCCTTAACAAACCATAAACCTCAGATATCCTAGCATTAAGTTCAAAACTCAAATGTAAGTAAATCATAAACATTAACTCATCCCAATCATCCACAGAACCCATTTTATTTAACATTTGTGTTAAATTAGCTACCTGCTCAAAATTAGGTTTGGCTGAATTACTAAGTATTCTTTTGTAAAATTCATAAACGTGTGTTAATTCGTGAAATAAAACTGATTCAGCGTAGGGTTTTATCTCAGAATTGTAAAGTTCAACAAAAGAACCATTCTCATAGTAGGACTCTGGAATATTTATTTGGATATTAATTATTCCACCCACCACTAAAGGAAATGTTTTCCCATCATCAAAAGTAGCGTCAATTAAATTAATTTCACTAGTATCAAAAGAAGCTCCATCTATATAATCATCACCACTATCTATATCTTCATCAGGAACAACCAATAACTTTAAGTTTAATTGTGGTTCAGCCAAAGGAAAATCTAAAAACTTATCGTTAGAACTACTCCAACCCCCAGAAACAGCTTTTTCTTGTACATCACCACCAGTAAAAAAAACCTCTTTATCATCAGACGATAATAACATTAATAATCCATCATTAATTACATCAGAAAACGTATCCACCCAAAATTCTATAGATTTGGGTACACCTAACGCTTCTTTGATTAATCGTTTAGATTGTTTTTGTGTTATTATAAATTTCATCACATATAAATATCATATCACTAACCTTTGTCGACAATTTTGAACTCATTAGATTTCTTTGAATAGCTTAGATTGTATTGTATACCTTCTTTTATACTGTCTTTTAGTATCTCTGATGAGATATAATCCTCCACCTCCGACTGTATAGCTCGTTTTAAAGGTCTAGCACCAAACTTTTCGTCGTAACCAACCTCACAAATATGGTCAATTATACTAGGACTAAATTTAATACTATAGTTTTTTTCCATTAACCTAGAAGTTAAAGAAGATAATTCTATCTTAACTATTTTTTTCACACTAGACTTATCCAAAGTCTCAAACATAATAACATCATCTAAACGATTTAAAAATTCAGGATTAAAAGTATTTTTAAGTGATTTGGATATGATAGTCCTAATTCTCTCTTTATCCGTTTGTTCTGATGACTTAGTAGCGAAACCTAAGCTCCTATTAAAATCTTGTGATTTTTTAACACCTATATTAGAAGTCATCATAATTAATGTGTTCCTAAAATTAATTTTTCTACCTGCCGCATCTGTAACATACCCATCATCTAAAATCTGTAAAAGAATATTAAAAATATCTGGATGACCCTTCTCAATTTCATCAAACAATATTAAAGAGTACGGTCTTTGTCTCACTTTTTCAGTGAACTGACCACCCTCATTGTATCCAACATAACCTGGAGGTGAACCTATCAACCTAGACACTGAGTGCTTTTCTTGGAATTCTGACATATCTACTCGTATCATTGACTCCTCCGAACCAAAAAGTAACTCCGATAGTTTTTTAGCTAAGTGAGTCTTACCAACACCAGTAGGTCCTAAACAAATAAAAGAACCTATAGGTTTATCTAATTCTTTTATCCCTATAGAATTACGTCTTACAGCTTTTACTATAGTGTTTATAGCGTCATCTTGACCTATAACCTCCTTCTTTAATTGTTTGTCTAGATTTAGAAGATTCTTTTTTTCATTCCTATTCATCCTACTCAAAGGAATTTTAGTTATTTTAGAAACCACATCCATAACATCCTCAATAGTAATTTCTATTTTATTTAACGATTGTTTTTCTTCCCAATTAGAAGTTAACTTACGTAATTTTTCTGTTAATTTTCTTTCACCATCTCGTAAATCGGCAGCTTTTTCATACATTTGAGACTTAACAACTTCTATTTTTTCTAACTTCAATGTGTCAATTTCACCCTTTAATCTCTCCAAAGCTTTAGGTGTCTTAACCTCTATCTGCACCATAGACCCAACCTCATCAAGAACATCAATAGCTTTATCCGGAAAGGCTCTATCACTGATGTACCTATCCGCTAATTTAACACACAACTCAATAACCTCATCACTGTATAATACATTATGGTGTTCTTCATACACATGTCTTATATTTTTTAAAATTTCTATAGTCTCTATTAAAGAAGGTGGGTCTATAGTTACTTTTTGAAATCTTCTTTCTAATGCACCATCCTTCTCAATTTTTTCTCTAAATTCATCCATGGTAGTTGCCCCAATACATTGTACTTCACCCCTTGCTAATGGTGGTTTAAATATATTAGCAGCATCTAAATTACCAGAAGAATTACCAGTACCAACAACGGTATGAATTTCATCTATGAAAATAATTACATCTTTATTCTCACGTAACTCATCTATTATAGCTTTCATTCTTTCCTCAAACTGACCCCTATATTTGGTGCCAGCAACTAATGAAGACAATTCTAACAAGACTATTCTCTTATTCAATAAACTTCTAGGACACTTACCTAAATGAATCATAGTGGCCAACATTTCCACCACAGATGTTTTACCAGCTCCGGGTTCACCTATTAAAACTGGATTATTTTTTTTACGTCTAGCTAAAATTTGTACTATTCTTTTAACTTCTTCTTCACGACCTATAACCGGGTCTAATTCACCTCTAGCTGCTATAGCTGTTAAATCACGAGAAAAATTATCTAGAATCGGTGTCCCACTGTCCGGTACACTAGGCTTCTGTTTTTCACCATCACTATTTATTTCTTCCATATCTGAGTCTGCACTAAAATCTATCATATTCTTTTTTATTTAAATTTACTATATTTCTTATAATAATCAACCACTGACAAAATGACATACGTTGTGTCAGGTTTGACATTTGAATTATTCTTTATTACTTTTGGTACGGTAATTGTACTACAAAACTAATGAAAATAATTTCATAAACAAATAAAAAAAAGAAAATTAAATAAAAAATGGCAAAAGTAATCGGAATTGATTTAGGAACAACGAATTCGTGTGTTTCTGTGGTGGAGGGTGGAAACCCAGAAATAATTGTAAACTCGGAAGGAAAAAGAACCACCCCTTCTGTAGTGTCTTATAAAGATGGTGATAGAGCTGTCGGTGACCCAGCAAAAAGACAAGGTGTAACAAACCCTAAAAATACAATATATTCAGTAAAAAGATTTATAGGTAGCAAATATAGTGAGATTAGTAAGGAAGCTAAAAAAATGCCTTACGATGTTGTTAAAGGGGATAAAGGTATTGTGACAATTAAAATTGATGACAAGTCTTATGTCCCACAAGAAATCTCAGCTGTTGTTTTACAAAACTTAAAGAAAACAGCTGAAGATTATTTAGGTACTAAAGTTAGTGAGGCAGTTATTACTGTACCCGCTTATTTTAATGATGAACAAAGAAACGCAACAAAAGAAGCTGGTGAAATCGCTGGTTTAAAAGTTTTAAGAATTATAAACGAACCTACCGCTGCGGCTCTAGCTTATGGTTTAAATGAAAATGAAGATAAAGTTGTTGCTGTTTACGATTTAGGTGGTGGTACTTTCGATATTTCCATTTTAGAAATTGGTGATGGTATTTTTGAGGTGATGTCAACTAACGGTGACACACATTTAGGTGGTGATAATTTTGATGAAAAAATTATGGACTGGTTATTAGAAGAGTTTAAGGCTGAAAGTGGTATGGATGTATCCGAAGACCCGTCAGCACTACAAAGATTAAGAGAAGCCTCGGAAAAAGCAAAAGTAGAATTGTCAAACTCAACAACTACAGAGATTAACCTACCCTACCTTACAGCGGACAATACAGGACCAAAACACCTAGTACGTAATTTATCTAAAGCTAAGTTTGAGTCTATGGTTGCGGATTTGGTAAAGAAAAGTTTATCACCATGTAGAAAAGCTATTAAGGATGCGGGAATTAAAGTTACCGACATTGATGAAATCTTATTAGTTGGTGGTTCCACTAGAATCCCAGTAATCCAAGAAGCTGTGGAGAAATTGTTTAAGAAGAAGCCATCTAAAGGTGTAAACCCTGATGAGGTTGTTGCGATGGGAGCCGCAATACAAGGGGGTGTCTTAGCTGGTGATGTTAAAGATGTGTTATTACTAGATGTTACACCACTATCGTTAGGTATCGAAACTATGGGTGGTGTTATGACAGCTTTAATTGAATCCAACACAACAATACCAACATCTAAGTCACAAATATTTTCTACAGCTATAGACAGTCAACCAGCTGTAGACATTCATGTACTACAAGGTGAAAGACCTATGGCTCCTGACAATAGAACTCTAGGTAGATTCCAACTAACAGATATACCACCATCACCAAGAGGAATACCTCAAATTGAAGTGACTTTCGATATCGACGCGAATGGTATTATTGATGTTAAAGCTGTAGATAAAGGAACCGGTAAACAACATAATATTAAAATTGAGTCTGGAAGTAGTTTATCTGACACTGAAATTGATAGGATGAAAAAAGAAGCTGAAGCTAACGCCGAATCCGACGCAAAAAAGAAAGAAGAAGTGGAAAAACTAAATGAGGCTGACGCAATGATATTCCAAACAGAAAAACAACTAAAAGAGTATGACGATAAATTAGAAGACACACCTAAAAAAGAATTAACTGATTTGGTTGAAAAACTTAAAAAAGTTGTGGAAGATAAAGACTTATCATTAGTAGATAGTACACTAGAAGAGATTAATACTAAATGGCAGGAAGTATCCACCCAATTATACGAAGAGAGTGAATCAGGTGAAACCCCACAGCCATCAGGGGACGAAAATACGACAGATGTTGAATTCGAAGAAGTTAAATAAATTTATTAATAATGAAAGGAATTAAGTTTCCTTTCATTATTAAAATACATATAATTAAAAAAAAAATACATTATGAAAATATATACAAACCCATCATGTCACTACTGTAAAAAAGTGAAAGACGCATTAATTGAAGGCCAAATTGACTTTGAAGAAGTTATTACTAGTGAAAACTTTGACGAGTGGAACGACCTTCTAAGGATATCTGGATTAGCGGTAACACCAACCATCAAATTCCAAGAAGAGATATGGTTACCAAATAGAGATTTTAGAACACCGGAAGAATTAGTGGCTAGAGTTAAACACTTTGTAGATAACCCTATGCCAGTGTTAAAGTTGGAGGATAGAGTGGACCAAGTATTGAACGCTACGAAAAATATAGCTTTACTACTAAATAATATGGGACAACAAATCCAACAAATCCAAACACAGACAGCTGGAACACCTAATATTGTGAACAACCCACAGGGTAATAACCCACAACCAAACCCTCAAACCCAACAACAAAACTAGTGGCTATTAAAAAAGAAACAATAGACGGTAGGATGATAATAAATGAATACGACTCCTCCAATTTAAAGTCTACACAATACAACACTGAAACAAGTGAGTTAATTGTTGAGTTTAAAAAGGGGGGTAAATATTCTTATGAAAAAGTGCCTATCTCTATTTTCACTAAATTGAGGTTGGCTGAGAGTCAAGGTTCATTCTTCGCCAAAAAAATATCTAAAAACTATAAATATAAAAAGTTGTCATAGATAGAACTTCCTTATATTTATAATATATGGAAAACTCCAACATACAAATAGTAAAAAGTTTTAAGGTACAGAACGAACTAAGTCCAGAAATTTGGTTTTTGGAAGGTGACACTTATAAAATGAAACCGGAAATAAGAACCTCTTTATTAGAAATCGTTGAAGATTATGAAAACTTTACTGATTTAGATTTAGATATCGAGGATGTAACACTTACTGGTTCTTTATCTAATTTTAACTGGTCTGAGTTTTCAGATGTGGATTTACACCTTATATTGGATTTTTCCGAAACTAATGAATTACTTAAAAAATATTTAGATAGTAGAAGAATTATATGGAATTCTCTTAGAGATGTCAGAGTTAAGGATTTTGATGTTGAAATTTATGCTCAGGATAGTAATGAACCTCACTTCGCTAGTGGGGTTTACTCCGTTTTGTATGATGATTGGATTGTAAAACCTAGTAAGGGTGAAGATGTGGAGATAGATACTGAAAAAATACTAAGTAAAGCAAAAGGGTGGATGGAGGAGATAGACACTATAGAAGTTAACGCAAAAAGGAAAGAACCAGAACAGGTTCTAGGTGACATCCAAAGACTAAAAAACAAACTTAAAAAATATCGTGGAAATGGTTTAAAAGATGGTGGTGAGTATTCATATGAGAATCTCACTTTTAAATTTTTAAGGAGAAATGAGTATTTAAAGAAAATAAATGACGTTAGAAATGAATTAATCGACAAAACTCTTACTGTCGAAGAAAAAGTTTCTGCTATTTAGATATATTTATAAATAAATAAAGATTAATTAATTAATTATGGCTGGAGGAAATTACGGGGGAAATTCAATACCTACAACTGCTATTGACGGTTACGAGTTAGCAAATACTACAACTTATGATGGGTATAAATGTACATCAGTTGTCACATCTGGTGCAGCAGCTACATTTACTTACCAAGGGTTAATATTAGGTCTTGCTGCTGGAACAACGATGGAACTTATTATAAATCCTGGAGGTGTTACCCAGTCTGTTGGAGCTATTTTCTTATGTTATGATTGTAGTTGTAGTGACCCTATGTCAGGTATAACACGTTCAGATAATTACTCAGGAACAACAGCTATGTTCAGACCAACCATAATTGGTGGAGGTGGATTAAATAGTTAAATAAAATAAAATAAAAAACAAATTAACATGTCAGGATTAAAACCAATAGGTAGTGAAAAATTAGAAGGAGACGCTAAAGTACGAAGAATAATGGAAATAGCCCGTTTCGGAGAAACAACTAGAAATAAAGAATTACAGGTAGAAACAAATCACTTTACCAAAAAAGGTGCGGACGGACAAATTTACTCTATAGTATTAGAACGTGATGGGTATTATTTAAAATCCGGTATTAACGAATCCGAATTAGAGTACGTTAGTGGTCCCCACAATAAAAAAAGAGACAGGTTTAAAAGTTATGGTAAAGCCCTAAAAAGAATGAACTTAATCTTTAAACCATTAAACGAGGAGTATAATGAAGGTACTGGGATATCTATGTACGATGAGGAAGAAATGGAAGAACAAGAAAAATTTGTATTAAATGTACCAAACGAAGGTGGTGATGAAGAAGAAGAAGTGGTAGATATGGACATGGATATGGGTGACGAAGAAGAAGTAGATATGGACATGGATGATGAAGAAGAAGATATTGATGTGGATATGGATATGGATATGGGTGATGATGAGGAAGAAATGGAAGGATTCATGAAACCAATACAAAAATTAACCGGAAAATTAGGACAAAAACTTAGAGACGTTGGAGAAGAATTAGGTAGTGCGGACATCAAATATGTTTTAAACTCTATAATATCAGCTGTAGATTTAGATAATTTAGATGAAGATGATAAGGATGACGTTTTAGATAGATTTGAAGATGAAGAATCGTCTTACGGTGATGAAGAAGATATTGATGTGGATGTGGATATGGGTGATGATGAAGGTATGGAAGATGAAATTGATTTGGATATGGATATGGATGATGAAGACGAAGAAATGGCTATGGAATCTTTGAAAAAAAGAGTTGGTAGTTTGTTAGAATCATATGTCGATGTAAAGAAAACAAAAGTAGTAAAGAGTTCACCACAAAAATACCTAAAATCAAAAATGAGTAGATTACAGGAAACAAAAAAAATTAAAAAACATTACAATAGTATAGAACAAGAATTAAGTTGTGAAAAATTTTTAAAAGAAAATAAATCTTTTAAATTTAAGAGAAAAACTGAAAGTGGGAAAATAATACTAGAAAACAGTGATAAAAAAGTTTGGGTATTAAGAAATGGTTCTATAAAATAAATGAAACTTTTATTTATAAACGAGCTTGGTCCTGATTATAAAAATGAAAATATTTATGAGTTTATATTTGGGGAAAGTTTAGGTGAAATGTGGGGTGAGGATTGGGATTCTAGTCCAGCACACGGTAAACCAGGACCACCGGAAATAGAGTTTATAAAAAAGGTTGGGGTGTTAAAGGGAAAAAATGTTAAATTAGAGTTAGTACAAAACTCGGATTATTTTTCTATGGAACATGCCTTAGATAATGTAGTAGCGTTAGGGTGGGAAACCTATGAAGAATCCTATGAAAATGACGAAGAAGAGAGATTGGTTTTTCATTTTGGTGAAGACAGTACAAAAACCCAAGACAAATTATATGCTAGAGATATAATATTAGAATTTGATAAAATTTTAACAAATGCCACAAACTAGAAAAAAATTAATAAAAAGATTTGTAAATGAAGGGTTTACACACAGAACGTTATCGTTATTCTCGAACGAACAACTCCAAGAGTTAAATAAAAAGATTTTTAAAGAACAAATATCTGATAAAGATATTAAAACTAAAGAAAAAGAATTAGCTACACTGTATATGGCAAAAGCTGCTGAATTAGAAGAATATAATACAGATGAAGAATTAGATATTGAAACGGATGACACTGGAAATCCTGATGTCGACATAGATGGTACCCCATTATTACGTGAAAAAGAAATAGAAGAAAAATTTAGTAGTAAAGCACAACAAAAATATCTTTACGCGATTAATCCAGCTGCAGCTGAAAAATTAGGGTCAAAAATGACAAAAAAAGACTATGAAGAATTACCTGATAAAATAGATGAAGAAAAGGTTTTAGAGGATTGGGTTATGTCATTGGTAGAATCTAACGAAACTCCAGAAATATCTAAAAAGAACTTTATTAAGACAATAAAAGAAAATTTACCTAAAAACATAAAGGAATCAAAAACGGTAGGTACTGAAGACCAGAATGAATCATTCAATACTATGGTAGAAATAGGTGAAGAAATGAACCCACCTATGAGTGTTGAGGTAGATGGTTTTGATGATGACGGACACATCAACGGATACCTAAAAGGAGATAACAACGTTATAGATTTAAATATTTGCCCATCAGGTAATGTAAAATTGAATGGTCTAGGAGTTGGTGAAATGGATTTAAATGAAACTGATAGAGATGATGATGGTGAATATATAGGAGCTCCTGAAGCAACTACCGCACCAGCACCATTAAAAACACCCACTATCGCACCTAGTAAACCAGGAGAGAAAAAAAGAAGAGGACCGTTCCAAAAACCAAAAACCACACCAAAACCAAAAGCACGTAAAGGTGATAATTCATCATTTCCTGATTGGTTAAGTTCTACTAATTTAGGTAAAGCATTAACACAACATGGCTAAGAAAAAATTAAATGAGGCACCTCCGATAGACTATGGTTCTGGGAGAGAAAGAATGTCACCAGATATAGAAGGTAAACTACGGTCACAAGAACATCCCTTAGGTAAGCATCAAGCATTTCCTGATGTGGATAAAAATGGAATACCAGATAATTTTGAAGAACTTATAGCATCACAAAGATTCCAAGACGTAGTGCAAAAAGTAAAAGACGCTACAGGTGTAGAAAATATTGACCCGCAAACCTTTATGTCGTTACAACCTATGTTAATGCAGGCAGCTCAAAGAGTTTTACAGATAGAATCACAAAATAAAGAAGCTTTAGAAAATCTTGCTGTAGAATTAGTTGTTGGTGAAATGGGTATACCAGATGGTGATTTGCAATTTGACGCAAAACTAGAAAAACCAAATATGTCTGGTATGCAACAAAAACCACAAGAAAAGAAAAAGAAAAAGAAAGAGCCAGAATTCCCTAATTTCGAAATGGAGGACGAAGCAGCGAAAAGACTACAAAAATTAGATTTAGAAAAACAAAAAAGAAGATTCATCAACTCTTTAATACAAGGTTCGGCAAAAAAAGCTCACTACATGTACCACCTAGTGAATGAAAAACTAAACGAAATTAATCCAGACTTAATAGGTCTATACTCAATAGTAATGTCAGTAAATGATTTAATGTATTGGGTAATGCCGGACATGGAAGGTATGATTAGTGGTGGTGGAGCAGAACAAGCTATGGCTGGAAAAGAAGAATTAGACCTAGAAACAAACCCACCAACAATTAGAGCAAAAGGACTAATGTTCCCAATATTAGTACATGAATTGTATAAGGGCGTTATGGAATACGTCTCAGCTCACGGACTACCATCTGACCCAGATATGGCACAAGATGTAATTGGTTCGGAAGATACTCTACCAGCTGAAATTTGGGATTTACGATTGGGTCCTGTAATTTGGGAAAAGTTTTTAGAGGTTTACCCAGATGACTTCTTTGATATTGATGAACAGAAAAGAATTAAAAATTATTTTTATTTTAAATTCGTAAGTTTAGAAGCCCAAGAATTCCTATCTTTAGCAAAAGAAATACTATCTGGTAGTCAGACAGGTAAAGACCAAGTTAAAAAGATGATTGATGATATCGTCACACAACTAAAGGGTGAGGATTATGAAGATGCTAGTGGTGAAACAAAATCAGTACCAGACATTCCGGGGTTTGAAGGAACTATGGACTCACTAGACGACATAACAATCAGACCGACAAACAAACCAACCCAAGACCTAGACATGGACACAATACTAGACAAAATTAATAAAAGCGGTATGGACTCTCTAACACCCAAAGAAAAAGACTTTTTATATAACTTGTAAAAGGTTAACATTTTTCCGATATTTATAGTATATGAATAAAGAAGATTTAATAAAAGAGTATGCTAGGTGTCTGCAAGATACCAATTACGCTATTGAGTCGTATTTAGAAACTTACGATAACACACAATCTAAGTATGTTCGATTTAATTTATTTCCCGAACAAAAAATGATGTTAAAGAACTTTGAACTCTTTAATGACAATATAACAAAAAAATATAGGCAGGCAGGTGTTTCCACAGCAACAGCGGCCTGGGTATCGAAAAAACTACAATTCGCTTCTAAAAACAGACCAGAAAAAATTCTTGTAATCGCTAATAAATTAGATACAGCTTCTGAATTTGCAAACAAAGTAAGGGGTTTTTTAAATCAATGGCCTGAATGGATTAATGTTGGGTTTTCTAAAGAGAAGGACTCTCAGAAACATTTTAAATTAAATAATGGTAGTGAGGTAAAAGCTGTTGCTACCTCGGTGGATGCACTTAGGGGGTTTACACCAACCACACTAATATTTGATGAAGCCGCATACATAGAAGCTGGTGATGATTTTTGGGCGGCATGTATGGCTTCCTTATCAACAGGGGGTAAGGTGATAGTAATTTCCACACCAAACGGATACGATAAGATTTATTATGAGATATACGAACAATCTATAAAAGGTTTAAATAGTTTTGTGATTTCTGAACTTCATTGGGAAAACGACCCTAGATTTACAAAAGATATTTACTGGGTTGACACTAAAGACATTGTTCATTTTTTATTAAATAGAGAAGACTACAATGAAGATGAATTTATTCATGAAAGTGATTTAAGTAAATTTAAGGATTTAAAGCACCGAGGTTATAAACCATGTTCTGATTGGTTTGAGTCTATGGTTAAGAAACTTAAATACGATAGAAGGAGGGTGGCACAGGAGTTAGAAAGTGCATTCCTAGGGTCCGGAGATAACGTAATATCATCCGAAATGATAGAAAAGATAAAGAATGAAGATGTTAG
>TARA_R110002153_G_scaffold26953_2_pt1 | contig 14326 bp, 13 predicted proteins | sample TARA_R110002153 | Tara Oceans TARA_R110002153 (sample SAMEA4398193) | marine metagenome | biome: Polar Biome; feature: [SRF] surface water layer (ENVO:00010504); material: water (ENVO:00002006), including particulate matter (ENVO:01000060) such as... | depth 5 m
ACTGATTTTACTGCCACAGTTGATGAACTAGGGCGTAGCCTTATTATATTGCTACCTGACGCTCTAGGGCTTTCTAGTGGCGAAATAGAGGTAGTTACGGCTATGGGTACGGTTTTGCTTAATAAACCTTATGAAGCTACTACAGTAAGTGTATTTGAGTCTGCTCCTACTAAACCTGTTATCTTAGATTTAACGCTTGATTTAATTGACAATATGTTAATTGTTACGCCACCTAAAGAAGAAGCTGTAATTGAAGAAGAAACTACAAGCACACAAACAGATAGCGTATTAGATTTTAATGATCTTGATATAGATTATCTTGCAGAAGATTTTTTAGATGATGATTTAGAATTTACAGAATTAGATATTAACTATCTTGATGTAAATTATCTTGAAGACTTGTTAAATGTATTAGATGCTTTAGCTGTAAGTGAGGATGAAGATCAATTAGCACAAGCGACTAGCACACAAATTAGTGGTACTTCTTTAGGTAAAGATGTTGAAACACAAATAACAACTTTAATAACGGGTAACGTAGTTAGTCTTAGAAGAAAGGTAAATGAAAGCGTCCGGGTAGATTTAGACGGTAGTAATGCTTATACAGTAATATTGATCCAAGATGGTATTTCTAATATAATTAAAGTTAATGGAGGGAGCGACAGTGTTATTACTATCACTCAAAGTGATTAATTGAAGAGACTATTATTACCTGTAGTTATAATACTATCTTTACCATTATTTTTTCAAACCACGCCAACAGAAATACTTAAGCTTAAAGTATTTGATTCATTTATACAGACACCACAAGAATCAGGAAACTTTGTAATACTTAACATAACTGAAGAAGATGTAGAACGAGAAGGTGGTTATCCACTACCAAGACAAAGACTTGCACAAATACAAATAGATTTACTTAATGAGGGTGCTATAGGTGTAGGTTGGGTTATAAGCTTTCCACAAGCTGATCGTATGGGTGGAGATGAAATGTTTGCAGAAGCACTTGGGTATGCACCGTCAGTTATAGCTATGTTTGAAGACGGTAAAGGAAATTTTCCTGCATCGCCTGGAACAGTTGTTATAGGTAATGATAATGGTGGTATACTTAGTTCGGGAGTAAAGTCAAATCTACCTCTATTATCCAATAACACCTTACAAGGTTTGGCTATTGCTCCCACTGATGTAGATCAGCTTGTAAGAAGAATACCTCTTTTAGTAAAAACCTCTAATGATGATTGGATTCCTAGTTTTGGCACACAAATATATAAATCTTTATTTGATGTTAAAACATATATTATAAAAACTAATGATAATGGTATATCAGAAATATCAATAAGAGGAATACCACCCGTTAAAACAGATAGCTATGGCCGTAAGTGGATTAGCTGGGTTAATACACCACAAACTGATCTAAAAAAAATGGAAGTAGCAGGTAAGTTTGTTTTTGTAGGTGTTACTGCGAATGGCGTTATGCCACAGATAGCAACACCTGTAGGTTTACTAGAGCCACATAAAATACAGGCAGCACTAGCAGAATCAATCTTAATACAAAATAGTCCTTATATACCTGATTGGTCGTTAGCTGCTGAACTAATGATGCTTATTGTATTTGTTAGTTTGGTTTGGTTTGCACTTCATTATTTGGGAATAACTTGGGGTATTACTGTTGCAACCATGTTAATGGTTACTACTGGTAGTTTAGGGTATTACCTTATAAGTAAAGGTTTATTAGTAGATGTATCTTGGACACTTATATCAGAGTTTATTTCAGGATCTATAGCTTTCTATTTAAGGTTTAGACAACAATATAAACTACGTCAACAGATCAAAAAACAGTTTGAACATTACCTTGATCCACGCCAAGTTAAAAAATTACAGGATGATCCTAGTTCTTTAGTGTTAGGTGGTGAGCGTAGGTATTGCACGTTCCTCTTTACTGACGTACGTGGCTTTACTGCTATGTCTGAAAAACTAGAGCCAGAAGAAGTAACAAAGATTATGAACCAAGTTCTTACAATACAAGCAGAGACAGTAAATTTTTATGATGGTATGGTAGACAAGTACATAGGCGACGCTATGATGGCTATATTTAATGCACCTATAGATTTACCAGATCATGAAACCGCTGCAGTTTCATGTGCAAAAGAAATACAAGATAAAATAAAAATGGCTAATATTGATGTAGAAATAGGAGTAGGTGTTAATTCTGGATATGCTGTTGTAGGTAATATGGGTAGTGATACAAGGTTTGATTACACAGCTATAGGAGATGCTGTAAACCTTGCTGCTAGACTTGAAAGCTCTACTAAGGAAGTTGGAGAAGATATTGTTATAGGTTATGATACTATTCATGCACCTAGTTTTAATAATGAAATTGCTCTAAAAAAACTTAAAAGCATTAAAGTTAAAGGTAAAGAAAAATCTATAAATATTTATACAATTATATGACATCATCAAAAGAAGCTTTAAACAAAATAGAAACACATGAGAAAGAATGTTCTATTAGATATACCAATATAGAAAAAAGATTAGAAGATGGTGCAAAACGATTTGATAAACTAGAAAATATGATATGGGCAGTCTATCCATTTATTTTAGTTTCATTAGTTTTGTCCCGATTTGTTTAGTGAAACAAAAATTAAAAAATTTTTTTTATTGGCTATTAAGTCTATTTCAAACACGCTATAAAATAACAGTATCTTTTAATAGAGAGTATGGAGATACTGACGATAAAAGTTATATGTCAAAAAAAATACTTACCCAAAAAGAAAAGCATCTTAAATTTAGAACGCTTGATAAAAAATTAATTGAATATAGAAGTTCTACAGGACTTAATTATATTATTGAGGAAGACGAATAATGCAACAAGTTTTAATAGGAATTATTATGGTATTAGGACTTGGTGGCTATTGGTTATATAACGAAAACGTAACCTTAAAAGCTAACAACGTTGCCTTAGAGGGTGCTATAGCTACACAAGAGGAAGCGATAGAAAGTTTACAGAATGATTTTGAATTACAAACTACACAAATGAATGAGCTTACTATTAAAAGTCAAGCAGCACAAAGAGAACTAAACAGATATACACAGTTTATACAAAACTATGAATTATCTGCAAAAATACTAGCAGATCCAATAGAGATGCAAAGGAAAATAAATAATGGAACAAAACATATTATGGAGAACATCGAAGAAATCAGCGTTGTCGTTGATGATCTTGATGATGGCTTGCAGTTGCAGTCTGATTCCGACTAAACAAATAGAAGTTACAGCTAAACCTTTAGATAGGAAAATAGTACAACCTGTTATGCCTAGAGAGATAGATCTACAAGAACCTATGTGGATTGTTGTTACTCCTGAAAATTGGGAAGAACAACTAGCGATGATAGAAGAACAAGAAGGAGAGCTTGTTTTTCTTGCCATGACGATACCTGATTACGAAGTCATGGCTTATAATATGCAGGAAATTAAAAGGTATATTAGTGAACTTAAAGACGTTGTTGTGTATTATAGAGAAGTTACTACAACTAAAAAGGAAGAATAAGATGAAAATATCACAAGAAGGATTATCTTTAATTAAAAAATTTGAAGGTTGTGAGCTTGAAGCTTATCGTTGTGCAGCTAATGTTTTAACAATAGGATATGGTTCAATTAAAGGTGTTAAAGAAGGAGATACTATTACACAAGAAGAAGCTGATAGTTTATTGTTACATGAAATGGATGAATACGAAGGGTATATTAATGATATGGTAAACGCTGATCTAAAACAAAATCAATTTGATGCTATGGTTTCTTGGGTATTTAATCTTGGCCCATCTAATTTACAAGCATCTACACTTCTTAAAGTGTTAAATTCTAAAGATTATGAAGGTGTGCCATCACAAATAAAAAGATGGAATAAAGCAGGTGGTCAAGTAAAACAGGGTTTAATAAGAAGGAGAGAAGCAGAAGCCTTATTGTTTGAAGGCAAAGAATGGCATGAGGTCTAGGAATGCCCTTAAGTAAATTACAATTCACACCAGGCATCAACAAAGAGATGACTGATCTTATGGACAAAGGTGGTTGGTCTGATGGTAATTTAGTTAGGTTTAGAAAAGGATTACCAGAAAAAATAGGTGGCTGGGAAAAAGCAGTTACCAATTCTTACTTAGGAACAGGTAGAGCACTATTAGCATGGGTAGACTTAGACTATACAAAGTATCTAGGATTAGGAACAACTTTTAAATATTATGTTAATGCTGGAGCAGATTACTTTGATGTAACACCTATTAGAGCTACGACTACTAATGGTATTGTTTTTGCCGCTACTGATGGAAGCACTACTATAACTGCAACTGATGATGCACACGGGGCTGTAGTAAACGATTTTGTAACTATTAGTGGTGCAGTATCTTTAGGTGGCAACATAACTGCTGCTGTGCTTAATCAAGAATATCAAATAACTGCTGTGCCAAGTGCAGATACATTTACATTTACAGCAACAGCTACAGCAAATTCAAGTGATAGCGGTAACGGTGGCTCAGGAGCTGATGCAGCTTATCAAATAAACGTAGGACTAGATGTATATGTGCCATCAACAGGTTGGGGTGCAGGCACGTGGGGTGCAGGAACTTGGGGTTCTTCTAGTGCTATATCAGAAACAGGTCAGCTAAGGCTTTGGTCACATGATGCTTTTGGAGAAGATCTTATCTTTAACCCTAGAGGCGGTGGTATTTATTATTGGGATGAGTCTGGTGGCACAAGTAGTAGAGCTGTAGCTATTAGTAGTTTAAGTGGTGCAAACCTTACACCCACAAAAGGTTTACAAACTATAGTAAGTGATATTGATAGACATGTTATTGTTTTAGGTGCTGATCCTATTAGTGGTAGCTCTAGGTCTGGTTCTATAGATCCTTTGCTAATAGCATTTTCAGATCAAGAAAGTGTTACAAATTGGGAGCCAACAGCTACCAATACAGCAGGATCACTAAGACTGTCATCTGGATCGCAGATAGTTGGTGGGCTAAGATCAAGACAAGAAATATTAATATGGACTGATACTTCTTTATACAGCATGCAATTTATTGGTGCTCCATTTACCTTTGGATTAAATTTAGTCAACGAAAATGTAGGCCTTATATCTCCTAACGGTATGATCAACGCACCAGATGGCGTCTATTGGATGGCTAGAGATGGTTTCTATGTCTATTCAGGATCAGTTAAAAGGTTAGTATGTAGCGTATTAAACTATGTATTAGATGATATTAACAACACACAATCATTTAAAACATTAGCTTTTACTAATAGAGAGTTTAATGAAGTTGGTTGGTTCTATTGTTCTTCTTCGTCTGATGAGATAGATAGATATGTTACTTATAACTATTTAGAAGGTGCATGGAGTATAGGTAATTTATCAAGAACAGCATGGATAGATGATGGCGTATTTGAAAAACCTAGAGCTACAGGTAAAGATAGTAGTGGAAATGGATATTTATACATTCATGAAAGCACTGATGATGATGATGGATCACCTATGGATAATGTCTTTATAGAATCAGGTGATATAGATATAGAAGATGGCAACCAACTAGGGTTTGTAAGCAGAATTATTCCAGATGTTAAATTTTTTGGTACAACTCCTACAGATGGACAGATCAACTTTGTATTAAAAACTCGTAACTTTCCTGGTGATAGCTTAACAACCAACTCAACTAATAACATTACAAGCACCACTCAACAAACCTTTACACGTGCCAGAGGTAGACAACTTGTGCTTAGAATACAATCAGATGATGACGCAGCTACAGGAGTAAGAACTGGTTTTAGGTGGAGATTAGGTGCAAACAGAATTGATGTTAGAACTGATGGCAGAAGATAATGGCCAAGCTTCTTGCAAGTAGATTACCGCAGGCAAATGGCGATGTTAATGCTGATGTATTCAATAGATTAATAAGAATCCTTGAATTAAACTTAGGAACATTCGATCCTAACTCCACTCCACAGTTTAATGATTCTCAAATTTCTACTTTAGGTTTTAACGCAGGTGATGTAATATGGAATACATCTATTGATGTTTTACAGGTTTATACTGGCAATCAATGGATACAGTTACACACTCCGAAGAATCCACAAGGCTTCGAGATGGCTGCATCACTAGGATCTATTTCTGTAAAAACAAATGGAAATATATCAATTAACATTACCACGTCTTACGAAGGATGGAATATAGAAAAATGGTATACTTAAAATAATTATGAAGAAAATATCAGAAGGTAATAAAGGCATACAAGCACTAGCAAAGGAAAACCCTGCTTTAGTAGAAGATAAATTTGGTTATGATGTACCTGGTTATTTTATGGGTGGCATGCCTGGTGTTGACGAGGCTGTTGATGATGCTCAAGAAGATTTAGATAAACAAAATAAATTAGAAGAATTAGGAGAAATACTTTCAATGGCAGGAAGTGCATTTGAATTTTCTCCTTTAGTAGGGCCAAGTAAAGTTGCAGGAATAGATGCAATCATTCCTAAAATAAGAAGACCAGAACCTGAAACATTAATGCCACAAGGTTTTAGAAGAGGCGGTATGCCAGGTGGTTTGGGTAGTTTATACGAAAGAGATTTTATAGCTGATGATTTTAATATAAAAGATTATATAAATAATGTTTTAGGTGGGGGTACAAATCCACAGCTAACAGAAGAAGAACAAGAGGCTATGAGATTGGCAAGAGGCTACGGTGCTTCTGGTGCTATGGGAGGTAATGCTTATAGAGGTACTACTCCAGGTGCAGATGTAACTATAGACGCAAGATCAGAAAACCCTGCTGTTTACAAATTTTATCCTAGCGAAGTATCAAAACTTTATTCACAGATGAAAGGCACACCTTTTTCACCATTAGTAGCACCTCCTAAAGAAGCAACTTTTATTGATGATCTACAGCCAAGAAAAATTGCAAGTCAACTATATGCTAAAGATGGAACTTTTGTAGATAGAGATGAATTAATTACAGGCCCAGGTGGAGAGCGTGGCGACAAGATACCAGCTATGTTAAGTGATGGTGAGTTTGTTGTTAATGCCGCTGCTGTAAGAGGTATAGGAATACAAGCTGGTGCAGATCCTAGCGATGAGTATGAACAAAGACTGCTAGGTGCTAGAGAAATGTACGAAATGCAAAAACTTGGAGAGGAATTTGCTAAAAAATTAACATGAATCTGAAGCTAGAAACTATAGTTCCTAACGCTGATCATGGTAAAAAAATTGCAAAGTTCTTATCTGAAAGTTTTTGGACAGAGCATTCTTTATCAGGAGATAAGTCTCCTGAAATAGATTGGTCAAGAGCTTCGGCTCACATAAATCATTTTATGTTTGAAGGTATTGTGTATAATGTAAATGATGGCGATAAAATTGTAGGAAGTATAGCTGTCGCACCTGATAAGCATTGGTGGTCAGCAGAAGAGTATGTAGGAGATGGATGGTTTTTTGTTTTACCTGAATACAGAAACCTAAAAGATCAAACATCGCCTTCACATCTTTTAATAGATGCAGTTATAGATTATGCTAATAAGCTAGAAAAGCCTTTAATAATGGGCGTGTTTAACTTACAAGGAGTTGAACGAGCTAAAAAGTTATTTGACAAAAAAGGCTTTCACCAAATAGGTGGTATGTATTATAGGAATTAAATGAAATATGTGTCTTAGTAAAACAAAACAAACACCAGAAGCGGACATTATAACCACTCCCCAAACTGGTTATTCTTTTGTATCTCCTTATATTGAAGACTATTCAAGAAGAATACTTGGTTCTTACTTTGGCTCGCCTGGTGAATATGAGGGTTTAATATCAAGGCCTAGAGATATACCTATAGAGCAAACAGCAGGCCTTACACCATTACAAATACAAGCAAGACAAGCTTCACAAGGCTTAGGTCAATTCGCACCTTATATAGATCAAGCTAGAGGTATGGTAGAAGAAGGTGCTGGAACTGTATCAGGTGGTTTAGGTACATTACAAAGAGCAGAACAAAGCGGTATGGGTGCAACTCAAATGTACGATCCTAGCAGTGCGTCAAGATTTTATGATCCATACGAAGATCAAGTAGTACAACAAACACTAGAAGACATAAACAGACAATCAGCACAACAAGACATAGGTTTAAGAGATAGAGCTGTATCATCAGGTGCATTTGGTGGATCAAGAGGTAGAATTACACAACAAGAATTAGCAAGACAAACAGGCAGGGGTGCAGCTGAAGCTGTAGGTGCTCTTAGAAGTCAAGGTTTTGGCAGAGCACAAGACGCTGCAAGACAATCATTTGAAGCACAACAAGGCAGACAAGCTGGACTTGCAAATTTACAATCAGGATTAGGTAGCCAACAAGCAGCTTTAGGTGGACAACAAGCAGCCTTAGGTCAAGGCATTGCAGGTTTAGGACAACAAGGACAAGGTATGTTAGGAAGTCAGATCAATATGTTGAATCAACTTGGAGCTCAAGGACAAGCTACACAACAAGCAGCACTATCAAGACAATTTGGTGCAGCACAACAACTTGCTGCTGAACCAATGCAAAGACTACAACAAGGTCAAGCATTACTTGCTGGATCACCAATGGGAGGAATCTCTGGTGGTACTGGATCAAGTGCTTATCAACGTGGTGTCTATCAACAACCAACAGCACTAGGACAAGCAGTTGGTGCGGCTGGAACTATTATGACTGGAATAGGAGCTTTGTAAATGCAAGGAATAATGTCTGGGCTAGAGCCCATAAGAATGCAAGATGGTGGGCCATTAAGTGTAACTGATTTATCTGAAAAAGAATCTCAAATATTAGAAAACATTTTTACTAAGTTATATCTTAGTGACTATGACACTTTTAAAAATAGAAGATCTCCAGACTATAGCAAAATAACAGAAGAAGAATATGATTTCTTACAACGATATAATAGAGGTAAAGTTGCAAGAGATATGCCTTTGCTTTCAAAATACCAAGAAAGAGTAGGGTTTTATCCTGGGGGTAAAGCATTTGAAGAGTCTGATGGATTACCTATGAAAGAGTTTGGTGCTTCAGCAGGTATAGCTGCTCTTGCAACAATACCAAGAGAATTTAGAAAACTTTTTAACAGTGAAGAATACATGTCTAATCCAATAGAAGATCGTATAAAAGCAGAAGCTAGAGATATAGCAGATCAAGAGTATAACAAACTAATGGGTAGAAAAGACGGAGGCATAGTTAAGCTTCAAGAAGGCGGTGATGTTAATTTAGGAAAAGAAAAAAAAAAATACAATTCTTATCAAGAGATTTTAGAAAATCCTACATTTAAAAAAACTAAAACAGCTATGCAACTTAATCCTCTGACTGCACCCGCTGCAACAATAATGGATCCCGTGGGTGCTTATCAAAATTTTAAAGATTATGTTTTTGATCCTACAGATCCAATGGATTATGCAACACTACCATTATATTTAGCAGGGCCTTTAGGAGCAGGTGTTAATAAAGTTCTTAAAGCTAGAAGAATAGCAAAAAAAATTCCAAAAGCTAGCAAATTAGAAACAAGTGCGATTAGTCCATTAGTTAGTCAAGGCATACCAACAGCAACCATGAGTTATGTATTAGGAGACGCAGGTATAGAAGCTTTTAATGAATCTGATTCTTACATGAAAAATCCTAACATGGCTTATCTTGATCCAGAAACTGGAGCTTATTATTACTATGATCCAGATTCTCCAGATGGTTATGAGTGGTTTGAAAACGAAGTGCCTGAAGGCTATACATTGGAGCAATAATTATGGCAGCAAGAAAAGGAATAGTAGGGGGCATAAAAAATTTAATTAAAAAATTTAAACCAAAACCTAAACCTAAGCCAAGAGGAAGACCTCCAAAAATAAATCCAAAAGATTCTTTTATTCCAGTGGGAGTACAACCAGTCCTTTCTTCTGGAAAAGAAATTATAAAAAAAGTTGTAAGACCAAGTAAATATAGTCCAGCAACCAAACAATTTCTTGGAAAAACTGCATTGTATGGTGGTACTGGTGCAGGTTTGTATTATGGAGGCAAAGCTTTGTTTGGTGATGATGAAGAAACAAAAGCTATAGGAACTGCTACTCCTGAAGAATCAACAGAAGTAGAAACCTCAGATAGACTAGGAGATATACTTAGACAAAAAACTATGACCATAGCTGCTGATAATGGCAGAGCAACACCTGTATTTTTTGACTATGTAAAAGCTTTCCCATCTAGTTACATGGAAAAGGTAGGTAAAGATCCTGAGTTTGCAAAACAAATGATGGCAGGATTCTTAGCAATGATGAAACCTGTTGCTGGGCCTGTGCCTGTAAATCCATTCGTAGCTTTTGGTGAAGCTGCAATGGCAGAGGGAGTAAGACAAGAGGGTGAAATACCAGATCAACTTAAACTAATACAATCTATAAGCGAAGATCCAGAACTATCAAAAGCTTTCAGAGAATTTCAAAGAAAATCTACACCAACGCCATTAACTCAAAAACAAGCTGACGCTGCTGCAATAGAAAATATAGTAAAAGAAGAATTGTATGGTAAAGACTTTAAAGATAAAGATAAGGTGGTTGATGCAGATGGTAATGAATTAAGTCGAAGCACTATATTAGAAATGTATTACGATAGTGGTGAAAACTTAAGCATATTATTGGAAAAAGTTGCAGCCTCAGACGACTAATCATGCCAACGATTAAGCTACCAGATGGCACAAACCTTTTTGTTCAAAGCAGTAATCCAGAAGATGTAGAGATAGCTAAAAAAAGATTTCAAAAAAGAAAAGCATCAGGAGGATCATCTGGTTCTCTTGTAGGCGACATAGGAAGAGGAATAGGTGCTGGTATAGTATCTATACCACAAGGTCTTGCTACCTTACCAACCACAGGTATTGATCTACTATTCGATACAAATGTTACAGAAGATGTAAACGCATTCTTTGAAAAGTTTAAACCTGAGGTCGATAGCGCTGCTGGTAAAACAGCACAACTCATAACACAATTTGGTTTGCCAGGCTTAAGAGCAGCGAGTGCATTATCTAAATTAAGTAAAGGTAAACAGTTAGCTGGAATTGCCGCAGTAGATGCAGCGGTAGCAACAGATGATGTTGAGACATTTGCAGATATAATTTTTGATGATGAGTCAGATGAAGAAAGGTTACAAAAACTTGAGGGCAGAGATGCTGCTACTGAAAGATTAAAAGAAAGACTACAAGTTTTTGGAGAGACAGCAACTTTTGTATATGCTACTCCTAAAATTATAGGCGGTGCTGTTAAGACAGCAGGTGCTGGATTAGATTTAGCCGCACCTTATATGAGTGCTTTAGCAAAGGCTACCATAAGAGATGGCTCTGAGGGTATTGCAGCAGCTGCTAGAGCAGACAGAAATTTAGGAGATTGGTTAAGAAAAAACTTTACTTACGGTGGTGCTTTTGAACAGACTGCAAAAAACAATAAAGCTGTAGCAGATGCTGTGCAAGCAAAAATGTTATATGCCTCTACTCTTGAAAGAGAGGTTGTTGATAACATGGAGAAGATCAGAAGGACAATGGAAAACGCTTCTACGATTGGCGGTAAACTAACAAACAAAGATTCTTTAGAACTTACCAAAGCTATATCAGCATATAGAACACCTTTATTAGTTGTTGAAAGACAATATCCAAATTTAAAAAGTAGTGCAAAGAAAAAAACAATAATGAAAAGAATTAGAAAAGATGCACTTAATAAAATAAAAAGCTTTGAAGGATCAGGAAAAAAAATAGATTATGAGGCTTTAGGTGTTAATCCTAATAACTACATATCTAAATTGCTAGAAGAAAACAATGGTTTATTTAGGCAAGAGCAACAAATGATGTTAGAACTCAGTGATCCTAAAGCGGCTGTAACTTCTTTGTTGATACCAAAACAATTTAGAAAAGCTATAGAGGATAACATTGGATACTACGGAACAACTATATACAGATCAATTCTTGAGAAAGGTTATGAAGTTCCTAAACAATTAAAAGACAAAGCCGTAAAACAAATAAAAGAAACTTTTAAAACAGATGACAATACTGCAAGAGATATATTTTCAAAATTAATTAAAGGATCTCAAGGTGGACAAAAATATGAAACACCTGAAATGTTTGTAGAAAATATTAAGTTTGGATTATTGCAAGGTAAAGATTTAAAAAACTTACCTGCTGTTAGAGAAGCTATGGGTGAGGTTACACCTTTGAGTTATAAGAATCCTGGTGATTGGAGAAAAGCTTTGAAAGACGAAGCAACTGCAACAGCAGCTACTATGTCTAAACTAGGTTCTCTTGTTGGTAGTGCTAAAACTTTTTCAACAATAAGACAGTTAAACGATGATGCGATTAGATTAGGATCAACTCCATTTTTAAAAACTGCTAATGATTTTGGTGGACAACTTCCAAGAGAGGCAAAAAGAATAGACCCTAAAACAGGTAAAGCAGAGATGTATAAATCAGGGCCTTTAAAAGGTCAAGAAAAACCTGCACCAATTAAACAAACTCTTTTTCTTGATGATGCTAACGGCAATCCAGTTGAGTATGTAAAGTTTGGTAAAGAATCTGGTGCACTAATGGATACCTATGCACCTAGAGTTTTCTTTGATTCAGTTACAGGAGCACAAAAAGATTTTATATCCATAATGCCAGTACCAATTAAAAAATTATATCAAGGATTATTAGGACTAAAATCTTTTGCACAATATGGTAAAACAATATTAGGGCCAACAGCACAAATAAGAAACAATACTAGTGTGCCTTTTATGGCACTTATGAATGGCAACCTTGGGCCATCTGGTAATTTTATGAACAATTTTAAAATGTCTTTTGCTGGTGCTATTGATCCAAGACAAAAAACAAAATTTACAAAAGAAATTAGAGAAGCATCAGGGTATGGTCTTATGGTAGGCAGAGGTACTCAGTTAGAAGAAATAGCTGATCTTGCTACTTTTGCTACTGATGATAGTTCTTTGTTATTAAAACTTAAGTCAACTGGTGTTGGAGATACAATCAATAAAATAAAAGGTGTACCAGAAAAAATATATACAGGATCAGATAACGCAGCTAGGTTAATAAATTGGAGTGGTGAGCAATCTAAACTAACTAAAGTGATAGCTAAATCGTCTGATAATTCTATGATGCCTGTAGCGTCTGCTAAAAATATGACCGACTCAGACATAGCAAAACTAATTACAGTAGACAAAGACATGGGTGCTGTAGTGAATGTAGGTCAATTAAAAAAAGCAGGCGACAAAGTTTTAGATAAATTTATAAAAGGAGAGGCAGCTGACATAGCTTTAAATGTAACTCCTACTTATTCAAGAGTTCCTAGAGTAGTAAAAGAATTAAAATACGTACCAGTAATAGGTAACTTTACAGCTTTCCCTGCTGAAATAATAAGAAATACTGGCAATACTTTATCAAGAGCTATAAAAGAACTAGCTAGTAATAATACTGAATTACAAAAAATAGGAGCTAGAAGAGTAGCGGGTGGTTTAACTGCAACCGTTGGCATTCCATCTGCACTTACAGCTACAGCACTAGCATTAACAGGTGCAGAACAAGAACAAGTAGACGCATACAAAAGATCATTCGCTGCACCTTGGGAAAAAACTGCAACTATGATACCAACAGGCACAGACTCCAAAGGTAACATAACTGGTTTTTATAATTTTAGTTACACGAATCCTTACGATTTTTTACAAAGACCATTTAAAGCAGTATCCAATGCTGTAGCTAATGGTAATACAAATGAGGCCAGTTTAATGAACATAGCTGGTGGTGCTATGTTTGATTCAGTAGGAGAGATTGTAGATCCATTTTTATCAGGCAGTATAGGTGCAGCAGCACTTCAAGAATCCTATCAGGGAAAAACTGCAACAGGAAAAGTTATATGGAACGAATCAGATATGTTGGGAGAAAAATCTTACAAAGGAATGCTACACGCTTTAAATGCAGTAGCACCAACTGCTACCCCATTTAAAATAGAAGTAGATGCAGAGGGAACTCAAATAGTTCCTAAAGATTTTACAACTGCAGCAGCGTCTTTGTTTACAGGAGAAGATGGTACGATCAGTCCTAGAGGTAGAGAGATAGATGTAGCAGAAACTTTAGTGTCTGCTTTTTCTGGCATTAAAATAGCAAAACCACAAATACAAAGATCTTTATATTATAAAGCAGCAGAATCTAAACGAGCTATTAGAGAAACAACAAATGAATTTAATAGATTGCTTAGATCAAACAACAGAAGAGACGCAGAAGATTTTGTTAAAGGATATATTAATACTAATGAAAGTAGATATAACTCATTAAGAACTCTTTACACAGCTATAGAAGATGC
>TARA_R110002153_G_scaffold29711_16_pt1 | contig 14282 bp, 34 predicted proteins | sample TARA_R110002153 | Tara Oceans TARA_R110002153 (sample SAMEA4398193) | marine metagenome | biome: Polar Biome; feature: [SRF] surface water layer (ENVO:00010504); material: water (ENVO:00002006), including particulate matter (ENVO:01000060) such as... | depth 5 m
AGAGGTCATTTCTACGTCAGTATAATTAAAAGCGTACTTAGATTATGTGCAGCTATTTTTCTAATAATGGGAAATTTTATTGCGGCAGGAGTATTTTTCTTTGTTGCAGAGTTATTAGGTATATTAGAGGAAATAGTATGAGTGAAAAAGAATACTTATATTCGGAAGTCTTTGATAGTATTCAAGGCGAAGGTACGTATACAGGAGTACATACTCTTTGGTTAAGATTCTTTTTATGTAATTTACAATGTAATGGTTTTGGTCAACTGTTTCCAACTAAACCTGAGACATACGAATTACCTTTTGAAGATTTTGATGCTACTACTGTTAGTAGAGTGGAAGATCTTCCTGTGTGGGATAAAGGTTGTGATAGTTCTTATACGTGGAGTAAGAAGTTTAAACATCTAATGGGTAAAAAGACACCTAAAGAGTTGTGTGAAATAATTAAGAAATGTGCTTCTAACGAAAGTAATCCAGAAGGTACCTTTTTACATCCTGTAAGTAAAATGAAATCACATATGTGCTTTACTGGAGGTGAACCTTTAATGCCTCATGGACAGACAGCTAGTATACAGATGTTAAGACATTTCTACGAAGATCATAATACACCTGGTTCTGTAACTTATGAAACTAATGGTACACAAAAGTTAAGAGAAGACTTTATTGAGTTTTGGAAACATGAAGCTCAGAACGAATTGTTCATGTCTCTTAGTCCTAAGTTATGGTCTGTTGCAGGTGAGAAAAGAGAGAAAGCTATAAAACCTGAATTAGTAAGTTCTTATAGAGAGTTAACTGATAGAGGTCATTTAAAATTTGTATGTGGATCAGACAATGAACATTGGGATGAAATGGAAGAAGTATTAGAATTGTTTAGAGCAGAAGGTGTTGATTATCCTGTATACATTATGCCTGTTGGAGCTAGAGAAGAAGAACAAACAGATACAGCTGGAAAAGTAGCTGAAATTGCTTTTAAAAGAGGATATCATGTAAGTGCAAGAGTACATGTATATCTATTTGGTAACGCGATAGGAACATAGGAGAGAGAATGATTTACTATAGTACAAAAACGTATGGACATAATATAGGTCTAAGTGCAGTGTTTCGTCAGCCTAATGCTGATCATTCACATTGTCATTTATTACATGGTTATAGTCTACAATTTAAATTTACATTTGCATGTTATCAATTAGATAATAAGAATTGGGCTGTAGACTTTGGTGGTCTCAAACCTTTGAAAGCTTGGCTTGAAGATCAATTTGATCATAAGTTATGTTTAGATCAAGATGATCCATTCATGAGGAACTTTATTGAACTAGAAGATCTAGATCTAGTTAAAATAAGAACTTTTGCAGGTGTAGGAGCAGAGAAGTTTGCTGAACATGCTTTTCAGTTTGCTGATAGTATGATAAGAGATAAAACTAAAAGTAGATGTTGGGTACACTCTGTTGAATGTGCAGAGCATGGTGCTAACAGTGCAATTGTGAAAAAGGAATATATTAATGAATAAAAATGGTAATGGTGTCTCTGATATTATTAAACAGAAACTTGAAAAAGATGGTAAGCGATATTGGGCTGGTGATAATATATCAGAGTATGTTACAGAAGAAGATAAACAAGGTCTTATAGAAGAGTTGAAAGAAAAGTTTGAAGGTGTATTAGATAGTTTGTTAATTGATCGTAACAACGATCCTAACTCGATGGACACACCTCGTCGTCTTGCAAAGATGTATATCAATGAAATTATGAGTGGACGATACGAGAAAGCACCAAAAGTTACAGCCTTTCCTAACGTAGATCCTGATACTCGATATGGAGGTATTATTGTTACAAGAGCAGAGCTTATATCAATGTGCTCACATCATCATCAACCTGTTAAAGGCGTAGCTTATATTGGACTACTTGCAGGTGTTCAAGTAATTGGTTTATCCAAATATACTCGTATTGCTCAGTGGTGTGCTAATCGTGGAACACTACAAGAAGAACTTACTATGAGTATAGCCAATGAATTACAAAAGTATACAGGTACAAAAGACTTAGCTGTATATGTACAAGCTACACATGGTTGTATGGAACATAGAGGTGTTCTTGCTCATAGCTCACTTACACAAACTACTGAGCTTCGTGGACAATTCTTCAATCCATCTGTAAAGAATGAGTTTTTAGACTATATAAAAATGCAACAAATATTTGCAGGTACAAGAACATAACAGAATAGTGAAGTGTAATTTACTCCTCTCTCACATAAATTACACTTCACTTATCCACAACAATTTTAAGTAAATAGGAATTAAATTATGAAGAGTTCGAAAAAATATATATGGGTTACGTTTGATAAAGAAGGTTTCCACAAATATCCAGCTGCATTAGATGATCCTAAGTTAGCTACAGGAGATGAATATGATGTATCATTTTTAGGATATATACACAGACACATCTTTAAATTTAAAGTACAGATTGAAGTGTTTAATGATGATAGAGATATAGAATTTATACAATTTAAAAGATGGCTACAAAAATTATATGAAGGTGAACTACAATTAGATTATAAATCATGTGAAATGATATCAGATGAGTTAGCTAACAATATAAATGATAAATATCCTGGAAGAGATATAATTATTGATGTAAGCGAAGATGGTGAGAATGGAGCTCATTGTGTATATCCGAGATTCGGATAGTTATATCTGAATAGAGGATAAATGTTAGATTTTAGAGAATATATTAACGAAGCTATTAAGATATCTGCTAACAGAGGAGATGTTGCTGAAATAATATTAGGTGCTGCAGTCACAGCTAGATTCTTCAATGCTCCTCAAAAAACTGCTATTATATCAAAACCTCATATATATGACATGTTGTCTAAAGTGTTAAGATCTCAAGAGGTAACATTACACAGAACTGACAAATTATCTGGTACTGTAAAAGTAGATGATAATATAAGATTCAAAGTAGGTGTTCCAAAAAAAGCTTGGGAATTTATAAGTGATAAAAATAACTGGAAATTAGTAGATGATTTATTTGATTCAGCTATAAGTTATGTTAACACTGAAAGAAGATTAAGAGGTCAATCACATGCATTATATGCTAATGGTAGGGTTGATGATATATTTGTAAACTCTGATGGTACAGGCGATCAAAAAGGTACTAAAGCAGATATTAAACTAATTATTAATGGAAAAGAAGCTCCTCAACAGATATCTCTTAAGGTTGAAGGAGGAGAACAATTTGGACAGGTAGCTGGTATGACTTTTGATAAACAAATTGAAATTTGGGGAAGACTAGGTATAAATGTTAAACCTATTGAAACTAAGTTTAATGATAAATTAAAAGATGTAGACTTAAAAGCTACTTTTTCTGATAGAGGTGCTATTGGAATGAAAGAAATTGAAGTAGCTATAAGAGCTGCAGCAGGCGAAGCATATAGTTATGCAACTAAACAATTAAATCAAAATCTTCCTGCAGATAAGTTAATATCATTTCTTAAAACTGCTGCTAACAAAGGTGACTCAAGAATAGAGTTAATAAAGTTTACAAGTACAGGTTACAAGAAAGCAAAGTTTGGTAAAAATTTTGAAGAGAATCTTAAAACCTTATTTCCTAAATTGACTATAGAGTTTGAGCAAACAACTGATTCAATAGTTCATATATATGATAAAAGTATAGGTCCTAGATCATCTTCAGCTGCAAGATTATTTAGAGTAAGAGGTTTTTTTCAAAGACCTAGTGCAGTAAAATCAACCGGTGAAAAATATTACAAAGCATACATGAGAAATATTATTGAAGCTGGTGATCTTTTATTTAAAATAGCTACAGATAATTAGAAAAAAATATTAAATTTCAACTATAATAATTATATAGTTTGAGAGGTATATTATGATCGATTTTTGTCACATTTCACCAACACCACATTTAGATTTAGTAGATGGACGTCCTGTTCATCTTGTATTAGCACATTTAATAGAAGTAGACGATAGTTATACTCAATGGTATGTCAACCAGAAAGAAAAGTATGACTGTAAAATAATTATGGATAATTCTGCATTTGAGATGTTTAAACAGAATAAACCTATGTATGATCCAAATAAGTTAATTGATATGGGTAAGAAGATAAATGCTGACTATATTGTATTATCAGATTATCCTGGGGAAAGATCTGAAAAGACAATTGAAACAGCTAGTATTCAAGGACCAGTATTTAAGGATAGTGGCTTTGGAACTTTCTTTGTACCTCAAGGTAAAACTGGTGATGTTGAAGATTTAATTACATCTTATATGTTTGCTGCTCAATCACCTGAATTGATTGATTATATTGGAGTATCAATATTAGCAGCACCATTAGCTTATAATGTTGAACAAGGCAATAACTTACAGAGATTTACTTCAAGATTAAAATTAATGTATGAATTGAGAGAAAGATATTTCTTCCAAGATATTATGGATAATTATCAAAAGTTACATTTGTTGGGTATGGTTGATGGACCTAACGAAATACTATTTATGGATAGGTTTAAAAAATATATTGATACTTGGGATTCTTCTGCTGCTATATGGTTAGGATTAAACAATCAAAATTTTGATGGTTCACCTACAGGAAGAATGCAAGGAAAATTCGAAGAAGAAGTTAACTTTAATTTTAAAACTAATGATAACAAGTTAATAAAGAAAGCTAAAGAAAATATGTTGTATATAGATAAATTATGTGGAGAGATGAATTAATGACTAATTACAAGTATAATGAAGATGAAATAATTAAAGAAGTTAAAGATTATATATCATCAACGTATAGTAAACATTATGTAGGTAAGAATGAAGTTCAGACAATTGATGTTTGGGATTCAATAGGTATAGCAGAGAATACATGTATGGGTACTTTGATAAAGTATGCTATGAGGTTTGGTAAAAAAGGTAGTGAAGAAAATGCTAAGTCCGATTTATTAAAACTTATTCATTATGCTGTACTAGTATATCATTTTAGATTTATGGAGAAGAAATAATGATTCACTTAGGTTCAGACAATTCAAATAGTAGTTTATCAACATGGGAAGCTAGTACACAGATTCAACCCAATGCAATGGATTTGAAAGTTGATAAAATATTTAAGATAAACGATGATAGAACATTTTTAATAGACGAAGATATGAAAGAACATAGAGGTGCAATTGAAATTGAACCAGACCTAAATAATTATTGGCACTTGCATCCAGGTTGTTATGAAATAATAATGGAAGGTGAAATTCAAATAGCTGATGACGAAGCTGGGTGGGTAATTACTAGATCTACATTAAACAGAAATGGTTTGTTTATTACCTCAGGTCTTTACGACAGTGGCTATAAAGGTGTAATGGCAGGAGCTCTTCACGTTGGAGTTAATGATGCTATCATAAAAAGAGGAACTCGAGTTGGACAGTTCTTATTATTTAAAGCTGAATCTTTAAATACTTATGATGGAGATTATGGAACAGGAAAAGCTGATGAAACTATGTATAAGGAAAAAAAATAATGAAAGATCTATATTTTAATGATTTAGAAGATAAAGTAGAAAATAAATTTGAATTAGTTGTGTTAGCAGCTAAGAGAGCTAGAGAGATATCTCAACCTATCAATAGAGCTGAAGGAAGAAATCTCCAAAAAAGAACTACAAGATCACTGAATGAAATATTCTCAAAAGATTCAGAGGTTGATGCTATTAGAGAAAGATTAATAGATGATTTTCAGGAAGAACTAAGAGAGAAAGTAAAGAGAGATGCAAATACCAAGTAATGGATATACAGGTTTATCTTACAGAGATTCAATAAGAAAAAGAATCTCACAAATTAGTGAGATTAAAGATACTAACCCTGTAGTAACTAGTTATATAAATGAATCTGCAGATCCTAATTCTAAAGTCAATACATTTAAACCTGAAAAAGAATTATTTGTAATACTTGCAGAAGAGTGTGGAGAAGTTATACAAAGTTGTATGAAATATCTAAGATGGGGAATGGATGAAAATAGACACAAGGAATTGAAACAAGAATTAGGTGATGTCTACTGTATGATTAAACTATTTGAAGAAGCTGGTGTATTGAGTAGAAAAGAATTACTCAATGCAGCTGCTAAAAAAAGACAGAAGCTTCAAGATTTAAAAGATTTAGATTTAGGAAAAATTCCATGATAAGAAACATAAGTAGAAAACAATTTTTGTTAAGGATGGATAATGATTCTGATAATTCATTCGCTTACACATTTTTAGAAAAATGTGATAATTTAGATCTATGGTCTGATGCAATAGGTGAAATATCTGATAATAAATTAGTGGGTGGGTATGTAGGTGAAGTTCAAGGTCAAGTATTTTCACTAAACCTTCTACATGTATTTAAAGATAGTAGACAAAAAGGATATGGTGACAAGTTAGTTACAAATGCATTTTGGTATGGTTATAGATCTGCAAAATACTTAAAAATAATTGCTGAAACTAACAGCTGGAAGTTTTACAGAAATCTAGGTTATGAATCATATGGTGAGTACAATGCTTATGGAGATCATCTAATCATAGGAAAATATAATAGAGGAATGAAAGTTCATTATTTAGATTATGATAATGAAGATCCAATAATAAAAAAAATATTAAAAGAATATTATTAAAAAATTGTATTTGCTGTTGACTTTAGTACTAAATGTGGGATTATAATACTATAAGTTAATTAAGGAGAGAAAAATGCAATTAGAACTTTTTACAAATTCATGGGGTATTCATAGTGGATACCAACATTTAGTAGAGCAACTAAATGATCGTTTACCTTTTCAAGGTAAAGTAGATAAACCTAAATCTACTAACAAACAGTTAGAGAAATTTAGAGTAGCTCAAAACTTACTTCACGATTTATTCAACAATGCTCTTGGTAATAAAAGAGCTCATTTTCAGTCATTTTTTGGATTTGTTCCAATTAATACTTCGAGATATGGTAGTTCTGTTTCTGCTGAAAGATGGAATCAAGTTGAGAACGAGATGTCTGAACACATGATTAAAATAATATTTGATGCAGCTAGTGAACAAGGAATTAAGTAATGAGTATGAGTAGAACACTTCAATTAGCTAAAGATGCTAAAAAACTTACAAACGTAAGAATGTATGTATTTGATGAAATTAATAAGATAGAAGAAGTTGTGAAAAGTTTACAACACAGTGGAGATCATCTTAAAGGTTATGGTTTAGGTGAATATACAGTTCTTAAGAAAATTTTTGAATTAACTCAAGGAGAAGATTAAATGTCATTATATCCTAATGTTGAAGAAATAAGTATTAATAGATGTGTTCCTTATTACTTAATGAGCAGTTATTTATATTACAAACAAGATAAATCTGTTCTTCATGATAATGATTATGATTCATTATGTAAGAGAATAATAAAAGAGTGGGATTCAATCACTCATATTCATAAACATTTTATTAGTAAGGAATCTTTAGAAGCTGGAACTGGTTATAGTAATCAATATACTAATAGAATTGTAGGAGCTGCTTGTACGTGGTATAAAGATTATGAGAAAGAAATAAGTTAATGACTGAATATAATATGAACAATTCTATTCAAGTAAAAATAAAAGAAAGAATGGATATATTACAAAGTTGGATGGAAAGTGATTATCACATTTCTCGTCCATTAGTAGTTAAAGAACATATACAAACTATATCTAAATTTTGGAGTGTTCTTCAAGATGAAGATACTGATTATATTAATGGTTCTTTGTATGCAATTGAAAATAAATTAAGTTGGAAAGAGAATAAATAATACATGTTAAGTTTTAAATCATATCTAAATGAAAAAACTGGAAAAGGTTTAACTATCTTTGATATTGATGAAACTATGTTTATCACTAAAGCTAAAGTAAAAGTAATGAATGGTGATAAAGTAATTAAAACTTTAGACAATAAACAATTTAACAAATACAAACTTAAAAAAGACGAAGAGTTTGATTTTGGTGAATTCAGATCAGCAGAACTATTTTATAAGACGTCTACACCTATAGGTAGAATGATAGATAAAGTTAAAGCAATATTGAAAAATGCAGTCAGAGCTGGAAGTAAAGTTATTATAATAACAGCTAGACCTAATTTTGACAATAGAGATTTGTTTTTAGCTACATTTAGAAAACAAGGTATTGATATAGACAATATCTATATTGAAAGAGCCGGCAACTTAGGATCAGGTCCAGCAGCTGACAATAAAGTTGTTATCATTAAGAAGTATTTAGATCAAAATGTATATAAAAGAATTAGATTGTTTGACGATGCTATGTCAAACATCAAGGCATTTTTAGACTTAGAAAAAGAATATAAAGACGTAGAGTTTGAAGGTTATTTAGCAAATACAAAAGGATCTGTTAGAAGGATAAGATAATGGAAAATGTAGTAACTATTTTATATATATTTTTAGCAATAGCATCAATTGTAGTGTCTGTTGGAATTGTTCAATATTGTATTTCTCTTTATAGAGATAGACAATGGAAGATTAACAATCCTGATGAATATGAATGGTTTGAAAGACATAAAAAGCGAGAAGTTAATTACTTATCTGGAAAAGGAAAAACAAAAAATGGGACCTGAGTTTGCTGAATATATTCCACAATTAGCTATGTGTGAATCTTTATCTTTACATAGTTTATTAGAACCATCTATATCTAAATATTGTGAGGGAATTCATAATTTCATACTAATAGACGTGTTTGATAGTAATGAAACACAATTTAACAAATGGTGGGATATTAACGTTGTTCCATTTGTCTCAGAATTTTATCATTTAATACAAAATAGAGGTAACTCATGAGTAACTGTTTTCATTTAGCAATAGAAGGTGGAGATTTAAGTAAAACTCTTCCATTTTATACAGATATAATGATGTGTAAACTTGGACCGAGTGAAGAAGGTAAATGGCAAGATATAGACTTTTATGGTAATGAATTAACATTACATTATTCTGTACATAGAAATTTTAAATCTAGTGAAAGAAATCTACACAATGTAGATATGGGAGCTGTCTGTGTTCCACATTTTGGTATACATTTACCTTGGAATATATATTCAACTATTAAAGAAAAGGTTGTAAATCTAGCTAGTTTTTATGATCCTCCTTATATTAGATTTGAAGGTAAAGACACTCAACAAGAAACATTTTTTGTAGAAGATCCTAATTATAATATGTTAGAAATAAAAAGTATTCAAGGAACTTACTATAACATTGAAGACATATATAGTTTTAATAATAAAACACAAAAAGCTACTAGTTATGAATGGTCTAGTCCAGAACAGGGTGAATTATGGGAGAAATAATAGATTTTAAAACTAAAAAATCTTTAGAAGTAGATGACACAAATGTTATTGTTCTTCGAAGAGACAGGATGTTTAAAGTTAAATTTTTTGTGCCTGGTAATTCTGTTACTATGGATAGAAATGAATATAATGACGATATAAGTTTAAGTATATGGAAAGAAGAAGTTGAAGGAGAGCTGGAACAGTTAGGTGTAGCCATAATTCCAGCTGAAGATATTGACGAAGCAGCAGCAAGATTAAATGAGCTAGTTGCTTTTACAACAATAGAGGAAATAGTATTAATTAAGGATTATGTATAATGTATGCGATTAAAGTTTACCCTAAAAAACCTAAAACAATTAAAGAAATACCATACACTTCTAATTTAAATAAACAATTTTATTTAATGAGAGATTTGAATGACTGTGTAGTTCATATTTACACAGACAAACAAGCAGCTCAGCATATTGCAGATCAACTTCAAGAACAAAGTAAATCTAGTTTAATTACTATTACGTCAGATATTCCTGCTCCTGCTTTATCTAAAGGTTTAATGAAACTAGGCATAAAACAAATATCACCTTCGACAATGAAGTTAGGAATAGGAACTCCTGAATAATGAAATTTCATGTATTTTTAGACAAAAAAATGAAAGACGATGTGTGGGTATCAAAAATATTAATTGATATGGAAGTTGATCTTTGTAGTCCAATGACATGTAAATTTGTATTAAAGACTGAAGCGTATATGCTATGGAGAAAAGAATATGAGCAAACCAGATCTTAAAGAATTGTGTAGAATATTTTATATGACCAAAGGTCATCTCAATGTTAATATTAAAACTGTAGAACAATGTTATGATGGTTATTTTAAAAGATTGTGGAATAATAACGAAGGTTATTTAAAAGAAGAAGGTTTTGATAAAAGTTATAAACAATTCATAAGAAGACAAGAGTTAGACTTAGGAACACTAGCTTCTAACGCATATTTCAACAAAATAAAGTTTAAAATATAATGGTAGGATCTATAGAAGAAAGAGTTATTGAATCTCTTAGAAATGTATATGATCCTGAAATGCCAAGTATAAGTGTATATGACTTAGGATTAATTTATAAACTACAAGTAGATGGTGACAAAGTAAGAGTAGAACATACACTTACATCTATGGCTTGTCCATATGCAGATGAAATATGTAATGATATAGAGCAAGCAGTAATCAATACGCCAGGTGTCAAAGTAGTAGATAGAGAATTAGTATTTGAGCCTGCTTTTACTATGGAGATGGTTCCTGAAGAAACTAAATTGATTATGGGATGGTATTAATGACTGAACAGAAAAGAATAATATTAATAACAGAATTCATTGAACAAAAATTAAGAAAAGAAAATGAGCTTAAGTTTTATGAAAAAGAATTAATGGAACTAACAACTAAAATTGGTTATTTGAGACAAGAAGTCACTCTTACTAATACTATTATCAATATAATTAAACACGAACAAGTTATTGATATTGCTGAATCTTTACAAAGCAATGATAATATGTTAATTGGTAAAGGTGATTCAGGTGATAAAGAAATATAATGGTTGGAGTCTTCCAGAAAAAGAACAACATTTTCAGCAATGGTTATATGAAAACAAAGCAACTGATTACCAGTATATTCCTTATAACGAAGTATTAAAACTATTAGAGAAACGAGTAGTTGCTGTAGACATTGGAGCTAACATAGGAATGATGACTACAAGATATAGTGAAGTATTTGAAGAAGTATATTCATTTGAACCTGTAGATCTTAACTACGAATGTCTTCAAGATAATGTCAAACATCTCGATAATGTTAAAACATACAATGTAGCATTAGGAGATAAGGTACAAGATACTTTCATACACAACGAAGCTAATTATAGTAATTCTGGAGGATGGTCTATAAATGATTTTACTAATGCTACATGGATGCATTATAATAAAAAAATCAAATTAGTCAAAGAATCAATTCATGTACAGTTATTAGACAATTATAAAATTAAACCTGACTTCATAAAGATAGACACACAAAACTATGAATTACAAGTGCTCAAAGGTGCTGAGAACACTATAAAACAATCATTACCTATCATACAAATAGAAGTAGATAAAATGACAGTAAGACAAGTAATGAGACATCCTATAACTAAATACCTAAGAAAGCTAGCTTATATTCCTCTCGTGATAGTTAAAAAAGATTGGATATATGGTCCAGTTAAATTATATAGATCTGAGGATGGTTCACCTTTAAAGATAAAGTATAGAGGACCTAAATCATTAATAAGCATAGATAAAAACTGATAGGGAGAAAAGCATGGAAAAATCAACTTTGTTAAATGATGTTTTAAATTTTCAACATTGTCAACGTAATTGGGATTTAGATAAAACTATAGATGACGATACTATAAATCATTTACATGATATAGCTTTAAGCACTCCAACAAAACAAAATATAGTTAACTTTGATATTATTGTTGTTAAAAATAGAGATGTGATAAACAAAGTAGCTAAAGTGGCTAGGAATCATGATCAAGAAAAAACTTTTAAACATTCTGATGATATGATAACTCAATTGAAAGCAGGAAGATTGCAAAATCCTCAAGTAGATTGCAATTTGTTATTTCTATATTTTAGAAAAGATTATAATCATCAAGTTTTAATAGAAAGATGTATACAAGCCGTTGAAATGCAAACAATACAATATACTGACATTAGTTCTATGGAGATGGGAATTTCAGCAGGAGCATTAGGCTTAGCTGCTCATCAGATAGGATTAAAGACTGGATTCTGTCAATGTGTAATGAAAGAAAAGCTACCTGATATTTTATTTAAAAACAATAATATTAACAAACTAAATTTTAGTCTAGCTTTATCTGTTGGATATCCATTACATGAGAACCACACTTGGCATAATAATAAAATGTGGATTCCTAATTCTTCAATAGAGAAAACTGAATATAATAAGATAGTAATAGAATAGTTAACATTAATAAGCATAGAGAGAAAAGCATGGAAAAATTTAATTGGCCTAAGATACACAAAACTGAGAGTATGGTAGAAGATTATGCATATGGTATAGTAGAGAGTAATATAATAGATTACTTTCAAGTAGAAGAACTAACAGATATTACTGTAGAACAAATGGACGAAGTTATCGAATTTAAAGATAATTATAACGAATATTCCGTATTATACAGTGCTTTTAACTCTATTATTGATGTATGGACTATGGAAGCTGAAGCTAGCTGATAAGTTAGTATTAATTAGCCATTTATTTTAATGCATTTAATTACATTTAAAACGTGTAAATAAACATGCTTTGGTGGGTGTTAAACGTCCTTTATATAGTGTATAGAACTTGATTTAAACGTCCTCTAGTGGTGGTGACTTAGTTTGCACACACAGAGAGACACAAAAAAAACTCTGAAATAATTAAAAATAATCTCAATTAGCTGTTGACTTTAGTTCATAATGTGTGATAATGAATCATAGTTAGAAATAAGGAGATTTAATATGACTTACAAATTTGAATTAAACAATCTAGAAATTATCGACGTAGAAGTAGATAACATTGAAGCTGTGGATTACCCAGACTTCTGTAATGCTTATATTTCTGAAGCTAAGTATAAGTGTAATAATAAACCACTTAGCGATAATGAGCTAAGTGATCTTATGGATAAGAATCCTATGGCTTTTGGTGATGCTTGTCACGAAGAGTTTATTTGCATAGCTGATAGATATAATTAATTATCTATTAGCTGTTGACTTTAGTACTAAATGTGTGATAATGAATATAATAAGAAATTAAGAAATTAAATGGAGATTTAAAATGACTATTAAAAAACAAGAATTCATAACTGAGATTTATTTTGAAACTGGACAAGATGCAGCACCTGTTGCTTTTGCTTTTGCTTATACTGAGAAAGCTTCAGTCAACGAAGCGATCGCAGTTTTCAATTCATTTGAGTTGGATTCAAGTAATATTGTCTCAATGGAGACGTATGAAATTCCTCAACACTTCACAGCTAATGAGATGGCTTAATGGAGAAGTTTGGTTATAAGGTCGGTGATCTAGTAGACATAGTCAACAATCCTAGACATATGATGGCTGCGCGAGTTGTACGATTCACTAGTAAGAGAGTTGTTGTATACAGATTAGACTTAGGTAGTGAGTATACTTATTTCGCAGCACCGAATAGTATTACTTCTAGATCTCAGGTAGTAGATTCATGATAGTTTCTTTGTTTGTTTCAGATACTATTGTTATAGGAAATAAACAAAATAAAGTTGATTTAGTTGTTGACTTTAGTACTAAATGTGTGATAATGAATACAATAAGAAATTAAATGGAGATTTAAGAATGTCAAAGACAAAAGATTATGTTATGAGTTTAGAAGAGAAGTTTTATGATAATTGTGAATTAGCTGTTGTCATTGGTAATTGTAAGGAAACTGTGTTAGCTCAATTAGAAGCTATTAGATCTACTGAGGTAGATTGGGTTCCTGCAGAAGAATTAGTCGAGTATGTAGATGAAGCTTTTACATTCAAGTCTTAAATAGTTATCTCCTGTGTGGGAGTTAGGGTTAAGAGCCACTGATAACATTAACCATGTTGCTGGAACTCTCACACGCAAATTACTGCTAGGATTAAGAGTCACTGCTAATCGTAAAGATTTCTGGAGCTACATTAAGAAAGAATAATATATGTTAAACACAAAACAAGTAAGGCAATTGATGAAAGATACAGTCACATTAGACTTTTATGGTTCATGGACTAACAAGTCATTTAAGAACTATAAGCATCAGAACGATAAGCGTAACATGTGCTTTATTATCAACGAACCTCTTTCACGTTATGTCTTAGAGAAGCTAGTAGACTATGTTGGGTGTAAGAGAGCTAAGCAGACACCAGGTCAATTCAGATCTGGTTCAACATATCTTAGATTGATAGGAGTTAAGTACGGTAGCTAGCAATA
>TARA_R110002153_G_scaffold13784_4_pt1 | contig 14261 bp, 12 predicted proteins | sample TARA_R110002153 | Tara Oceans TARA_R110002153 (sample SAMEA4398193) | marine metagenome | biome: Polar Biome; feature: [SRF] surface water layer (ENVO:00010504); material: water (ENVO:00002006), including particulate matter (ENVO:01000060) such as... | depth 5 m
TAGTATAAAATTGATAGACTTTGTTGAAATAATCTTATCCTTGTTCATCAACCCAGCAACTATACCGAACCAATACTCTAAAGAGTGTGTTTGAGTAGGTTTATCGTTTACTAGCTTCCCTTTTTCTGTAGATAGTAAATTTAACAAGTCGTCTATGGGTTCTGTTTTATCTATAAAACTTTCTAGATATGTTGTATCAAACCAAAACATAGTCCCCGCGGAAAATGCAAATTTATTATCAATTTTGTTAATTACCTTTTTGCATAATCGGTATGGTGATGACTCCTCTGAAGTTAATCTATTATAGTGCTCTGTACACATTTTTAATACATTACCCTTATTACCGTTATTCCAGTAATTAGCGAATAACCTTTTCAGATCATAATTAGATTTAAGATAACTCTCTGCATCAAACGCGTTTGATGCATATTTGACAGGAGGGTATACCTGGGTAGAGTCAATACCGATATTGTTTAACCTGGATATGTTTATGTCCATATTTGCTCGGTTATATGAATGAGGGTATGTATATAACCCTGGAGTGATTATATGTTGCTGATCTAATAGTTTAAAAATAGATAAGTAGTCATCTAATGATGTTGGTAGTAGAGATTCAAACATACAGCGGCGCCATTGCAGGTTGCGCTTAGAGTGTATTTTTAGATAGTAATCATGTTTAATATTTTTATCTCTAAGGTATTTTATTTGTGTTATATAATTCCCAATATCCATTCCAAAACCTACATACGGGGTCTGTATAATAGTTTGGTTTGTTAATATACTTTTAAATGTGTTAATATACCTATCTTCTGGAGAAGATACGTATATAGTGGCATTAAACGGTAACCGATTAATATAATCAGCCAATTCATAGATAATATCTTTATAGTATAATGTTAATATTATTGCAATGGATTTATTATATCTAGAGCCAGGGACTGGGCATTTTTTCTTACAAACTATGTTAGGGTATATAGGTCTTCCTTCTTTCCGGCCATGGGTCCTCCAGTGGTCATAAGCCATCCTAGCAGTTGATATACCGTCTGGGTAGTCTTTGCAACTTACGTTTAGGAGATCTGGATTTGCTAAGAGGTAGGACGTGTAATCGAATTCATGTTCTGCATTTAATGACTGTTGATACTTTTCTTCTACATCTAAACTTTCAAGGTTGTTAGGTAATCTAGGTGGTTGTGTCGCTCTGTTTTCATTTCGCCCGTATTGCTTCCAATGTGCTATCGCTAAAGCTTCTGTATTGAAGCCACCACTTACTATATCCGGGTTTAACTTCATATAAGTTACCGGGTCAAAATCACCAAGATCTGTTTGGGTAATCCCGGAGGTCTTTACATCATAAAATAAAACCTCTCCAACATTTTTAGGGAAATTAACGATACCTATGTTGATTAATTCTGCTTCATCTGTAGAAGTTCCAGTTAGTATCTTGACCATCGGATCGATCTTTCCGCGGGCATGATTTACTATGTTGGTATAGATCATGCAACGGGATCTGAACCCGTTGATTATATCTAGTGTCTCGTGGTTTAATCCACCGGTACTAGCTACTTTGATAACCAATCCGACGTTCTTCACTATATTGACCATATTAACAAAAAATGATATACCCTGTTCATATATTTATTTATTATACATACATAATAAAAACTAGCCTTGAATCATTAGTATTTTAAATAAATATATAGATGGTAGATAGAGATCAATTATACAAGAAAGCTTTAGATCAAGCCCGGAGGATGATACAACTAGCCAAAACCTCTAAAATCTCTCATACTATCTCACAAGAAGGACCAACTTCACGTAAGTTTGAGGAGAATATCATTGTAGAGAAGTTAGTTGATAGATGGGGAGCCCGGAAGGCGCCGAGGAAGAGTATAGATTCAACTATAATACCTCATGGTAATGTTCTAGTTGTATTAAATAGTATAAAGGTAGATCCAGCTGTATTATTTAAGTATGATAATATTTACAGTATAGTTGGTGATTATAAAATGATACCACCTTCAGGTACTGGTTGTTATATCATTGATGTACATGACTCTAAGTACTTACCAGGCGACCCAAACGTACTGTTATACTTTGGGAGTCTAGTGGGTAAATATAAAAAACTACAAAAAATATGGACAAGAGGCGATATAAGAAGTTTTAAACATGTTGATGAGAGTATATATAAACCTCATATTGACCTCAATACAGGAAGATTAATAACTGCTACAACTGCTGGCGTGTTACTAGCGAGAAAGCATCACCCTAATGAGTTAATAGAATTAGCGGGTGTTGATATATCTATATTAACCGCATGGGAGCAAACTATACTTTCTAGAGAAAATATAAGATGTATATAAGATTGTTTTCATATATACAAAATGAACAATTACTATTACGTGATTGGCTTGATCACCATGGTGCAATTGTCCCGTGGTGGGCTATACATATTGTCGATAATAACTCTACTGACGATACTACGAATATACTACAGGAATATAAAGAAGAAAAAGGTATAAATGTTTATATACATGATGATTATAAGTTAAAAGGGTCCTATCTAACTCAATTAATGATTCGATATAAAGCGCAAGAGAGTATATTAATACCTATCGACGGTGATGAGTTCATCGTATTACATAAAGATAATAAAATAATATCAACTGGTAACATCATTAAGGATTATATCAATACTTTACCTCTAGATGGTTCAATGTTTAAGACTACTGGATGTTTAAATGGGTTACCGGAAAGTGATCATACGGATAACCCGTTAAAATATATAACGAAATTTAACTGGGGGTTGAGAGGTAAAAATAGTAAGAAGTTTTATTATTCAAAGTCATTTAAATCAACCGACCATGGTAATCATAACGGTATATCAACCAATAAAACATATAAACCGACAGATATAGCATACTTACATTACCATAATACCGGGAGAGTGAATTTTGAAAAACGGTGTGAAGCTGATATCACCGGTTTAGGTATACGATTAGATATTATAAAACAACAAATAGCTGAGAGAGGTCAAGAGGCAGTTAAATCTATGGGTAATTATACTGGTCATGCGAAAGTAAATGCATATCTAAATAAAAATAACTGGGAATATAAACCAGTGAGCAAGTTTGATATTAAATTTCAATTGAAATAACCGGGTAAAAATAAATATACTTGTTGAAAATATAGAAAATATATTATATAATATAACATATGATTATCAATAATATTGCTAGCTATGATGGTGAATTACTACACAACCGTTTTGCATATAAATTTTTTAGAGAAAAGACATTACCAATAGGTAACATAATCGCATTCAGAAGCCCTATGCTTGTAGAGGCTGAAGGCATGATTGATAGTGAGGATATTATTAAGAATGAATTTATATATAGCGATGATGCAATCAACTTCTTATGGGAGATTCCTTGTCTAAGAGATCCATTCGGTGCTGTTGCATATCAACGATTATTAAATATGAATATGGCTAACATATTGAGCTCAAAGTACTTAGGGGCTCCTATTGAGGTAGATGGTGACGATTTAATTGTACACCGGGACCATGAACAAGGCGGTATTAAACAAAGCAAGGGTAAATGTAGTGTGAGTATAACATATACACGAGATAATGTAGCTCTCGGACATACCGGTATCAATGTACATGCCGGTAAAGAGGCCCCATCTCACGCATTCTCAACAGAATTAAACGATATGCAGTGTAATCAATTTATGAAGGAAGTGATTGATATGTTCTATCATATGAACGATGATATGTTCTTAGCTACGACGAAAACTATTGTAAAGTGAATATATTGGTAACTGGTGGATTAGGCTACATAGGTAGTCATACCGTTGTTGAACTAATAACCGCGGGACATGTAGTAAGTATTATAGATGATTGTAGTAACTCAAATATAGAGACAGTAGACCGATTAAGGGAACTTACCGGAGTGAATATCCATTATACATCCATGGATCTAAAGAACAAGATGCATATTCTTCAATACTTACTCTACAACAGACATGGTATTGATGCTGTTATACATTTTGCGGCGTATAAGAGCGTGGGAGAGAGTATGGAAAAACCCTTAAGCTATTATGAGAATAACGTATCGGGTACATGTAACTTGTTAGAAGCCGTTAAAAATGCAAATATTAAAAACTTCGTATTTTCAAGCAGTTGTACAGTATATGGTGAACCAGATTCATGTCCAGTTACAGAAGCTTTCCCTGTAAAACCTCCTAGTAGCGTATATGGGCATACGAAACAGATATGTGAGGATATTATCAATAACTTTCATCTAGAACATGATTATAATAGCTTAAATCTTAGATACTTTAATCCGGTAGGTGCTCACGATTCCGGAAAGATAGGGGAACTACCTAACGGTATTCCAGATAATTTAATGCCATATATTACTCAGACAGCGGCCGGTAAGAGAGATAAATTAACTATATTTGGTAATACTTATAACACTCCAGATGGTACATGTATACGAGATTATATACATGTAGTCGACCTAGCTAGGGCACATCTACTAGCAGTCGAGTATTTACATCAACGTAATATTCCAGGAACAGGGTTTAAAGATAATATAAATCTAGGTACAGGTATAGGATATTCTGTTAATAATATTGTTGATACATTTGAACGAGAGAATGATATAACTATCAATAGAGTATATGGACCACCCCGGAAGGGCGATATAACAGCCGTATATGCAGACCCTTCATATGCCCTTCAAATCCTAGGATGGGAAGCAAAACTAGACCTGAAGCAGATGGTAACTAGTGCATGGAAATGGGAGCAAAGTATATGAATATATTTAACTATCTATCAAATCTACTATTCACAAAGAAACAACCGGAGATAAAAAATGTCGATCAAGAAGGTGATTATCAACCATATCTAGTAAACAGATGGTGTAGTATGCTAAGCAAATCAACAGCTACAATAATAAATTCGACCGCGAATACGATGTTTCAGGTTTTAGAGAATAAAAGTGACCATTATAAATTTCTACACTACATTATACCTCAACACCGATTTACTAGAATTAACTATATAAAGAAGGTTAAGATAGAGAATACTCATGCGGATACTATCAAACTTCTAGCAAAGAGGCTTGAATTATCCGCTAGGGAGATAAATCTTTATATAAGCCAACATAATATTGACCTTACAAAATATGAACGACACACAAAAACTTAACATCGATACAATCGAACCTACAACAAGTCTCATAGACTTATCAAACGCGCACCAAGACTCACTAGACTCTACCTTAATTGGATTCGCTCTCGAACGTTTAGAGGATGATATTGTTCTAGTCGAATTTGCCGACCGGTTTGAAGCTGGAGAGGAGATTATTAGAAACGGTATTGTAGTACCACTTAACGGTAACCCAAAGGCATGGAGGATCGGAAAGGTAATAATGAAAGGAAATTCAGCTCTTTCAACGGAAGTGGGAGACTATGTAACCTTTCCAAATAATCTGGGAATTCCGGTTAGTAATGTTGTGGTTAAGGATGGTGAGAATTTTACCACTGTAAAGAAAGCTCAATTTATTAACTCACAACGGATCTTTGGTAAGCTATGTAAGTTAGCGGATGAAGATCTTGTATGAACTCTAGTACATTAAACAATCTTCTCCGGAAAGATGTTGTTGATATACGTTTTACGAGACGACGACCAAGGAAGGGTGTAGCAGCAACTAGGAGGATGCTATGTACTCTAAATGAAGATATACTGAATAGCGTGAACGGTAGAACGGTTCTAAACTATCTACCACCAAGCAATACACTACCGTATACGATAGCAGATAAAAACATATCAATGGCGTGGGATATAATGATGCAAAATTTTCGTATGATAGGAGCTGATAATGTTAATGTATTAACGGTATACCCTGCGGATGATACCTTTTGGGATTACTTTAATAATAATATTAGGGTAATGAATGCTGAACAAAAGATAACATATATGAACTCATAATATGATAATAGGGGAAGAGATAGTCAATGAGTTTATACCGATGTTACAACATACTGTTAGGTTTATACTAGATGGGAAGATAACTAGGCAGGGTAGATTATTATTAATATCCCAGAAGGGAGCATATTTAAGCTTTATATTAACTGATAAAAACAATAAACCTAAAGTGTATGAGGTACCATATCCATATATGTATAAATTTGATAGTAAGCGTAATATTATGAGCTTAGATTATAGAATAAATACATTATGTAATAACAATCCGACCGCCCTACATCTAGTATCATTAGTAATACCGGTGAAGAAGAATAGATTTTATGATAGTACTATCTCTATAGAGTGTGTTGACAATACAGTGTAATATCTATATACTAGTTATATAGTGAGTTTATTAAATTTCTTTCCAAAAGACTTTACCCCAACTAGTCAGCAGACTAAAACAATTAATAAAATTCAGCATGCTTTTGAATCAAGTGATGTTGTAATATTAAACGCCCCAACAGGAACCGGGAAGAGCTTTTTCGCAAAAACATTATCAAGCAGCGCAAGTATCTGCAGTGATATTAAGAAGGAATCAATACATGATTACTCCGCGTTTGATATCGATCACCATGGTCAATACTCCAACCCAGATCACTTACAATCACATGGTGGGTTAGTACTGACAATAACTAAAGCATTACAAGATCAGTATAAAAATTTATTTAATTGTAATATACTTAAAGGTAAGAGCAATTATATGAGTACTCTAGATTCTAAGATTGACGTTGAGATTGAATCTGCAGTTATGCCTAAAAAAATTATACACCCGCATAGACTTGATCATAAATGTAATTACCATAATGATAGGAGAGATATATTAACTGAGCAGTTCGGTTCCATGAATTATAAGATGTTTATGAGCTTACCGGGACATGTAAAGTATAGAGATTATATAATATGCGACGAAGCTAGTGAATTGGAGGATGAACTCGTTTCACAAGCTAGCTGTATTATTAAATATAGATTATTAGAGAGGGTGAATATATCCTTCAATAAACTAAGAATAGATACAGCGAAAGAGGTTTATGAATGGTTGAGTGAGTTAGTGCAAGTATTACAGGAGAATAGAACATACTTGCAGCGAACCCTTCAAAAGAAGAATAAATGGGGAACAACAGATCAAGTAAAGTATAAGATAATAAATCAATTACATTCACATATAACGACATGTGTTAACAATTTCCATGACTGTGAGTATATTGTCCAGAAGGACTCCGAGCAGGTAACACTTACACCTTTACATGTAAATACTCTAGCAGGTAATATATTAGAGTACGGTAATAAAAAATTATTAATGAGCGCTACAATAATCGATCATGCGAGATATGCGAAGAGTTTAGGTATAACAGATTATGAATATATTGAGATCGGTTCTGATTTTAAATCATCAAAATCACCAATATACTGCTCAAGTAAATATCCATTGAGTAGAGGTACTATGAATAAGTATTTACCTAAAATTATAAATAATATAAAGGATATACTAAAGCATCACAAGAATGATAAAGGGGTCATACACACACATACCCACGATATAACAGAGAAGGTATGTAGTGGTATAGGTGGTAGTAGATTAATATACAGAGAACCGGGGACTGACAATGAGACAATACTTAGAGCACATAACGATAGTAGTGACCCCACGGTGATTGTATCACCGTCATTAACCTACGGAGTTGACCTTAAGGATGAGTTATCTAGATTTCAAATAATAGTTAAATTACCATATTTACCGCTCCATGATAAGAGAATTAAACAACTATTTACTGAATCACCAGAGTGGTATGAGAATAAGATGTTGAATACTCTAGTACAGGCATGCGGTCGATCTACCCGTAGTGCAGATGATTACTCAATTACATATATTTTAGATGGTAATATATCAAAAGTTATACATAAATGCCGGCATAAGTTACCAAGTTACTTTATACAACGCTTCGTGTAATAAATAACTATGTGAGATACCATACATTTAACTTTGAGATAAAGGATTTAATAACTCAATTCCTATCTGCTTTTGATGAAACTATTATTAAAAGATATAATTCTAACCGGGAACCTACGAAATCATTCCAACCTAGATATGTATACGCTCATAAGCAACGTGTTGTACATGACTTAATTAATAAGAGCCAGCATATAAAACTCCCGGTGGTTGCAGTTAGCGTTAAGAGTATATCCCGAGACCCAGGTAGAGTATTTAATAAAATAGAAGGATTTAATTACCCTCAACGGTATTCCACAGATGGGATGTCAAATGAATACGATAAGGTACCGCCAGTTAACCCTGTTAATCTTGAGATTAATATGAGTATATTGACAAAATATCAAGCTGACATGGATCAAATTATTACAAATTTTGTACCATATGTAAATCCGTACATAATACTATCATGGAAGATACCACAAGGAAAAACATCACCGGACCCATTCCTAGATGATTCCGCCCCGATTCAAGAACTACGATCAGAAGTTTTATGGGATGGTAATATTAACATGGATTATCCAAGTGATCTTCGAGCAGATGCCCCGTATCGGTTGTCAGCCGAAACCGGATTTACTATAAAGGGTTGGCTCTTTGCAAAACCACCAGCTAATAAGATAGGTACAATATTCGATATTGAGACAAATTTTGTAACTGTTACAACATTAGAAGATATACAAGGCGGAAGCTTGACGGATTATAAAGACTTGAATAATAATCCAGATAATAGGAGCTAATTTATGAAAGATAAAGATATTCGAAAACTAAACCCTATAATAACGCAGAGTGTATTAAATGATAAAACAGCCGGAAGCGATAAAGATACTATCGGTAGTTATGAGGATAACCGGAGAGGGTCACTTCATGGAGCTCCTAGCGTTACATGGTTTTCAGCTGATCCAGTTAGTAGGGTCATCGATATACCTGTACTGACGGTCGATAATAATATACATATTAAGGGATATAATATGATGACTACCTCGAATATATACCTGAGCGCATCCTCTTCATATATGTTTTCAGAACCAGCTAGTGAATATAGTTATTTCGTGAATAATTATACCAACCGGTTGAGAGAAGAATTCCCTAGTTTTACCGGAATCTCATTATCAGCGTGGGCTGTTGTTGATAATAATTATATAATAGTACCGTTATTGACCCCTCTATCCGCCGGTGGTATTGATATAATATTACAAGGCCCTGCCGGTTATGGTAAAACCTCGCAGAGTACTTTTACTTCTACATATAAAGATAAAAACATAATAAACATTAACAATCCGTCATAATTGTATATCTATATTGATATAAACTATATTGTATATTAAATAATAACATATGATCACATATGATATAGATGGTATAACTGTCATGCCCCCGCTTCTAGCGGAGTATCGATTAGACCCTACGTTAGATATAAAACATAAACTCGTATCATTCGAACAGGGATACTCTCATGAATATCATAATATATTTAAAAATACTCTAGACTTCTCCTTTAACAAATCTAGTAATTTTTACCTTACTGATCAAAACTATTACGATGATGTGATAGAGCTTCTACCTCTACCAGAGGAGTACCCAACTACCATCTCGACTTTTCTAGCCTTTAATAGATTATATTCCGACCCATTAAGTGCACTTACAGCTACAACTGCATGCCTGACTAGTGTAAGTGCTATTTCAGCACTCTCTGCTACAGATACTACATCTACATATATTACAATAGCTAACATTCCGGGTGATAGCTCTGATATAACAACTACCCGAGCATGCTCAGCAGAATTATTCACAGATATTAAGACAGGTGATACATTGGATCAAAAATATTACTGTAATGTTACATTTATTGATGGTAAGGATTGTATAATATATCACCGGGATGGGGTAGATATATGGTACCTCTCACATAAAGAAGAACTCGGAGCAGTACTTCAATTTACTAAAATAGTTCATGATTATGGTATGGGTAATATAGTAGATCAAATTATAGCAGATGGTGGTAATAAAATAGTATTTCAATATGCATATTATGAAAGTGAAAATATCCTCCGGCTATATAAACAATTTAATGATGTTACATGTATAATTAGATTATTAACTGATAGTGAGCGGTTAATAAATCCAGATAATGTACCTATACGTTTAGAGCCATTAAAATCCCCGGATAATGATAACAACAACGTAACCAATGCACCAAACTCACTGGAATTAACAGAGAATACATCACTACGAACTAGGCCCGGGCTAGGAAATCTTTATGATAACTCTCTCAACTCGAGTATATATAATTATAATACAACCTTAAATTATAGCGACTTGTCTGTTAATAAGATGACGTCTGACTTATCAGTAAAAAATAATCTAGCGGTACATAGTGAATACTACTTTCTCACCGGTGAAAGTTTACCCGTTAACGTATTTCCCTTAAAAAATCAACAGACAGCAACCGGATTATCATCACCTAATAACCCATGGACCTTACAATCCCCCAACCAGCATCGGCATTATAATAAGATATTTACCGGTACTAATCAACTACAGGGTACCGATAAAATTTACTTTGATTATACAACAAGTACATCTCAATTGGAAATTAAACCCGGGATGAATTTCTTCAACTTTCCTCAATTACCAGACCCCGTTACTCGGTTGAATATAAATGACAGTACCTTAATATTTAGTGGATCCATTGCCGCGGATAAACCATCTCGCGCAGATAAGATATATAAGAAGAGAGCCGGGTATGCTCAAACCACCCGGTGGGGCGACCCTAGCGACGAGCATACCGGTACCTGGTTATGTGCTTGGTTATCCGGTGGTGATATCCCGGATTCAAAACCGCAATGGGTTGATAGATATTATAACCCTAGTTTAATAGGCGGTATAAATGCACTAACAATCACAACGGATACTATACATAGTAAATATGAATCAGAAAATGATGTAATATTTACATCGAGTAACAACGAGATATACGATGAACCTAGTAAATTGACGTTTGAACCCGGAGCTTCGTATGCGTATTATAGGATTAATAGAAGAGATATAACAAATAATCTGTCAATACTATCACCTAATCATATACAATCTAATTTTAATAGCTATACAACTATAAATCAACAACAACAACAGCCGGAGGGTAGGGTATACCAATTTAATAATAATAATTACGCTATATGTACAGATTTAACACAAGCAGAATCTACAGGAAACTTAAGCATATCATTTGATGTTAACTTTAAAGATTATAAACATGTAATTGGTCATCAGGTATTAGGTAATTATACGAATAATGGTATAGGTATATATAATACTAACGATGTGAGTCCTTTCGTATTCATACTAGGTTCAGACGGTGCCTCAGTTAATGGAACTAAACAGAATTCTAGTATTAGAATTTATGATACAAACTATAATTTATATAATTATATAATTAATGACAGCTTTACTGACGATAACATAACCCCTGGCCTATTTAAGGATATAATTATTAGAGACTTACCGGATAATATATTTTGTATAATGTCCACTGGAGTGATTGTAGAGTTCACCCACGATGGAATAGTCATTGCGACCTATAATGATTGGTTAGATAATGTAGGTTCAGTATATATGAATAATATACTACATACAGCATATGACGATCAACTAATCTACATATTATCAGCCACCGGAAGCCGCCCGGAGGATTATATTATACATATATTTAATATGGTAACTAGAGAGTTTTCAATATATGATGATATAGAGTGTGTTGTGGAGATACCAATACCTGATGAATTGGGCTCTATTAATATAGATTATAACTATGGAAGGATTATCGATACTAATGGACCACCTACCTTAATATATGTAAAGGATGATATTGTACCATATAACGATAAACGGACAGTATATGTGGCTACCGGAGATTCAATTAAATCCGGAGAAGAAACCCTATGGGTACATGTTAACGGTGCAGTTAATGACATAACATCGGTCCCGGAAAAGCACGATGTTATATATGGCTTTAATACTACAACACTCGAATTACTTCCCGGGAAACTAACTGACAATAAACTAGAATCTAGTGATGTACTGCTGGATATAATAGATTATACGACCGATAATGATGGTAATATATGGCTCGCACATTCTGGTAATATAATATCAAAATATACCCATGATAGGAGATTATTAAATACACAGATAATAGAAGAGCAGGAAATATTATCAATAGTAATATCTCGAGATCTAAACAACGCGGAGATAGAAGAAAGGTTAATAGTATTAGGAAAGACTATTGGTGGAAGAGAATTATCACTACCCATAGGTCCTACCCCTCACCCTACCAATGACAGGAATAGTATATATTATCGACACGCTAGTGAATGGATTGAGGGTGGAGAAATTAACCGGAGACCGGATAAGGTTGACCCATCTAATACTGACATTATATACCCATTTACTGATGGTAATAATAGATTCGGCACTCAGATCCAAAGTATAGATGCTACACCTAGTTCTAATATAGCCGGAATCGTAACTAACGATGATTATACTATAATAACAGATGCATTTGACGTTATTGTAGAGGAACTTAATGATGTTATATATGGTAATATAATAAGCTTAGCGAATAATAAAGTAGTAGATATTAAAAGTTTAAATAATTTTATTATAGATGATGTAAATGACAAACCGCAAATGATTACTCAATACCAATACGGTAAGGAGAATTACCCTCACTTTTATACACATAATTTAAATTTAAAACTACTTCTAGATCCATTGTTTGGTAAAGCTAAACCAGAGGTAGTTATACTCAAGCTCAATTTAGAAGATTTAAGCTCCGTACCATATACCGGTTGGCATAATATATGTATAAATGTATGTAACAAAACCGGTCGGGTTGAGTTCTGGGTAGATGGTACTCTAGATGAATCTAGAGTACATACATTCGCCCCGGAGAAATATAGATTCAATAACCTAACTAGTCAGAATATAACATGTGGTACAACACCGTATCTAAATGATACTATTTTATCTAGGAAGATTAAACGAACAGATTCATATATGATAAATAATACTGAACTTAAAAACTTAAACATATATAATACAGAGTTAAAATATCATGATCAGCTGAACCTTATGAGAATGTCACATACAATACCGGTTATGTACTGGGACGTACCATCCGGGCTTCGGAATCATATAGAAGGTATAGATAGAGTATTTAACCACTCAATACCCCCGGTAAAGTCTAATACATATGACATGGTAGTTCAGAATTCATTGATCCAATCCCCCGCTCTTCAGTCATATATAACGAATAAAATAAAGACAACATTGATTAACATAACCCCGGCACATACAAATGTTCGTGATATTAGCTGGACAAACGAGCTTTTAGAGACATAACCGGTTGTTAAATCAGAATTAATATATAAATATATAAGACCATGGCTAATAAACGTATAAAAATATCAGAGCTACCTAAAATCGCATATAACCCAGATGCTGGTCCAACCGACTCTACATTAACTTCTCAAGATTTTCTCCCGATTGCTGTTACAGATAGTTTAAATGCAGCAGTTAAAACTACTATGACAGTAACTTCTAGAGAGTTACAACGATTTATATTACAACAAAGCGCAAGTAATGATGATGCCGCGAATGTATTAACAATAGGTAGAGGTGGTACTACGGTTAATGTATCATCTCTTTCTGCTAATAAATTAATAGTTTCCGGGGATACAATATTAGAAAAAGCTACCATAACGACCTTTATTACTGATACAATCACAACTGGATCCTCCATGAAGGTAGGTAACTCAATTTACCCGGCGGTATTATATGATAATAGTAATAATATAATGCAAAGTGGTTTAATGGTTAGTGACAGTAACGGAAAATTTTCCGGAAAAGGAACATCATTACAGACATTAATACAAAGCACACCAGTTGCAGCCACCGGCCAAGCAGGTATGATAGCTAAAATCGATGCTAGTGGTAAGTTAGTATTTACAACGGATAGTAAAAGTCTCTTAGCTTCTTCTGGTTCCGTAACTCTAGACTCTGCACTCCATGGTAATGTATTAGCAGTTTCAAATGATGGAGCCATGAACCCTAGCACTAACTTGAAACTTGTAGATGTTATAACAACTGTTGAAACAGTTACAAGTCAAATAGCTGATGCTGGTATCAATGACCAGAAAATCATAACAACTAGTTCAGCAACCCCAGAGATCGGAGATCTTG
>TARA_R110002153_G_scaffold47769_8_pt1 | contig 14237 bp, 9 predicted proteins | sample TARA_R110002153 | Tara Oceans TARA_R110002153 (sample SAMEA4398193) | marine metagenome | biome: Polar Biome; feature: [SRF] surface water layer (ENVO:00010504); material: water (ENVO:00002006), including particulate matter (ENVO:01000060) such as... | depth 5 m
ATTATCAGGTGATTCAGGTTGCACATTTTTAGTGCCCAGAAGTGTTGGCAAAGATGGGCCGTATACATCTGCATCCAAAATTCCGACTCTTGCACCTTCTAAACTCAAAGCAGCAGCCAGGTTTATAGATGTTGTAGACTTCCCTACCCCACCTTTTCCTGATGCCACAGCAATCACATTTTTCACTACTTTAGGATTTTGTCCTTTGATAGATGGGATGTCATAGGAAATTTTTATATTAACCTTATGCTGAGTAGCGAAACTTTCTAAGAGGTGGCTAAACTCACCTTTGGCTCCCAGTAAACTGTTACAAACAAAAGGTAAACTCAAGCTAAGCGACTTACCTTTAACTTTGATGTAATCAGAAGTTCGCTGGATATCGGAGAAATACTCGGGAATATGTTGCTGCAATAAAGCAGCAAGCTTAGCAATAATATCTGACATAAAAACTCATATTGTAATGGACGGACTCTGACCCTAGAGGTGTTAAGTTATACTATCATCCCATAACACTTTTCACTATTATTCAAACATTTATACCTCAGGTATTACCCAATTAGGTAAACATTGCAATTCTTTGATAGTTTGATAAATTCAATATAAGCAAAAATTAGATAAGTATTTACTTAACAATATAGAACTCAATATGCCAAAACATAAAAACCTTGTTTCTCAGATAAGTAACTTCGATATTCGTCAGCTAAAAATATTCAGAACAGTAGTAGAATGTGGTGGTTTTTCTGCTGCCGAAGTAGAGCTCAACATCAGTCGCTCGGCTATTAGTATTAGCATGTCAGATCTAGAAAGTAGACTTGGTCTGCATTTATGCCAACGAGGAAGAGCAGGGTTTTCCCTAACCGATGAAGGCACACAAGTGTATCAGGCGAGTTTGCAGCTCATGGCCTCTTTGGAGAACTTTAGAACCCAAGTTAATAGTATCCATGCAAAATTAACAGGTGAACTAAACATAGGGATCACCGATAACTTAGTGACCTTAGAGCATATGTCGATTTCTAAGGCGCTCAAAGCATTAAAAACTAAAGGACCAGAAATTGTCATAAACATACGCATGATCCCACCTAATGAAATAGAACGTTACGTGTTGGATGGTGCATTACATGTGGGTGTTGTACCTAATTTACGGCCTTTGCAAGGTTTAGAATATTCGAGACTGTACGAAGAAAAATATCTACTTTACTGCAATTATCAGCACCCATTGTTCAACGTTGCTGAGAATAAACTAACCTCCAAACAAATCTATGAATGTGAAGCAGTTGCGCCTAGTTACGCACAAACAGCACAAACTCGTAGTCATTATCAAAACTTAAATACTACGGCAACAGCAACTGATCGTGAAGGGGTCGCCTTTCTTATCTTAACAGGCTGCTTTATCGGATATTTACCAACGCATTATGCTAAAAGATGGGTCGTTTCTGGAGAAATGCGTGCTTTATACCTAGATAAATTTCATTTTAACACTGCATACCAAACTGTTTTACGCAAAGGCTCTAATCCTAATCAAGTATTAAAAACGTTTTTACAAGAAATAAAAGCATCACCCAGCAAAACTTAGAGACGCCCAACAGCCATAACGTCATGTAATCCTTAGCTCCCTACCCCTTCAAGTTTGTGTTCTAACCAAAAAACAAAGCGCTTTAGATGAAGCAATAATGTGCAACAGCGACCATTGATAAGTAGGCCTAAGCTAAAATAGTTAAGGTTGAAAACCTCGCTTAAGACTGACCCTAAAAGGATCCGCAGCAGCCCAATCTCCTAACTAATATTCCAGATACCTCTTTGTTTAGTAAACACTTATCTGAACATTTCTTATATTGAATTTAAGATCCTGTCAAAAATGAAATACTAAGTTTATGCCCATTCTTAATAAGCATGGGCATTTAAACAATCACTCGGTAACTACAATGCTGTTACCTGCTTATTCTATTATTCAGTAACATAATTATTTCTGATTAGTGTTACTGAGAATAAAAAGTGAGGGATTGTGGGTTTGCCTGTTAATAGTTAAAAGATAAATAAAAATAAATGGGAACATATAATGAACACACAAAATAAGTACAAATATAATCCTATCTTTGAGGCTATCTCTTTGGCACTCGTATTATTAGTTTCTCCAGCTATAAATGCCGCTGAAAACGTGTGGGAAACCATAGAAGTCAGCGCTCAAAAGCGTAACGAAAATATAAGTGATGTGGGTATCGCCATCACTGCATTCAGTGGTGAGCAATTAAAAGCACTGGGTTTAGAAAGCAGTACTGAGTTAATTGCGTTTACTCCAGGTGTTTCTTTGGCTGGCGATATTGGTGGACAAAGAGCTATCTTCAATATTCGTGGAGTGGTGCAAAATGACTATGCCGATTTGGCTGAAGCCCCAGTTGCGGTTTATGTAGACGGAGGATACTTAGCCAGTACCCAAGCTCAAACCTTTGGCTTATTTGATATTAAACGAATAGAAATTTTGAAAGGTCCACAAGGCACCCTGTTTGGACGAAACGCTACTGGAGGTTTAGTCAATACTATCACAGCGAAACCAACTGAAGACTTTGAAGGTTACGCTGAATTGTCCATCGCAACCTTTGATCAATATCGTTTTGAAGGGGCTGTTTCAGGCGCGTTATCAGATGATATTACTGGCCGCTTATCAGCCTACTCCAATATCCAAGGTGAAATTTTAGAAAATATCTATGAAGACGGTGCGTCCCCAGATACTCGTCCTGGCTCTGTTGGTGGCGGACAAGATGGCTATAACGACGATACGCAAGCTCTACGTGCGCAACTGGATTTCAATTTAGGAACAGAAGGTTCATTATTATTAAGCGCAAATTGGGCTGACACCACCAAAAGTGAAGGGCCTTACCAAGTGGTGAATACCACTGAAATAAAAGACGCAGACGGTAACGTAATTGACGTTATTTTTGCTGCTGATGATCCTTTAGGCTGCGATGCCATTCAACTTGGCCAATGTATTGACGGTAACTTTAACGGTGATCCAGTTCGACCCGTACAAGGTGGCGACTTTAATGGAAACATTGATCCCGATGGCTCTGGACCTAAAGTCAATAAAGACTTTGCCTTTGATGATCAAAATACAATTCAGTCCCAAGGCTTTTCAGCCGCCCTTGATTATAGCTTTGACACCTTTGATTTATTTTCTCTAACCGATTACAAAAAATTTGACCGAACTGTAGGTTTGGATTCAGATCAAACGGCCTCCCCCGAATTGATATTTCAATCTAATAGTACAATTGATCAGTTTAGTCAGGAAGTTAGAGTGTCTGGAGGTGCCGACAATTTCAAATGGGTAACTGGATTCTATTACCTAAATGTCGAAACTGATTACAGCCAAGGACTTGCTGCCTCTCCAACAGCCTATTTTTTGGGAGGTGAAGAAAACAATTCCCTTATCAAACTAGAAACCCAATCATACTCAATATTTGGTCAAATAGACTACCAGTTGCAAGACCAGTTAGTATTAGTTACTGGCTTGCGCTATACCAAAGAAGACAAACATTTTGTTGGTGATGTGTACCAAAATACCAATACAGATGACAGAGTGATTGAAATTGATCTCGATAGCGCTTCACTTGAACACCTAGATACCGACAATGACCAAAACCTGTGGTCAGCTAAAATACAACTCGAATATTCCACAGACACCGACTTATATTATGTGGGTGTTAATAGAGGGGTTAAAGCCGGTAGTTTTAATGCACCTTTATTTGGTGGATTTAGTAGTTACAAGCCAGAAGAATTAACCTCTTATGAAGCAGGTATGAAATTAAACTTGTCGGATGAGACAGCACTGTTTAACGCCAATATTTTCTATTATGACTACAGTGATTATCAATCATTTTCATGGGTGAATAATTCAGGTTTAGTGGAAAACCAAGATGCCACTTTTATGGGTTTAGAATTGGAACTTTTCTTAACCCCTAGTGACGGACTAGATGTAATATTAAATACCTCTTATACCGATGCTAAAGTAGAAAATCTTGAAGTGGCGTCGGGAATATTTGCTGATACTACTCCAGCATTTACGCCCGAATACCAAGCTTCTGCGATGATCCGCTACAATTGGGATTGGAACGAAGAGAATATTGCGGTGCAGTTTAGTGCCAATTATCAAAGTGAAACTTTTCATAATGCACGAAATTTCACAGCCCATGAAATAGACGCTTACGTGGCTGCAAATGCAAGGCTGACATGGACTGATTCAACACAATTATGGACAGCAACAGCTTACGTAGACAATATGTTTAACTCTGAACATGAAATCATCGGTTTTGATGTAACAGGTTTTTACGGCACATCACAAATATCCTATGCAAAACCTAGAGTCTTTGGAATAACCGTTAAACGTAGTTTTTAATCCTCGCTATATATAGCGCTAAATTGGCATAAGTTATGAAACCGTTTTGTTAAAAAATCCACAGTGTTCGCGCAGTTAGCGAAACGGTTTCAGAAAATGAGGTACAGCATGAGTACAACAGGTACAGTTACTATCGATGATATTAATGAAGGTTTTGCCGACCTACATAAACCCTATAATAAGTCACAGGCTTTGCTCGAAGCATCGCGCTGTACATATTGTTACGACGCACCATGTATAAAGGCATGCCCCACAGGAATTGACATTCCTACCTTTATCCACCAAATACGCACCCAAAACGTCAAAGGTGCGGCAAAAACTATTTTGTCAGAAAACATTATGGGGGGCACGTGTGCTAGGGCTTGCCCAACTGAGATCTTATGCGAAAGAGCATGTGTTCGTCACCATGATCAGGGAAAACCTGTAGAGATTGGTTTATTACAACGCTATGCAGTCGACTATCTAATGGAATCAACAGATGAACATCCATTTGTTAGAGCGCCAGAAACCGGCAAAACCATAGCGGTAGTAGGTGCGGGCCCTGCAGGTTTATCTTGTGCTCATCGCGCAGCATTGTTAGGTCACAAGGTAACAGTATTTGAAGCCAAACCTAAACCAGGCGGCTTAAATGAATATGGGCTTGCCGCATATAAAATGGTCGACGATTTTGCGCAAAAAGAAGTCGCGTTTTTATTAGGTATTGGAGGAATAGAGATTATTTATGACCAATATCTAGGTAAAAATCTAAACTTGGAACAGCTTCGCACTGATTATGATGCCGTTTTTCTCGGCATTGGATTAGGGTTGTGCAATCAACTTAAGCTAGAAGGCGAAGATCTGAAAGGTGTCTTTGACGCCATAGATTTTATTGAGGAACTGCGTCAAACAACAGACAAATCAACTATGACCATTGGCCAAGATGTTGTGGTGATTGGCGGCGGAAACACGGCCATTGATGCAGCTATTCAAGCTAAACGATTAGGAGCTAAAAGAGTCACATTAGCGTATCGCCGTGGTGAAGATAATATGACGGCTACCGAGTGGGAAATAGATTTAGCTCGTAAAAATGGGGTTGATCTACGCTTGTGGTTATCCCCCATAGAACTGACTGGGGACACACATATCAGCTCTATTTCCTTCGAGCAAACATCCATCGAAGCAGGAAGGTTAGTTGGCACGGGTGAACGTATTCAGATAACAACAGACATGGTACTTAAAGCTGTGGGTCAAAAGATTGATGCATCGGTGTTATCAGATGTGTTGATTGAGCAAGGCAAAATTAAAATTAACGACAAGTATCAAACTAGTATTCCAGGTGTTTATGCCGGTGGTGACTGCATCGATACAGGTGAAGATTTAACAGTGCAATCCGTAGAAGATGGCAAACGTGCCGCTCACGCAATGGGCCACACTTTGTTCGGCATTGACTTTAAGGAGCTTTAACATGAGTAAATTAGCCTGCAATATCGCTGGGATCGATAGTATTAATCCATTCTGGTTAGCTTCAGCTCCCCCCACCGATAAATACATAAATGTAGTACGTGCTTTTGAAGCCGGTTGGGGTGGCGTAGTGTGGAAAACCTTAGGGATAGATCCTCCTGTCATCAATATGTCTAGCCGTTATGGTGTGCATCATGACCGCGCACGTAATGTCATTGGCATTAACAATATTGAATTAATTACCGACCGACCATTAGAAACCAATTTACGAGAAATTGAACAAATCCGCAAAGAGTGGCCAGACAGAGTCATTATCGGCTCGATGATGGCTCCCTTGGATGAAAAAACCTGGAAAGAACTGGCCATCAAAATCGCTAATTCTGGCGTACATGGAATAGAACTAAACTTAGGTTGCCCCCACGGCATGTGCGAACGAGGAATGGGTTCCGCTATTGGCCAAGTACCTGAGTTAATCGAACAAACGACTCGCTGGGTCAAAGAAGTAGTAGATATACCTGTATTTACCAAACTAACACCTAATATCACTGATATTTTGGTGGCCGCAGAGGCGGCATTAAAAGGTGGTGCTGATGCGGTTTCGCTTATCAATACAGTCAACTCAATCGCTTCAGTTGATTTAGATGTAATGGCGCCAACCCCTACTGTCGACGGCAAAGGCACCCATGGTGGATATTGTGGTTCTGCAGTTAAACCCATTGCCTTGCATATGGTGGGTGAAATAGCCAGAAATCCCGATACCCGAAATTTACAAATATCCGCAATAGGTGGTATTGAAACCTGGCGCGACGCTGCTGAATTTATTGCTCTGGGAGCCAGTGGTGTTCAAGTATGTACCGCTGCCATGTTATACGGATTCCGTATTGTTGATGACATGATTGCTGGGCTAGAAAACTTTTTAGAAGAAAAAGGCTATGCCTCTTTATCAGCTTTTCAAGGTAAAGCCATTCCCAATGTTGTCAATTGGAATGAGCTAAACATTAATTTTGATACAAAAGCATTTATTAACGAAGACTTATGTATTGAGTGTGGACGCTGCTATATAGCCTGTGAAGATACTTCCCACCAAGCCATTACAATGCAAGAAAATGCCAGTGGTGGACGTGACTTTGTAGTGATTGATGATGAATGTGTGGGTTGTAACTTATGTAAACACGTATGCCCAGTACCTGACTGTATCGACATGCGCCCTGTAGAAAATGGACTGCCGGTACTTACATGGCCAGAACACCCTAAAAACCCGCAGCGTATTGACGCTGTATCCCTTGAAAGTTCCCTTGTAGAGACGGGAGAAAATAATGACTAAAACTCATACTTTAACGCCTGAACAACTTCAGGCTAACTGGATGCCATTTACTTGCAATAGGCAATACAAGGCCAATCCTCGTTTGGTAGTAGGTGCTGATCGCATGCACTTTACATTGTCTGATGGTAGACAATTATTAGACGGCATTGCTGGCTTATGGTGTTGTAATGCAGGACATAACCGGCCTCGCATAGTTGAAGCAATACAAAAACAAGTAGCGACACTGGATTATTCACCAGCATTCCAAATGGGGCACCCACTACAATTTGAGCTTGCAGAGCGGCTAGCTAACATGGTGCCTGGCGATCTAAATAAGGTATTTTTTACCAATTCAGGCTCTGAATCCTGTGAAACTGCCTTAAAGATGGCCATTGCTTACCATAATGCACGGGGCGAAGGTAATAGGACTAAACTAATTGGTCGCGAGAAAGGCTATCACGGAGTCAACTTTGGTGGCCTATCTGTGGGCGGAATGTCTGCCAATCGTAAAATGTTTGGTAATTTGCTCAACGGTGTAGATCACATGCGCCATACCCATGGCATTGAGGCAAACCTGTTTAGTAAAGGGCAACCAGAGCATGGTGTGGAGTTGGCAGATGATTTAATTCGACTTTGTGAATTACATGATCCATCCACAATTGCAGCGGTGATTGTCGAACCCTTAGCTGGCTCAGCAGGTGTTTTATTGCCACCCAAAGGTTATCTAGAAAAACTTCGCCAGATATGCGATCAACATGGAATTTTGTTGATTTTTGACGAGGTGATTACCGGTTTCGGTCGTATGGGTGCACCTTTTGCAGCTGAATATTTTGGCATTGAGCCTGACATAATTTGCACCGCAAAGGGCTTGGCAAATGGTGTTATCCCAATGGGTGCTGTCATTGTTCAAGACAAAATTTATGATGCATTTATGCATGGTCCCAAAGATATGGTTGAGTTTTTCCATGGTTACACTTTCTCTGGTAATCCTATGGCCTGTGCAGCGGCTATGGGAACCTTAGATACCTATGAGGAAGAAGGACTCCTGACCCGAGGCGCTCAACTCAGTGATTATTGGCAAGATGCAGCGCACTCTTTAGCTGACTTACCTTTAGTTAAAGATATACGAAATATTGGATTAATTGCAGGTATAGAGTTGCACCCGACTCCTGCTACACCCAGCAAACGCGTATTTACTGCTTTCTTAAAAGCCTATGAAGCAGGATTACTTATCCGTACCACTGGAGACACTATTGCATTATCGCCTCCGCTTATCATAGAAAAGTCACAAATTGATTTTGCCTTTAGTACCTTACGCGAAATTATCAAATCACTGGATTAAAAAATTATTATGCAACTAATACAACACATAATTAATGGTCAACACACCTCAGGTGTAAGTAGCCAAACAACTGCGGTGTACAACCCAGCTTTAGGCCAGCAAAGTGCTGAAGTAGTGACCGCAGTAGTTGAAGATGTCAATACGGCGGTGGCTGCGGCCAAAGCAGCATTCCCAGCTTGGTCAAAAATGCCCTCAAGCAAACGTGCCAATATCATGTTTAATATGCGCACTTTGCTGGTAGCCCGTCAAGATGAAGTAGCAGAAACGATTTCTAAAGAACACGGCAAAACCCATGATGATGCGTTAGGAGAAGTGACCCGAGCATTAGAAGTTATTGAGTTTGCTTGCGGAATAACTGACAAACTAAAGGGTAATTTTAGTCGAGATGTGGCTGTTGGTATCGATGTCACCGACGAACGTCAAGCCTTAGGTGTGGTAGCGGGTATCACCCCTTTTAACTTCCCTGCTATGGTCCCTTTGTGGATGATCCCTATGGCACTAGCCTGTGGTAATACTTTTATACTCAAACCTTCAGAAAGAGACCCTTCTAGCGCAAATTTGATCCATCAACTATTTTCCGAAGCGGGTTTACCGCCAGGCGTTTTAAATATAGTGCATGGTGACAAAGTTGCGGTTGATGCCCTGCTAGATCATAGCGAAGTCAAAGCGATTAGCTTTGTAGGCTCAACGCCCATCGCTGAATATATTTATCAACGGGGCAGTGCTAGTGGCAAACGTGTGCAAGCCTTAGGTGGAGCCAAAAATCATATGGTGATCATGCCAGATGCAGATCTTGACCAAGCAGCCGATGCCCTTATGGGAGCAGGATTTGGCTCTGCTGGTGAACGTTGTATGGCCATCAGTGTGGCGGTACCTATTGGCCAGGAAACGGCAGATAAGTTAGTCGCCAAATTGATCCCTCGAGTTGAGGCATTAAAAGTAGGCCCATACAATCAAACCGGTAACGAAATGGGACCGGTGATCTCTGCGGATGCGCAAAAACGCATTAAAGGCTTAATCGACCAAGGAGAAGCTGAAGGCGCCAGTGTCTTAGTCGACGGTCGAAATTTATCGGTAGCAGGCTGTGAAGCTGGTTTCTGGGTAGGCGGTACGTTACTCGACAAGGTGACTAAAGACATGTCTGTCTACCAACAAGAGATTTTTGGTCCTGTACTGTCTATATTGCGTGCTAATACTTATGCTGAAGCAACGGACTTAATCAATGCTCACGAATATGGTAATGGTACCGCTATTTTTACCCGTGACGGAGATGCAGCCAGAGATTTTGCTGCCAACATTGAAGTAGGTATGGTAGGCATTAACGTACCTATTCCAGTGCCGGTTGCATACCATAGCTTTGGAGGATGGAAACGTTCAATCTTTGGTGCCCATGGGATTTATGGACCAGAAGCAGTACATTTTTATACAAAATTAAAAACCGTTACTTCACGTTGGCCAACAGGTATACGTGCAGGTGCGGAATTTACCTTCCCAACTATGTCTTAGAAAAACAATAACTTTAGATGGAGTAATTATGTCAACAACACGCTCAACTTTACGTGGTGGTTTAATCCAAATGGGTTTGAAGTCATCCACAGATAACGATCCAGAAACCATTCGCAAAGCTATGATTGAAGCCCACTTACCTTTAATTGATGAAGCAGGTGCAGCTGGTGTGCAAGTCTTATGTTTTCAAGAAGTATTTACTCAGCCTTACTTCTGCCCGAGTCAGGATCCCAAGTGGTATGAAAGTGCCGAAAGCATACCAACTGGACCCACTGTCACCTTAATGCAAGAGTACGCCAAGAAATATAAGATGGTCATTGTGGTTCCGATTTACGAAAAAGACGACGTAACCGGGGTTTACTACAACACAGCAGCGGTTATCGATGCCGATGGCAGTTATTTAGGCAAATACCGTAAAACTCATATTCCACAAGTGGCGGGGTTTTGGGAGAAGTTTTTCTTTAAACCAGGTGCTTCGGACTGGCCAGTATTTGAAACCCAATACTGTAAATTGGGCGTATATATTTGTTATGACCGCCATTTCCCTGAAGGCTGGCGAGCATTGGCATTAAATGGCGCCGAATACATTGTTAATCCATCTGCAACTGTTGCAGGCCTATCAGAATATTTATGGAAATTAGAACAACCAGCTTCAGCGGCAGCAAACGGCTGTTGGATTGGAGCAATCAACCGAGTAGGAGTCGAAGAGCCCTGGAACATAGGCGAGTTTTACGGCCAAAGCTATTTTGTTAATCCAAGAGGGCAAATTGAAAAAGAAGCAAGCAGAGATAAAGACGAATTGATCATCCATGATATGGATATGGACATGATTAAAGAAGTGAGGAACAACTGGCAATTTTTCCGCGATCGTCGCCCAAGTACTTACTCAAGATTGACCGATGGTGAATAATAAAACTTTTCGTTAAATTTGTTGTTACAACCCTTTCAAATTTAACGATGATTTTCACCCGCTACACATAACTGCTGAATAAGTAGTCATGAAAAGTGAATGAGCTTCCCTCATTCACTTGATTTTTAAGGGAAATTTAGTTGTATTTTATGCGTGATGTGTTAATTAAAACTATGACAGTATTGCATAACACATCACGATATAACGGAGCATGTCATGGAAAATAATAATAACAGCGTGAAACCAGCGCACTTTGATGCCGATCTGTGGAATCCAGACTTAGCGCCAACTACCGATGAAACCCGTACTTGGAATTGGATACACTTTGCCTCTTTGTGGGTAGCTATGGTGGTATGTGTTCCCACTTACATGTTAGCCGCTGGGTTAGTTTCCGAAGGCATGACCTGGTATCAAGCTATCATCACAGTATTGCTAGGTAACGCTATTGTGTTGGTACCTATGCTTTTAATAGGCCATGCAGGGGCTAAATACGGTGTACCTTTTCCGGTATTATTGCGCAGTGCCTTTGGTACCAAAGGCGCCAAAATCCCAGCACTTGCGCGAGGGTTAGTTGCTTGTGGTTGGTTTGGGATCCAAACTTGGGTCGGAGGAAGTGCTATTTATGTTATTTTGAATAGCCTCACAAATAACAGCTTTCAAGGCTCTCCTCTGCCTTTTCTCGGCATAGATATTAGTCAAACCTTATGTTTCTTTGCCTTCTGGGCATTACATCTGGTGTTTATTCATTTTGGTACTGGATCTATTCGCTGGCTGGAAAGTTATGCCGCACCTTTTCTTATCGCCATGGGACTAGCACTATTATATTGGGCATACGATACAGCAGGTGGTTTTGGTGTAATGCTTTCAGCTCCTTCACAATTTGGCCCTGGTGGCGCGAAAGAAGGACTATTTTTACCAACCTTTATCGCAGGTTTAACCGCTATGGTTGGCTTTTGGGCGACTATGGCATTAAACATTCCTGATTTCACGCGATTCGCAAAGTCCCAAAAAGATCAAATTTTGGGACAAGCGATTGGTTTACCTTTACCTATGGCGCTATTTGCATTTATTGGCGTAGCGGTTACCTCTGCTACTGTCACTATTTACGGCGAAGCCATTTGGGATCCTGTGAAACTTGCCGGAAAAATGGGAGGAATGGGGATAATTGTGGCTTTAGCTACCCTTGCATTAGCAACCCTTACCACTAACTTAGCAGCAAACGTGGTAGCCCCAGCATATGGTTTCTCTAATCTAAATCCGAGTAAAATAAATTTCAAAATGGGTGGTTATATCACTGCCGGAATTGGTGTTGCAATATTCCCTTGGAAGTTATTAGAAAGCGCTGGAGGCTATATATTTACTTGGTTGATTGGGTATTCTGCGCTACTTGGCCCTATTGCAGGAATTCTGATTGCGGATTATTTTATTTTACGAAAATGTAAATTAAACGTTGAAGCGCTGTTTCAGCATAATGGCGAATATGGCGCAACAAATGGTTGGAACATAGCAGGAATGGTATCTTTAGTGGTGGGAATATTACCTAACTTACCGGGTTTTTTACACGCTGCTGGTATAGTCGAATCTGTGCCTGAAATTTTTGATACTGTATATAATTATGCTTGGTTTGTAGGTTGTTTTGTTGCAGGCATACTTTATTTATTAATGGCAAAGAGAGGAAACTAACATGTCAATTCTTATCAAAGGTGGAACCGTTGTTACCGCAGATCTTAGCTATAGAGCCGATGTTTATTGTGCAGAAGGTAAAATTCAAGCTATAGGTGAGAACCTTGATGTACCAGCAGGATGTGAAGTTGTCGATGCGGGTGACTTATTAGTCATGCCCGGAGGTATCGACCCTCATACTCATATGCAATTACCTTTTATGGGCACAGTCGCCAGTGAAGACTTTTTTACCGGCACCAGTGCAGGAGCCGCTGGTGGTACAACTTCCATTATCGATTTTGTTATCCCTGCCCCCCAACAACCTATTATGGATGCCTACCATCAATGGATGGATTGGGCCAAAAAGTCTGCCACTGACTATAGTTTTCATGTAGCTATTACTTGGTGGGATGAGTCAGTTTATAAAGATATGGGAACCTTGGTGCAAGAACATGGCATCAATAGTTTCAAACATTTTATGGCCTACAAAAATGCCATCATGTGTGAAGACGAAACTTTAGTTAATAGCTTTTCTCGCTGCCTAGAATTAGGTGCCATGCCTACCGTGCATGCAGAAAATGGCGATTTAGTGTTTCACTTACAGAAAAAAATCCTCGAAAGAGGTATCACAGGCCCTGAAGGTCACCCACTTTCTCGCCCTCCTGAAGTGGAAGGTGAAGCCGCCAATAGAGCTATTCGTATCGCACAAGCTTTAAATGTACCTCTGTATTGTGTGCACGTATCTTGTGAAGAATCATTACAGGCCATTACCAGAGCCAGAAACGAAGGCCAAAGAGTCTATGGCGAAGTATTGGCGGGACATCTAGAAATTGATGAGTCTGTGTATCAAAACGAAGATTGGGATTATGCTGCCGGCCATGTCATGAGCCCACCATTTCGCTCCAAGAAACACCAAGATGCCCTGTGGAAAGGATTACAATCAGGTAATTTACAAACCACTGCCACAGATCACTGCTGTTTCTGCGCCGATCAAAAAGCCATGGGTAAAAAAGATTTTAGCATGATCCCCAATGGCACGGCGGGCATAGAAGATAGAATGTCAGTGTTATGGGACTCAGGAGTGGCTTCTGGAAAACTGACCCCTAACGAGTTTGTGGGTGTTACATCTACCAATGCTGCAAAAATCTTTAACATCTATCCTCGTAAAGGCTCTATATCAGTTGGTGCTGATGCAGATATTGTATTGTGGGATGCTAATGGTAGTCGCACTATCTCAGCTAAAACCCATCATCAGAATATTGACTTTAATATTTTTGAAGGCCGCACCGTCAAAGGAATTGCAGTACATACACTCAGCCAAGGCAAGTTGGTTTGGACAAACGGAGAGTTGAGAACGGTACGAGGAGCAGGCAAAAACATTAAACGCCCCGCCTATGGCAGTACCTTTGATGCCATGCAGAAACACACTGCACAAAACGAACCCAAAGCAGTGGTTCGCAACAAATAATATTGGGGCAGAACAAGACTTTTTTAATCAAGAGGCTTTGCTTTTCTCTGTGCTCTCTGAGTCCTCTGTGGTGCAATATCTTTTTCTTTGGTTTTTGCTTTACACCACCGAGAACACAGAGCGCTTCGCTACACAGAGAGAAAAAAAATTATAATGTATTACTTTAAATTAGGCTGAATTATTTAAGTCTTAGATAGCAAAAACCCGCCAATTGGCGGG
>TARA_R110002153_G_scaffold119661_4_pt1 | contig 14213 bp, 9 predicted proteins | sample TARA_R110002153 | Tara Oceans TARA_R110002153 (sample SAMEA4398193) | marine metagenome | biome: Polar Biome; feature: [SRF] surface water layer (ENVO:00010504); material: water (ENVO:00002006), including particulate matter (ENVO:01000060) such as... | depth 5 m
TCTCTAGAAGGCGTGAGCCAATTTCAATTTGACGTGCTTTCTTCGCTTCCGGTATGACTCGCTCCATATCGATATGTAACAAACCATTTTCCATATCAGCGGCAAGTACCTTTACATGGTCGCCAAGCTGAAACTTACGCTCAAAGTTTCGCTCAGAAATACCTTTATGCAAGAACTTACGCTCGGTATTGGTGTTTTCTTCTGTCTTACGGGTTCCCGTTATAGCCAGTGTGTTTTCTTGAACTTCAATGGCGACATCTTCTTTACTAAACCCAGCTATAGCCATGGTTACACGATATTTATCGTCGGCCAATAATTCAATGTTATAAGGAGGGTAAGTGCTTTGTTTCTCTGCACGTGATGCAGCATCAACAAGTGAAGCAAGGTGGTCAGAACCAATAAATGAGCGGTAAAGTGGAGATAGATCGATAGTACGCATAGTCATATCCTATTAATTTAGCAATATGTTTAAAAAATTCGCCCCGACTATTCGGCGGCGGTGTTGTCAACCTGACTGTTCAGCGTCGACATAATAGATATAGGGTTGCTCAAATGCTTTTCAAGACTTTCATTGAATTTTTTTATAAAAATAAAATTTAGTCAAAAAACTAACGCATGAAACAAAGGCTCAAGCCATGCTCAAGCTGCCTATACCTAGTGTAAATAGTAGCTAAGTGTTAGTTTTCAAGTGGCGTAAGTTGTACGTTTACCGAAATGTAAAAAAACGATTAGCTTCTCGTGGTTTAATAAATGATAATTAATTGTATTTAGCGCTGTGCTAGCGGTAGTGTATAACAACAGCTTAAACATAATTGTGATAGCGTATTAAGTAAGCATTTATGTAAACAAATGCTACACTTAGCGTTCCTTTCGTAAACCATTTAAACGCAAGAAGTCTAATGAAAAAAGAAGTGATTGTTTTAAATTGTGGTAGTTCGTCAGTTAAATTTGCCATTATAGACGCCACCACAGGTGAAGCGGTTTTAAGTGGTATTGCCGAGAACTTGGGTAACGCCGATGCCAGTTTGTCGTTTAAACTAAACGGTGAAAAAGAACAGCAAAGCTTACCTGCTAAGGCTTCTCATGCTGAAGCGTTAGTGGCAATTCAAACCATTATTGCAACTACGGATGTTACGCCTATCGCCATTGGCCATAGAGTCGTTCATGGCGGCGAGCGTTTTAAAGAAGCTGCTTTGGTTGACGATAGCGTATTAGCGTCGGTAGAAGAATACGCCAGCATGGCGCCCCTTCATAACTTAGCGAATTTAAAGGGTATTACCACAGCGCAAGCGGCATACCCTAATTTACCTCATGTTATTGTATTCGATACTTCTTTTTTCCAACAAATGCCAAAGCGTGCATATATGTATGCGTTACCTAAGGCCTTATACGAACGCCACGGTGTGCGTAAATATGGCTTTCATGGCACTAGCCACAAATTTATTTTAGACAGCACAGCCCAATTACTTAATAAACCAGTTGAAGAAACCAGTATTATTAGTGCGCATTTGGGCAATGGTTGTAGTGTAACCGCCATTGAAAATGGCGTTGCAGTAGATACTAGTATGGGCTTTACCCCGCTAGAAGGCTTAATGATGGGGACTCGCTGCGGTGATATAGACCCAAGTTTACCCGGCACTTTGCAAGAAAAATTAGGTAAGTCTGCGGCTGAAATTAACGCACTTATAAATAAAGAATCAGGTCTTGCTGGTATTTCAGGGTTAAGTAACGATTGCCGTACATTGGAAGATGCGGCTGAAGCGGGGCACGAAGGGGCGTTGTTAGCGCTTGAAATGTTCTGTTACCGTTTAGCTAAGTATATATCTAGCTATATGATTGCCGTGCCTTCGTTAGATGCCGTGGTATTTACCGGTGGTATTGGCGAAAACTCCTCGTTTATTCGTGCTACCACAATGGGGTATTTTGCCCATCTTGGTCTTACTGTAGATGAAAAAAGTAACCAATCTATGCGCTTTGGTGCCAAAGGCAATATTGCGTCAACGTCTTCTACAAAACCTATATTAATTGTACCCACTAATGAAGAGTGGGTTATCGCCGCAGAAGCCGCGAAATTTGCTTAACGTTTACTCGCTTTAGGAGCAATTATGTCACGCCGAATTATGCTGATCCCCGTGGGCACCAGTGTAGGGTTAACTACCGTCAGCATGGGGCTAGTTCGAGCATTAGAAGAACAAGCCATTAAACTAAATTTCTTCAAACCTGTAGCGCAACCTCGACGAGGCGATACCGGTGAAGAGCGTTCAACTGCCATTATTAGTCATCATTGCAGCGTAAAGCCAATTGCGCCTTTCGATTTAAACATCGTTGAGCGAATGATAAGTAGCGACAACACAGATGAACTACTTGAAGAAATTATAGAGCGTTTTGAAGCGCATCAAGAGCCTGATGCTGTGGCAGTTATTGAAGGTTTGGTAACCACACGTCATCACCCTTATGCGGAACGCTTGAACTTAGAAATTAGTCGCGCGTTAGACGCCGACATTGTATTTGTTTGTGTGCCAGGTAACGATAACCCTGTCGATATTAACCATAGGCTTGAAATAGTAGTGGACGCCTACGGCGGTCATAAAAGTAAAAAGGTAATAGGGTGTATTTTCAACAAAGTAAATGCCCCTTACGATGAACATGGCCAATTGCGTACCGACTTAAGCGTGCTAGAAGCACCAGAACACGATGAGGCGCGCACCAAAGCCCTTCGCGAATTACCCATATTTGCAAAAGGGCTAACCTTATTAGGAAATATCGACTGGAGCGCCGAGCTAATGTCTCCTCGTGCCATCGATATCGCAAAGCATTTAAATGCCACGCTTATTCACGAAGGCAATATAGCTTCACGGCGATTAAGTAGCGTAACCTTTGCGGCCCGCGAAATTCACAACATGACTCACACGTTAAAACCCGGCGCGCTACAAGTGATGTCTGGTGACAGAGGCGATGTGTTTGTATCGTGTTGTTTAGCCGCGCTAAACGGCACCAAGTTAGGTGCGCTGCTACTTACCGGCGGTTACGAGCCCGATGAAAATATAAAACAACTTTGCAGCCAAGCACTAGAAACCGGCTTGCCTGTTATGCTGGTGAACACCAACACCTGGCAAACCGCACAAAACCTACATGCATTTAATCAAGAAGTACCGGTAGACGATAGTCAGCGAATCGAAAAGGTAATGGTACATGCAGCTGAAAGTTTAGATGCGTCGTGGGTGTCTTCTTTAACCGAAAAAGTGTCTCGACAAAAGAAATTATCTCCATCGGCATTTCGCTATTACCTAACCAATCGTGCTCGTCAGGTTAACAAACGGGTTGTATTGCCTGAAGGTAACGAACCGCGGACCGTGGCGGCCGCCGCTATTTGTGCTAAACGTGGCCTTGCACGGCCAGTGCTGATTGGTGATGAAAGTGAGATTCACCGCGTTGCACAGCAGCAAGGTGTGGTGTTGGGCGATGGTGTGGAAATAGTGTCACCTGCTGCTATTCAGGACAATTACGTTGCGGGTTTGGTGAAACTTCGTGGCCACAAAGGCGTTACCGATGTAGTAGCCCGAGAGTTACTGCAAGATAACGTGACATTGGGCACTATGATGTTACAGCAAGCCGACGTTGATGGGCTGGTATCTGGCGCAGTACATACCACGGCAAATACCATTCGCCCAGCGTTACAGTTAATTAAAACAGCAGAAAATGCTTCTTTGGTATCGTCGGTGTTTTTCATGTTATTGCCCGATCAAGTACTGGTATATGGTGACTGCGCCATTAATCCCGATCCTAATGCTCAACAGTTGGCCGATATTGCTATTCAGTCTGCCACCTCGGCGCAAATGTTTGGTATAGAGCCAAGAGTTGCTATGATCAGTTATTCTACGGGGACGTCGGGCGCGGGAAGCGATGTTGAAAAAGTACGTGAAGCCACAGCAATTGCACAAAAGCTACGCCCCGATTTACTCATAGATGGGCCGTTGCAATACGATGCCGCGGCTATTGAAAGTGTAGGGCGCAGTAAAGCCCCTAACAGCCCCGTTGCAGGTAAAGCAAATGTGTTTGTATTCCCCGATTTAAACACCGGTAATACCACATACAAAGCAGTACAACGTAGTTTCGACTTAGTGTGTATTGGGCCAATGCTGCAAGGTATGCGCAAGCCCGTTAACGACTTAAGTCGCGGGGCGTTGGTAGACGATATTGTGTTTACGATTGCGCTAACTGCCATTCAGGCTGCGAATTAATTTAGTGTGCGAATAGCGTAGCTTTCCACCTAGCATAAAAAAACGGCGCATCAAGCGCCGTTTTTTATGCTAAGAATAAGCCGTTTTTTACACGTGCTGTAGCGCTATTAGCACTTTGTTATCTTCCACCGTGTATTATCTGTTGGCGCGTTTTTTTAACCATAACGCAATAACGAGCAGTATTATTACCAGCAACCATACCCCTAAATCTTGTATGAAGTAGTAAGGCGTAAACCCTGACGTGGCTAATACCGGCGCAGTGATGCTAGCCGACACAAATTGAGGCAGTCGCGCGGTAATAACACCTTTGTGATCAATAAAAGCGGTAATGCCATTATTAGTGGCACGTAATACAGGGCGGCCTACTTCAAGCGCGCGCATTCTGGCAATTTCTAAATGCTGCGCTGGGCCATGAGAGTGACCAAACCAAGCGTCGTTACTTACGGTTATAATCATATCGGTATTTTGGGTTATGTTAGCGATAACTTGACGTGGAAAAGCAATTTCGAAACATATTGCTGGGGCCAAATGAATGCCATTGGCTTCTAAATTAGCTTGTTGAAAATCGCCACGAGAAAAAGACGACATGGGTAAATCGAATAAAGGGGCTATGGGGCGTAACCAGTCTTCGAAGGGGACAAACTCACCTATGGGAAGCAAGTGATGTTTGGAAAAACGGTTGTTGTGAAAATAATGATAATTAGGTTGGGTTGCGTTGGCGTTTTGCTTTCCTAAAACAATTAAGTTATTCCACGCTTCGTCGGTTTCCCAATTGTAATTAACAATGCCAGTAATAAGCGCGGTGTTTTCGTTAAATGCGCGTTGGTCTACTTTTGCTAAGTAATCCAGCGCCAGAGGCTCTAGTTTTGGCACGGCGGCTTCAGGCCATATTATGAGATCGTTGCCCCACAAGGGCTCGGTTAAACTCAAATAACTGTTCATGGTAGAGGCGTCTTGTTCGGGTACCCACCGTAAAGACTGTGGAATATTGCCTTGCGCCATCGCCACGTTATATACCTGTTTAGGTTGTACCCAAGTATGTTGGCTTAGTACCCAGCCGCTAGTGTAAATCGTTAGGGTAACCAAGCCCGCAGCGTACAATTGAGGTTTACTGCGCACAACCCCAAACGCGCTCGCACATATAATAAACAATGCAGTTATACCAGTTTCCCCTATAACTGGCACCCAGCCACTTAGTGGGCTGTTTATTTGACTGTAACCAAGCGACAACCACGGAAAGCCAGTAAGCAACCAACCACGTAGCCACTCTGTAAACACCCAAAAAAACGGTAACGCCAAAGGCCATAATTTATAGGTGAAATACCGCGATGTTAATGTAAATGCTAAGGCAGGGAAAAGGGCCAAGTAACTGCATAGTAATAGCATTAAAGAAACAGAGGCAATAAGCGGTAGGCCACCATAATCGGCAATGCTAACGTGTACCCAACTTACGCCAGCACCAAACCAACCTAGCCCGAAAAGCCAACCTGACAAAAAGGGGCGAAGTGGTAATTTAGTCATTTGCCGTATAGCTAATGCAAATGCAGGAATAGCAATGAGCCACACACCAAAAGGCGCAAACGCCAGCGTTAAGCTAGCGCCGCTTATTAAAAGCAGTAAATAGGGAATGTACCGTTTCACCGGGATTACTCCAGAGAAGCCACCGAGACTTTAAGGTGAATAAGGCGGCGTTTATCAGAGTTAGTCACTTTAAAATGAATATCTCCAATGCTCACTTCATCGTTGGTCTCAGGCATATGACCAAATGCTTTAAGCACTATACCACCTATAGTATCGGCTTCTTCTTCACTGAAGTTGGTTTCAAAAAAAGCATTGAACTCGTCAACAGGCGTTAACGCTTTTACAGAGTAGGTAGACTTGTTTAGGGGGCGAATATCATCGGTGCCGTCTTCTTCGGTGTCGTATTCATCTTCAATTTCACCAACGATAATCTCTAGAATATCTTCTATCGTAACAAGGCCTGATACACCGCCATATTCGTCTACGACAATGGCCATGTGATAGCGCTGTTGACGGAATTCTTTTAGTAATACATCTACACGTTTGCTTTCTGGCACAATAACCGCAGGGCGCAGTACATCTCTTAAATTAAACTCGTGCTCGGGATTGAACGCATAACTTAATAAATCTTTTGCCAGCAAGATGCCTTCAATATGATCTTTATCTTCGCTAATAACGGGAAACCGTGAATGCGCAGAATCTAGCATCACAGGCAGAAATTCTTCTACCTTTTTCTCTACGTCAATCGTTATCATTTGTGCGCGGGGGATCATTATATCGCGCACCCGCATTTCATTAACGCCAATCACTCCCTCAATCATTTCTCGGGTTTGAGGGTCGATTATCTCGTTTTGTTCGGCTTCAGTAATTACTTCAACCAGTTCTTGTTTACTTCTCGGCTCGCCAGAGATTGAAAGCTTAAGCTTATCCAACCAACTTTTTCCTGAGGAGCCGTTGGTAGAGTGCGGGTTATCGTCGCTCATAATATCCATTAGTGTGTTGGTTCAACGTCAACGTTAAATGTCTTAAAGGAGGGCGTCAACGCTTTATTGTTTGAAATTTTATTATTGTACCGCAAGCGCTAAATAATAAACCAACTAAAGGCGGAAATAAGAAGATTTACAAAATTACCTTATGCCTATATCAACCATGCTTACCTGCAACGGACATAACCAAAGCTTCATAATGCCTTGATAATTTCAGTAGGGAATTATTAGCGAACACGCTTTGCTGCCAATTGTTCGCTAGATAACCCCTTATCAATTTTGTAACAGGTCAGTAGGCGTTTTTGTTGGTGAAGCCTTTAAATATAGTCATAAATACTATTTTTATATCTAACCAAACCGACCAGCGATGAATGTACTCTAAATCATATTCTACGCGTTTTACCATTTTATCAATGGTGTCGGTTTCACCGCGAAACCCATTCACTTGCGCCCAGCCAGTAATGCCAGGGCGGACTTTGTGGCGAAGCATGTAACCTTTAATAAGTTTTCTGTATTCTTCGTTATGCGCAACTGCATGAGGACGAGGGCCTACAATAGACATTCTACCTTGTATTACATTAATAAATTGGGGGAGTTCGTCTAACGAAGTTTTACGTAAAAAGGCCCCTAGTTTAGTTATTCTAGGGTCGTTTTTAGTGGCTTGCTTAACCACGGGGCCGTTGTCTTGCACTTTCATCGACCTAAACTTATATACCAGTATTTGTTTACCATCTAAACCGTAACGTTTCTGTTTAAATATAATAGGGCCGGGCGATGTTAACTTAACGGCAAGGGCAATAACTAACATAGGAATAGTTAGCATTAGTAATATTACGCTACCTAATACTATATCTTCCACACGTTTAAGCAGGTCGTTTGCGCCTTGAAAAGGGGTGTCGTACACGCTGAGTGCTTGTACCGACCCAATACTTTGCCACCTAGCGTTCATTAAATTATAAATAAAGAAATTAGGCACAATATAAACGTTGGCTGTGGTGTCTGAGCACTTTTCTAATATAAACCGAATGCGTTTTTCGGCACTCATAGGCAGGGCAATGTATATGTAATCGACCTGGTTAGATTTTGCAAGTTGAATGGCGTCTTCAATACTGCCCAAAACTTGATTTTTGAATTTGTGTGCTAGGCGATCTTCTGCTCTATCGTCGAAAATGCCATTAAAGTGAATACCTAGCTGTTCGTTATCTATTATTTGATGTGCAAGGTTGTAGCCTATTTTCGTAGCACCAATAACAATAGATTTGCGAGAATTCATACCACTTCGACGAATCTTAAATAGAAACTTTCGCATTACATAGCGCCAACTAAGCAACGCGCCCAATGAACTTGCAAACCAAGTTAAAATAACCAGTTGTGGTTGGGTATTAGCGTCTACTAGAAAAAAACCTAATGTTAAGGTAAAAGTACTCGTAATTGTCCAGCAATAAGCGGTGTTTTTGAGCACTTCTGTAGTGCGGAAGCCCCGCCAAGAGCGATACAAGTCCATTGCTTCTGCAATAAGTTGGAACGAAACAATAAATATCGCAACCAAGAGCAAATCATTTGTTGATACCGAAAGGTTAAACAAATAAAAAGAGCAATAGTATAGAAAAACAACGAGTGAAATGTCGATTAACCGATAAATTGTCGAAAAACCGTTTTGGCCTTGAACGGCAAATCCGCCTCGTAGACTCTGCTCTTGTGACTTTGATTCCGTATCCTGCACAATAAAAGCCTTCTTTTCCATGATAAAGTAAGTGTGATTTGAATAAAAATAGACTTCAGATATTTCAGTGATACGATGATTTAAAATCAACAAATAATCAAGTATTACCTCTTTACAATTTACACTTTTAATCACAAAGCGCATCTATGAGTCTCTATACATAGAATGTCAACTTGTTTTATAACCTTTAGCATAGCATTTTCTGTTGAAATAACTGTTTAGCGATTAGAAATGTCAAGGTCATGTTGGCAACTTCAGGAATTTAGAACGCGGAAGTACAATAGCCTTCTATAAAATGGCATGAAAACTGTAGTTAGCACTTTCCAAGTTATATTTTTAATGACATGATAATAGAAGTGTAGTCCAACTTAGCGGTTCGCATTCATTTAACTGAATCAATTATAATATTGTTTCTAATGTTTGCTGCTTTGAAAGTAGTTGGTACGTATTGAGATACAGTGATGTAATGGTATATCTCATAAAATTAAGTCCTCATTTTTGGTTTTAACATTTACCTTGTAAGTAAATTGAATTTTTGCACTAAAAGTGAGAGCTGTTTTCAATAGAGATGTTATGCCTAAGGCAATATAACCAAAGGGACAACGGTATGCGCAAATTACAATTAGCAATTGCATTATCCAGTACTTTTTACGGCGGTACTTTAGTTGCACAAGAAGCGGCTAGTATTGACGTGGGTGGCTTCGATTTATTTCCGTCTGTTCAACTAGATGTATTGCACGATAGCAATGTTATTAGAAGTAACGATGATGAAATCGACAGTTGGGCAACAACTATTGCGCCAGAATTTATTTTAGTTAATAGCTACGGACTAAACGAAGTTCAAGCTGGTTATAGACTCACCAAAGGTGATTATTTTTCAAGTAAAGAAGACGATTATCTTGATCATTTTTTATTTGCTGATGTTTCGTTAGACTTTGATGTACGCAATCGATTGAATGTATTCGCTGAATATGAAGATGGTCATGATGACCGCGGTACAGGATTTTCAATTGGTTCCGGAGAACTTTTAAGCTCTCCGGATACATACAAATATTCTAACGTAAGTGGTACCTATTCATACGGTGTATTAACTTCGAAAGGCCGAGTAGATTTTACGTTAGGTTACTCAGGTAAAGATTACGATCTTGACACTGATATATATCGCACTCGTGACAGAAATACTGTGAATGTTGCAAGTACATTTTATTACAACATAATGCCCGCAACCGACCTCACACTAGATATTATATACAACAATATCAATTACGACTTTGCTATTGACCCTACATCACCGTTAGACAGTAAAGAAGTGCGTACTTTAATTGGTGTGGAGTGGGACACTAGTGCAAAAACAACCGGGTATTTTAAGGTAGGTCATCGGCAGAAGGAATTTGATGATAATACAAGAGAAGATTTCAGTGGATTAGATTGGCGAGTTGGTGTTACTTGGAACCCCAAAACCTATTCAACAATAGATTTCACTACCTTCACCAATACGAATGAAACCAACGGTGTAGGGGACTTCATTGATACCCATACATATCGTCTTACTTGGGACCATGAATGGCTTGACCGTATTTCTACTACGTTTAGAGCGTCATACTCAAAAGATGAGTACACCGGTTCGGGTGCTACGCGTGTTGATGATAATACTGCCGCGACGTTTGCGGTTAACTATCAGGCGCAACGTTACATGGTGATAGCAGCTGGTTTTACACACGACCGCCGCAACAGTAACCAAGATGCCATTGACTTCGATAGAAACATTGTTAGCTTGACCTTAAACGTTACATTGTAGATGAACCTGTTATGAAGATAGTGTTAGCTTTATTATTGTTGGCTATTGTTGTGGGTGGTTCGGAAGCTCAGGTTTCGAGATTCAACGAGTATACGTTGGGGGCGGGAGATACAGTAAGTATTACTGTATACGGTCAAGAGGATTTATCGTTAGAAACACGCCTAACTGATATAGGGGTGATTAATTACCCCTACTTAGGCGAAATAGCAGTATTGGATATGACCGTTAGTGGCCTTGAAAAGTTTATTTATGAAGGGTTGAAAGAGGACTATTTAGTTAACCCATCGGTATCGGTAAATATCATAGAATATCGGCCTTTCTTTATCAATGGTGAAGTTAAAGACCCCGGTGGTTATCCTTTCCAGCCAGGGTTAACGATTGATAAAGCCGCAGCGCTAGCTGGGGGCTACACAGAACGCGCTTCAAAAACAAAAATATACATAGACAGGACGATAGATGGAAAGCAAGTTACGTTAAACGCCGACCGATACATGACAATATTGCCAGGCGACATAGTACATATAGAGCAAAGTTTTTTCTAAAATAGTAAATTGGATTTTTTATGCTTTCCAACGGAAATGATTTACGCGCTACACCATTAGATGCAGGCGACGACGTTATTGATTTAACACACTATCTTCGCATCGTTAACCGCAGTAAATGGCGCATATTAGCACTTTCGCTTGTCATTACATTACTTGTAGCGTTGATAGTTCTAAAAATTTCTCCTGTGTATCAAGCTACTTCTTCACTTCTGATTGAAAGTGAAGAAACTAATATTGTTTCAATTGAACAAGTCTATGGCTTAGATGCTAGTAAAAAAGAATACTTCGAAACGCAATACGAGATTTTAAAGTCAAGGCATATTGCTGGTAAGGTCGTTGATAAACTCAATTTAGGTGAAAACCCTGTATTCACTAAATATTTAGACCAGCCTCCTTCCTTTCTAGATTCATTGAAAACATCTGTTAAAGTCTTTCTCACTTTTTTACCTCAGCAAGAGTCAGAGCCTGAAAGCGAAGAGGATATCGCACAAAGAAGAAGACAGCGATTAACTACTGTTTTTGCTGAAAACTTAATGATTTCTCCGATACCTAACACACAAGTTGTCAAAATATCTTATTTAAGTGAATCTCCCCAATTGGCTGCTCAGGTTGCTAATACGGTTGCCGATGTGTATATCGAGAATTATTTAGAAGCAAAATTCGATATGACGAGTAAGGCTACAACGTGGCTTAATGAAAGTTTAGAGGGGCTTAGAAATAAGCTTGTAATATCAGAGCAAAAGTTATCGGAGTTTTACGAGCGCGAGCAACTTGTGGATTTAGACGGGGTTGTGGGCTTAGCTTCTGAGGAACTTCAGGGCCTAAGCGAACAGCTTTTGGTAGCTGAGAACCGATTAAAGCAGACCGAAATTATTTATGAGCAGGTGCAAAACTTTGACGGCGACCCAGCGGAACTGGCCGATATGCCAGCGGTACAAAATCACCCTTCTATACAAAATGTCAAAAAAGCTGAATTGCAGGCAGAAAGTAAGGTGTCTGAGCTGAGTAAAGTGTATGGCCCTAAGCATCAAAAAATGATTGCGGCTCAAGCTGAACTAGCATCTATTAAACAGACGCTTGTGAATCAGGTGCGGTCTTTGATTTCTGGTATAAATAGTGAGTATCGACAAGCTGATTCACAGGTTAAGAGCCTGGGAGTATCGGTTGGGCAAGCTAAAGATGAATATCGAAAGCTTACAACATTGGAATCTAAGCGAAAAATATTGCAGCGTGAAGTAGACACTAACCAACAATTGTATGACTCTTTCTTCACTAGGTTACAAGAAACCAGCGAAGTTGAAGGCTTTGAAACTGCAAATGCTCGAGTGTTAGATGAGGCTACAGTTCCTAACATTCCAGTTAAGCCTAAAAAGATGTTAATTTTAGCCGCATCCTTAGTGGTAAGCGCAGCCTTGGGGGTGTTCATAGCATTTACGCTTGATTTTCTTAATAGTGGTGTACGCTCTGTTGATGATGTCGAGCGTAAGCTTGGTCAGCGTATGATTGGACTGATTCCTTGGTTACCACACAAGAAAGATAAACACTTACCTCTTCGAGAGTTTTTTAGCGGTGACAATCATGTATTCAGTGAGGCTGTTCGTACCTTAAGAACAAGTGTGCAAATGCTTGATTTATCAGGCAATAAAAAGGTGGTTATGGTTACTTCAAGTGTGCCGAAAGAAGGAAAAACTACTGTCTCGATTAACCTAGGGTTCGCAATGGGGCAACTTGGTAAAACGTTACTTATAGATGCCGACTTACGTAAGCCATCAATAGCTAAGCGATTCGATCTGCCAGGTTTTCAACCAGGTTTAACTAACTTGGTTGCAGGCACTCATCAACTAGAAGAATGCTTGTGGCATGACGCAGCATCTAATATTGACGTTATAACCGCAGGCTCTAATTCACCAAACCCTCAAGAATTATTGCTAAGTGAAGGGTTTAAAACCACTATTGAAAAGCTTAAAGAGAAATATGACCACATCGTTATCGACACAGCACCTAGTCAAGCGGTAAGTGACGCAATTGTTGTAAGTGATAGTAGTGATATATTGTTATATGTGGTAAAAGCTGACGATACCAACGAAAAGTTAGTTTCAAATGGGTTAGAACGCTTTATGAATTTAGGTAAGCGAATAGATGGCGTAATTCTTAACCAAGTTGATATCAAAAAAGCAGGTAGTAGTGACGCTTATATGGGATATTATGACCAATATGGTTATGGTTCTGATACTGTAAAATCCAGCGCTTAAAATAGCAGTAGGTAAAGAATATTGATCGATTTACACTGTCATTTATTGCCCGGATTAGATGATGGGGCAAAAAATATTGCTGAATCGATAGAATTAGCTAAAATGGCGTATGATTCTGGCATAACGCACGTTGTATGTACGCCTCATATTCATGAAGGTTATTTCGATAACAATATTGATATGATTGAACAGGCCCATAAGGAATTTAAATCTGCGCTTAACCGTGAAGGTGTTCCCCTCAAAAGCCACTTTGCAGCAGAAGTGCGCATAAACCCCAATATAGTAGCGTTGGCAAATAGTAATAGACTTCCATTCCTTGGGTACTTCGACGGTAAGCCTGTTTTACTCTTAGAATTACCCCATAGTCACATTCCGCCAGGCACAGAACAACTCATTCAGTGGCTGAAAGCCAATGGGATCGTGCCAATGATAGCGCATCCAGAGCGTAATCGAGACATTATATCGAATTACAACAAAGCGAGTTGGTTGAGAGGGAAAGGGGTTTTATTTCAGCTTACTGCAGGGGCCATCACCGGCACGTTTGGTAGTCGAGTCCAAGATTGCGTATTCAAATTATTAAACGATGGCCTTGCCGATATTGTTGCTACAGATGCACATAATGTGCATAAGCGGCCCCCAGAATTAGCTGCTGCATTTCAACGCTTGGTAGGTGATTTTGGTAATGCTAGTGCTGAGGATTTATGTATAAATAATCCTTTAGAAATTGCCGGCTGTTGGTTCAATGATTAATTTAAGTGCACGTGGGAACACCACACTATTGAAAATAATGTTTGGTGTGCTTGTGCTACTGGTTAGTTTTTTGTGCTTTAAATCTACCAACTTAATGATGGCGTCAATTCAATTTTATGGTGCTCAGAATTATATAACGCAGTGGCAGGTTAGCGGTAGTGAACCTGAAGCTGAAGATATAGAAAACGCACAACAGTACGCCTTTAAAGCTCTAACCTTACACAGTGACTTTGCCTTATACTCCGATGCATTAAGTACCGTACTTCAGTGGAAGGCATTGCAGGCTAATAATAGCGAATTGAAAAATACGGCTCTTAACGAAGCTGAGATGTTTAATTTGCTATCAACAAAACATAGACCTTCTTGGCCAGTAACATGGGCAAATTTAGCTTATATT
>TARA_R110002153_G_scaffold56222_1_pt1 | contig 14186 bp, 5 predicted proteins | sample TARA_R110002153 | Tara Oceans TARA_R110002153 (sample SAMEA4398193) | marine metagenome | biome: Polar Biome; feature: [SRF] surface water layer (ENVO:00010504); material: water (ENVO:00002006), including particulate matter (ENVO:01000060) such as... | depth 5 m
GAGATGCGAGTGCATAAATTTGCTGAAGAAGCAATGTACAAGTGTATAGCACACGCTGTTATGTCTACAAGAGCGAATGTTCCAGAGTATCTAGTTAATAGATTTAAGAAGGAAAGATACTCAGCCATAAGAACAGCTAAGTTAAGATTGTCAAATTTAAAAATAGAAGAACTAACTCAAATACTTAGAGGGAAATCTAAGCAAATAAAACACTAGTATATGCCGGAAATTAAAAATAGTTTCACGTCAGGGAAGATGAACAAAGATCTTGATGAAAGATTAATTCCTCTCGGTGAATACAGAGATGCAATGAACGTACAAGTTTCAACTTCAGAAGGCTCAGATGTTGGCGCTATAGAAAATATTCTAGGTAATCAACTTATTTCTTCAGACCCTTTAGTTGATGATGGATCTATTTGCGTTGGCTCCATAGCAGATGAAGCCAATAACTCTCTTTATTATTTAGTGGCTGGACCAACTGCTGGTTACCCTTTGTTTAAACATGGTGATTATGGACCTTTAGTAGGGTGGGAAAATCAAGATAATTTAATAAGCTTTGCTGATAACTTTTTGTTTAAAGATAAAATATTTAGGATTAAAAACGACAATGTTACACCTGTTTTTATTGACGTTCACACTGTTAAAACTTCTTTTGAAACTTCTGCAATTATTTCTGCAAACTCAGCAACGTACCAAGTAACAGCTACAAAAGGTATAAGCGCTGGTATGACTTGTTATTTTTTTAACGGACCTTCGCACGCTTTGGTTTCAGTTTCAGGGCTTGGTGAAAATGATTTTAGTGGACCTTCTAGATCCTTGTATGGACCTCTTCAAACAACACCTTTTTACGGAAATAGATCTGTTACAAGAAAAGTTTTAAAAGCTGAGTACGATACGGTTTCAGGAACTACATTTGTTACTTTTGATAAAAACTTAGAAGATGAGCATCAAGTAAATCAAGGTGGTCTAGGAGAAGGTGCATATGTTAATTCAACTACCGCTGGTTATAATTATTTAGTTTTTGTTAAAAAAAGATTGTTAAACTTTGATAGTGATACATACGTGTGTGGTTTAAGTTTTTTAGATGATTTTTTGATTTGGACAGATAACGATTCAGAGCCAAAAAAAATAAACATAACTAGAAGTATTGAGGGTACACATGGCAGTGGTGAAAGACCAACAAGGTTAATAATTCCTGATAGAAAAATTGACTACGAAACTAACATAGTTGTTGAAGAAGAGCATATTTCTGTTGTTAAAAAATACCCAACTAAAAAACTAATAATAGAGCAAGAATTAGAAAGCCCGACAATAGCGGAAAGTGATTACAACTTTACTCAAAGTGACAGTTCAGGTGTTTTTACATTAGCTGAGGTTGGACAAGATATAGTTGAGAATTTTAGCAGTTTTCAAAACGGAACTGAATGGAGTACTGGTGATGAGTTAAGGTTTTTAAATCAACTTTCACAAGCAAACCTTCCTGATGATTTTGACGTTAGATGTAGAGTTAAGCAGAACTTAAGTGGTCTACCACTAGCTCCTAATATTCCTAATGTTTATTGGCCCGCTAACACTTACAAGTTGGAAGTATTAAGTATATCGCCGCTAACACCTGTAGATTTAAGTATTGGCCCAAACGTACCTAGCCATACCTACACAAATATATTTGACGTAGTAAGAGTTTTAGATACTAAAAGTTTGTTTGAAAAAAAGTTTGTTAGATTTGGTTATAGATGGAAATATCAAGACGGCGAATACTCCACTTTTTCTCCTTTTACAGATACAGTTTTTTCCCCTTCATTTTTTGAATATAATTCTGTTTTAGGCTACAATAAAGCGATGCAAAACTATTTAATAAGTATAAAGTTAAGAGAAATAGTTTCTTCAAACATACCTAAGGACGTAGTTCAAGTTGACCTTTTATATATAGAATCTAACGCGTCAACAGTTTATATTGTTGATAGAATAAGATATAATGATTTACCTACAATTTCTATAGGTACTAATCAAAGTTACAACAATTGGCAAGTAGGTTCTTACAAAATAAAATCGGAGCTTATATACTCTGCAGTGCCAGCTAATCAAATACTAAGACCATGGGATAATGTTCCTAGAAAAGCTTTAGGTTTGGAAATAACTGGTAATAGAATAGTTTTTGCAAACTATCTTCAAAACTTTAACATGACTAATTATGATGATGGTGAGTCTTACAAACCAACGTTGTTAGGTAGTTTTGATAAAAGATGGAAAACTGGAGTTACAGCAAATACACCGGCGTATGGAAAACCTGTGTTATACAACGTTCGGTATTTTGATAGTTTTCATATTTTAAACCCTGATATAAACTTTCCACGTTTAATAGAAAAAACTATAGATCCTTTAATTGCATCACCTTCTTTAAAATCACTTAGATCATATCAATTAGGATTTACATACTTAGATGAGTATGGTAGAGAAACCCCTGTGTTTAGCAGTGACGATGCTACAGTTATAATACCTAAAAAACAATCTAAAGAAATAAATCTATTAACATCTAAAATAACATCACCAGTTCCTAGTTGGGCTAAAAGTTTTAAAATGTACGTTAAAGAAACTTCTAACGAGTATTACAACTTGGCTTTAGATAGAGTTTACAAAGCTGAAAACGGTAATTTATGGTTGTCTTTTCCTTCTTCAGAAAGAAACAAAGTAGATGAAGAAACATTTTTAATACTTAAAAAAGGCGCTGACTCAAACAGTCTAGTTGAACCTCAAGCTAAATACAAAATAATAGCAATTGAAAATGAAGCGCCTGAATTTCTAAAAACAAAAGAAAGATTATTAGCAGAAGTTGGTGGTGGTGGTGGGATTTCGCCTCCTATACAACACTTGTTTAACAATTCTACTGGAGTTGCTTTTGTTTCAACTTTAACACCAAGTTCAAAATCATTTACAATTAACGCGGCTAACTTTAGAGATGAGTCTAGCGTTGCTTTAGAAGACTATGGTAACGTGTTAGCTTTTGACTTTACGGATAACGGTGGTAGGTTTTCTAAAAAATATCCTATTGTTGATATTTCTCTTGACTTAAGTACGGACGAATATACTATTGTTACTGAAACACCAATTTTAGCTTCAGAAACTTGGATGTTTGATGATGATACAGCAATTCCCTATAACAATACTCTTAAACTTCGCTTTTATAAAAGCATAACAAGAGTAAAGCCAGAGTTTGATGGAAAGTTTTTTGTTAAAATTAATGGTGATTCTATTTCAACTACTTTTTTAAATACAAATGCTGGGTCTAACGTGTCTTACGGTGTTGTTGCTGCTATGAATGCTTACTATTTTTCTGACACTGGTAAATACAATATAGTTCAAGGTTCTATTGGTAACGTAGGAAATAATGCTGATCCAATTTGGAACTACTACACATCGTCAGGTGGCACAAACCCACACACAAACGCTTTAGGTGCTGTGATTCACAGTTTTAATGATACTAATTTAGGTTTAGAATCTACAGATGGTCAAAGAGATTGGATCAATGCTTTAGACTTTGGAACACCTACAGCGCATAGTAATTGGTTTATTGACGAAATATACTACGCGGGCAAGCATCCTTTAACAAGTAATAACGGCGGTAATTCTGTTACTGGAAATAACATGGTTAACAATTTTGACTATGGTAAAGGAATATATGAAGAAAATGGACAACAATATATAGAGATTTCATTTTCTTTAATAGGACCTAACGCTTGTCAAGGAGATCCTATTAATAATATTACAACAAACCCTGAAATAAATTTAGCTAAATTTAATGATGATGAAATATGGGAAGTTGGTAGCGCTTTAAACCCTAACCACGTTGATCAATTTGCTATTACAAATCAATTAATACCTGGTAGCAAGTTTAGAATAGCTAATGACAACAATAACACAATATACGAAATAACAGGTAATGTAGTAAAAGAAAGAAGGTACAACTACGCTCAGTGGGCATTAGTTCAAAATAAATTTGACAATTGGCTTGCAACTTGGAGTTCTGGTAATACAACTGGTGATCAATCAAGAAAAACAGAGTATGAGCAAATGTGGGAGCGTTTTGGTGAACCTGTAAATAGAAGAGTTGCATACAAAATACCTATTGACAAAGACATTAATAGCTCGTCTGGTACTGTAATTAGTTTTTCATCGGGTACTTCTTTAAGATCTGTTACAGCGCCTAGCGTTGGTGACGCTGCTGCTGATGGAAATACGCCTGTAACAATACAATTTATAGAACAAAGAACCGACGACGACAACGATGTTTTATTGAGTGTAAATCCTGCTATATTTGAAACAGAGCCAAAAGAAGCTGTTGATTTAAATTTGTTTTACGAGGCAAGTGACGCTTACCCTACAGAGTTAAATATAGATACTATTGAAAGATTTGTTCCAAAAGGCGCTAACGTTACTTGTAGTACGCACCGTTTGTTAATGGATTTTAATGAACAGACTTTTGTAACAGGTTTTGAGCAAAATAGATTTGGCCAATTGATGGTTAAATTTAACATTCCATTACGAAGTAATCCAGCAGGAGCTTCAGAACTTGTGTTTACAAGAGCTGATGGAGGTTATACAACACTTGCTGGTGATTGGTATACTAGTAGAACTCACGCGATTGATCCTGACTATGTTTCATCACCTCCAGTTAGTTCTAGTGGTAGCATTTTAATTCCAAATGAAACTGCTTACCAGGTTTTTAGTAAAAATGGCGCAGGAGAAGAAGTAGGACTATCTTGGTTTAATTCATATTCTTTTGGTAATGGTGTAGAGTCAAATAGACTTAGAGATGATTTTAATCAAGTTTTTATAAATAAAGGGGTAAAAGTTTCTACAACTTTAGACTCTACATATCAAGAAGAAAGAAGGTCTAGTGGGTTAATATACTCTGGTATATACAATTCTACTAGTGGTGTTAATAGTTTAAATCAATTTATTCAAGCAGAAAAAATAACAAAAGATTTAAATCCTACCTATGGTTCAATACAGAAATTATTTACTAGAAACACGGATTTAATTGCTTTTTGCGAAGATAGAGTTTTAAGAATATTAGCAAACAAAGACGCTGTGTTTAACGCTGATGGAAATCCTCAGCTTATAGCAACGGCAAACGTGTTAGGTCAAACAATGCCTTTTAGTGGTGATTATGGTATTTCTAAAAACCCAGAGTCTTTTACTTTTGAAAGTTATAGAGCTTATTTCACAGACGCTAAAAGAGGTGCTGTGTTAAGATTGTCAAAAGATGGTTTAACAAACATAGCTGATTATGGTATGTCTGATTATTTCAAAGACAACTTAACTAGTTATAGTAAAATTTTAGGAAGTTATGATGCTAAAAAAAATAATTTCAATTTAACACTTTCTAGTTATTCGCAAAAAAACGTTACTCCTAAAACAATAACTTACAGCGAAAACGTTAAGGGTTGGACTAGTTTTAAATCTTTTATACCAGAGTCTGCTTTTAGTATGGAGAATAATTACTACACTTTTTATAACGGACTACCATACAAGCATCACGCTATTCAAAAAAGAAACTTATTTTACGGAGTGTTTATGCCTAGTTCTGTTGAGTTTTTCTTAAACCAAGCTCCTGACACTGTTAAGTCTTTTAAAACATTAAACTACGAAGGATCTCAAGCTAAGGTTTATGAAGAAACTTCTGGCTCTATAGATTCAAACCAAGGTCAAGGCTATTATAATTTAAATTCAAAAAAAGGTTGGAGTGTTCAATATATAGTTACTGATTTAGAAAAAGGAAAAATACAAGGAAATCAATTTATAGAAAAAGAAGGTAAATGGTTTAACTACGTGCAAGGTAATAAAAAAACCTTAACTCAAAGCAATATAAATACTAGTAACTTTAATTTTCAAGGAATTGGAAGATCAAGCTCACTTCCAGCTATGGTGCTAGGTTGTATGGACCCAAACGCAACAAACACAACGTCAGGCGCTAATGTTGATGATGGTTCATGTATTTACGCTGGATGTACTGACGCAAACTCTAGTAGTGGTGTTACTCAATTCATACACAGTATAACTGGTCAAGTTTACTTAGCTACTATAAGCGATGGTAGTTGCACTTATACTGGTTGCACTGACACAAACGCAAACAATTACAATTACACTTGTAACGGTGTTGATTTAACACCTCTAGGTCTTTCTATAACAACAGCGGATAATAGTTGTTGTTCTTACGCTACTACTTGGGATTGTGACACTGTAAATGGTGGCACTATGATTAACACTGTGGGCACAGGAGCTTACACAACTTTATTAGCAGCACAAAGTGCTTGTCCTCCATGTGGTTTAACTTCTCCTACTGGGTGTACAGATCCAACTATGATGAATTATGATTCAACACCTGGGCTTTGCAACGATCAAAGTTTATGTGTGGCTTATCAGTTTGCTTGCTGGGACCAAGGGCAATTATCAACAACAACTACAAACACATCTGGTTATGATATTTTTGCTCCATTACAAACACAACTTGACACCGCAGCGTCAACCACCTTTACTGATGTTTATGGTGGGGTTAGTAATGGTGTTGTAAACCAAACTCCTTACGAAATAAATTCTTATACATATTTAGATGTTGTTATAACTAGTCCTACCTTTGGACAAACGGTTTCGGTTTCAGCTTTTAATGGTCTTAATCCTATAGCACATCCTGATGCTGGTATGGATTGTAGCTGCGTTTACCATGGTTGCATGGACGATGGTTATTGCACTGACAACCCTGACCACTTTGATCCAAGTCACCCAAATTTTATAAGTCTTCTTTTCCATTTGTGCCCTGATAGTGGTGGCAATAGCTACGGGAGTCAAAACATAGGAGTAGCTTCACCCAACTATGCTCCTTGGGCAACAGTTGATGATGGAACTTGCTGTGTTACTGGATGTACTGATCCAGGTGCTTCAAATACAAATCTATCAGCAACTTGTGATGATGGTAGTTGCACTTACTATTCTTGTGCTACAGTTCCTACTATTAGTGGTAGTGGACCTGGTGTTAATGCTTATGGGTTATTTGCATATAACAGCCCTTGGTTTGGTACACCTATCACAAACACAATGGTTCCTGATCCTGTTTTTGAAGAAGTTTTAGAAACGTATGGTAGTCAAGCGGGTGGTTATTTAGGCATTTCTTTTGCAAACACATTACTACCTCCTAATCTTGATGGAGAGTGCTGTACTATAGGTTTTGCCATGAATCTAAATCTTGCAATAACCTCGTCTACTCTTGTTGGTTCTGGTGGGTGGAATAGTACTGATACTTTTGGTAGTGGAGTAATTGATGATTTAACTGGGTTACAAGATTTTAGTCTTCCTCAAGTAGATCTTACAACGGGTTTGACAACTTCATACGTTGGTTATAGGACGAGGTATTTACTTATTCACTTACAAAATATAACAAGCTTTATACATTCAGAGACGGATTCTAACAGCGATTATTTTGGTTTAGATATGTTAGACACTTTCTCATCATCTTGGACTGGAACAACGTTTGGGGCTGGAGTTACAAATATTAGTTTAAAATCTTTACCTTTATCAGGTGTGCAGAAGTTAGATTTATCTGCTTTTACTATTCTAATGGATTTAGAAATAACTGATTGTGGTATTGCAGATATAATACTTCCTTCTTCCCAGTCTGGGCATCCTAACTCTGGGCTTATAGTTCGACTAATTATAACAAACAACTACCTACCTACAACTGATTACAACAACGCAGGAAAAACTAGCAATCAAGGTGGTAATGCAAACGATTCGTTTGAAGGACATAGTTACGTTGGTTATTCAGGTATAAACCCAAATTTACCTGATAGCATAACAGGTGCGAATGGAGGTGAAAATCTTAACTATAACGGTAGTCAAGATAAACTTGGTCCAGTTAGAATGCATCATAGTAGTAGTGGTAATTATTACCCGTCATACACAGGTTCTCATAACTGGGATCACACTACCGGTGGTTCTGGTGGCGCTGTTGATGCAAACAGCATAATAAGACTTATTAACTTGCCATCATTAAAACATTTTCATGTAGACTTTGTCAGTACAACAGTTATTGACAAAATGCAAAACGTTTACGGAACATCTACACACGAACCACAACACCGAGCTGCGTTTACAACTAAAGGTTGTCACCCTGATTTAGAAATACACGTTGGTTCTTCAAGTTTAGTTAATTATTGTGAACAAGCTTATGGAACCGCAAGACAATACATTGATGAACCAAATACCACACAGCTAAATCCAAACTGGAGTCAAGCAGGTGAAACATTTTTTCTAGAATACTTTGAACCAGGTCATAGATTTACAACATAAAATATGAAAGAAATAAAACAATTTGCAATTAACCCATCGCCAATATCTAAGAATTCTATTTCTAAAACATACACTGTAACCGGTGATGAAGGAGCTTCTTTTGCTTTGATGGTTATGAATGAAGATTCTAATTTTTATAATTTTCCTGAAAACTATAACCCAGCGTTAGAAACAAAACCTTCTCCAGCCTTTACCACAACACCTGTTGAGCTTAGTATAGTTACTCTTGATGCTAGCGGTGTGTATAGCAGTAATATAAATTTCCCAGCAGTTACCGACGATGATTTTTATGATATAATTTTAATAGCAAAAGGAAACTCTACTATATCTGATTCTGTAACTACGGAAAACACTTATTTTATTCCACGTATAAGCCAGTATGATGATCCAACCGTTACTTTTAGTCTACTACACTCTGACTCTGGCGTTGCCGAACCTAGCAACATAACCTCTTCGGGTATTAGCTCAAAAGTAGGAGCTTCAGGCGACAATAGTTTTTCTATATCTTGGCCAGTAACTTTAGGTGATGGAAACTTTATTATAGCAAGACAACCAGTTGAGTCTGATTTTGAATTTACAACAACTAAATTAACAAGAACAGCTGGATCAAGTTCGGTTGTTTTAGAACTAACAAATATAGAAGGTCTTTCACCGGGCATGGCTGTTACAGGTGAGGGTATAGCTAGTAATAGTTTTATAAAATACATAATACCTGGTTACAAAGACAACTCTAATGTTAACGTTGATGGTAGTGACGTTTATGTATTACCTTTATCTGTTGATACTGTTAACGGTAAAGATTTTATTGTTAATGACAAAGGAGGTAGTATATATATAAGTCAAGCATCAACGTTTGTTGTGGGTAGAACTATAACTTTTACAGGTCAAGGGGCTTCAGCTTTTAAAGATTTTTCTGGAGTTGAGGTTGCTATTACAAATCTATTGTTGACAATAGAACCTATAGTAACAACTACTGATGCGTCTGTTAGTAATAGCACAACAATACCAATTACAAGTACTAATGGTATAAAAGCTGCGGACACTGTTTTAATGACAGGTATAGGTGTTACAGCTTCACCACATGTTGACTCTATAAGTGATGGTGTTAGCGTTACTGTTAGCTCTGCACAAACAATAGAGAACGGGCAAACAATGACTTTTACTGGTAGTAGTAGAACCGCTAAAGTAACCTGTGACGTAAAGATTAGTAGTTATGGAAAAAGTGATCTTACTTTAACGTTAAATTTAAATAACATCTTAACAGTACAATAATATGCTAATACAATTCTCAGAACCAATTAACGCTTCAGTGCAAATAGGTGATAACGCATGGTATGTTCCAACGTCTTCACAAGGAGTAACTGGAAACATGTATCAAACAGCTAACACTAGTGATGTTTTACTAATAGGTGTTATTACGCAAATAACTTTAAATTCAATTTTTATTACTAGTGTAATAAACCCTCCTTTTGCAAATACTTTTATAATGTTTTCTAAAGATGATGTTGTGAATAGGAGCAATGTTTTAGGTTACTATGCTAGAATTAAGATGATAAATAATTCAAATGAAAAAATAGAATTATTTGCTGTTAGTTCAGAAATATCACAAAGTAGTAAATAACGCACAAAAAGTGTAATTATAATAATATAAAAAAATAAGACATGGCAGTAGGTGAGATAAAAAGTCCTTTACATATATGGTCTAAAAAAGGCGGATGGTTTGGAGGTAAAAACAGAAAAAGAGAAAAAGAGCGTACAAACGCTGCTAGAAGCGGTCTTGACTCTAGTATAAGCGAATTTGAAAACATGGACACTAGCAATTTAAATGCTAATGCTGCTAATGTTTATGGTGGTGCAAAAAACGCATTTGCTGGTGCTCAAAATCAATTTGCAAACGCCCAAAATCAATTTGCAAATTTAGAAAACACAGCTGAAGATTTAACAGTTAATACACAACAAGCTGATTTTGAACGTGAACAATTTCAACAAAGTCAAGCAAACTTATTACAAAACTTACAAGGATCTGCTGGAGGATCAGGAGTTGCTGGTTTAGCACAAGCTTTAGCTAACCAAGGCGCAAGTCAAGCAAGATCTTCTTCTGCTTCAATAGGCGCTCAAGAATCTCAAAATCAAGCTTTAGCAGCACAACAAGCAGGTGCAAATCAAATGGCTTCTGCTCAAGGGGCTCAAGCGGCTGAAATGGCTAAAATGCAAGGTGCAGCTAACCAACAAAATCAGATAATGAGTGGAGCTGCTGACCAACAAGGTATGATATTAGGTGGAGCCGCAAATCAACAAAACATGGTGTTAGGTGGTGCTGCCGCAGCAAGAGATTTAGAGTATCAAAAACAACAAGGTATTATTTCTGCTAGAGCAGGTCAATTTGAATCAGCAGCTGCAGAACAACAATACAATTCAACTGGCGCACAGTTTGGTAGAGGGGCAAAAGCAGTTGGAGATGTTATAGGAGCAGCAGGTGAACTTGTTTAATAAAAAATAAAAATTATGGCAAAAGGAAACGTAGTAGATTCTTACGCATTGTATAACGCTGCATCAGTTGGTAAAAGAGTTGTTGATCGTAAAGGTGAAGCTTTAGACAATATTTCTAAAGGTGTAGGAAAAATCGCTGGGATTGTAATGGCAAAAAATAAAAGATTAAACGCGTTAAAAGCTGAATTCCCAGAGGGTATTAAACGTGAATTTATTAATGAAAACGTTAGAAGCGGTTTGACAGAGTATGTTACAAGTGAAAAAGACACTTACAATGCTAATATAAAAACCATGAAACGTTTTCCTTCGTTTTCTAAAAAGTATAAACAAGCTGTAGAAGATAACAATAAGATTAAAAGTGGTATGGCAAAAGTAAACGAAGATCTTATGTATGTTTTCAACGCTGGGCAAAAAGCAGAAGGCATGAGACTTGCTGACGGTACATTGCCAGAGCTTGAAGATGATCATTTAGATTTAGCTACTGGTGACATATGGGATAGAGGTTATGAATTCTCTAGAGACGGTGTTGGTATAGGAGATATGGCAACAGCACAGGAAAGCATGGGCGAAAACATGTATAAGCCAATCACGGACGTAAAAGTTGGTCAAGCTAGATCAACTACAGGTAGTGATCAATACAACGCTTTGTCAAAAGAGATATTAGACTATGGAATAAGTGGAGGTGAGCTAGACGATGGTATGAATAAGTATTATAAAAACAAACTAAACGGTATGCTTGATGGTTTGTCGGAAAACGAGCTTCGTCATTTTTATTTTAATGGTATGAGCGACGATAACACAAACGAAAGCTCTGCTGCTTATTCAAAACTACTTTCAATGGGTTTTGAAAGAGTAGATGTCCCAGATGAAGATCTTGATCCACAAGGTTATGCTAGCGCAATAGAAAACAACGAAAGATATAACATAGAGTTAAACAAGCTTAAGTATTCTAACAATTTGTCTACACCTGAATTAAAAAATCAACTAATGAATACTTTAGCGGATGTTCACACTACTGGTCAAAACCAATATAAAACTAAACAGGCAAAAATAGATAAACAAAATAAATCTAAGGAACAAGTTACTCAAAAATCATTTTTTACAAAAATACCACAAGCTTTAAAAGGTGAGTATACTGATGATGAAGGAAACCCAGTAAAAGAAATAGAGATTCAAATTGGTGAAATAAAAACTAGAAAAGATAAATTTGACAACAAAGCATCTTTCCAAGGACAGTTTTATTTCTATGCCTATGATCCTACTATGAAAAGGTATTTGCAGTTTAAAAATAGAGAAGAATATCAAGCTAGCGTAAGTGATGGGGTTATGAAAGGAGGAGAACCTATATCTAATTCAATGCTAACAGAGCAAGAGCGCCTTGACGAAACAGGTGTAACTACACTTAACTTTGGCTAAATGAGTGAAGTATTAAGAAATATACATAGCACTCTTTCTAATGATGGAAAGACTGAAAGCAGTTACGAGGACTGGCAAAGTAAATTTATGTCAAATTCTGAAGTACAGTCAAATGTTTATAACTATCTTAAAGAAAATAACTACACGCAAAGTGATCCTGAGACTTGGGTTGGTAACATAAACAAAGATGTTAAAAAAAATCAAGACACTGAAATAGCTGCCGCAAAAGAAAAAGAATTAAAGAAAAATCAAGAAATGTCTTTTTCCGAAAAAGCTAGTAACATATTTGAACCGGTTATACCTGGGTTTTTAAATTTAGCTGAAGACTTTGCTCAATCCGCTATAGTTGCTCTTGACGATGCTTTTACAACGGTTTTGCCAAAAGGTGGTGTTTTATCCGACCTAATAAACAAGTATGGTAAAAAATTAATGATAGATGGAGAAAACGCAAAAGATTTTGATTCTTCAATACTAGTAGATCAACTTTTGTTTCTTGATGAAAAAATTTTAGAAGGCGACTTGTCTAAAGAAAATATTGAAAAACTTAATAATATAAAAAAAGGCGAGCAAACAGGAAAAGTGTTTTTAGAGCAACAAAAAGCTAAAGACAAAAGACTAGAAGGTAAAGGTGGTTATACTGGTGAAGGTTTTTTTAATAGTAGTGTAGAAGATAAAACATTATCAGTTGTTAACGCTCTTGTTGGTGTTGCTACAACTGTTATTCCTGCTGTTTTAAGTAAAGGTAAGACTTTAGGCCCTCAGATAGTTTTACCTATGATTTCTTCTTATAACAATGAAAAGGCAAAGCATATTTATGGAGAAAATGATCCAAATGCTTTACAAAAACTAGCAGAAAAAGAAGGATTTGACTTTAAAACACCAGCTGTTTTAGGATATGCCGCTTATCAGCTTGAAAAATTAGGTTTTAAGTCTGTGAGTAAGTTTATATTTAAAGAAAGTTTTAAGCCTGGTAGGTTTGTAAAACTTTTAAAAACCGGAAATGTTAACGGCATACAAGAAGGACTTCAAGGTTTAGTAGAGAACTTAAACACTAACTTAGCAAGAGGTCAAAGTGTTGGAGAGGCAACTAAAAATGTTTTTACAAAAGAAGGCGCTTTTGAAGGGTTTATGGAAAACTACATGCTAGGTGTTGTTGGTGGTGCTGGTATAGCGGCTGGGTCAGGAGCTATTAACAGAGCTTTAAGAACAGACAGTAAAACTTCTAAAAAAATTAGTGGGTTTATTGACAAACTAGAGTATCTTCACGAGCAAAAACAAGAAACTAAAAGCGAAACAGAGTTAAATTTTATTAATGAAAAAATTAAAGAAACAGACAAACAGTTTAAAGAATTTGTTACAAATAATAATAAATTATCAGACTATTTAAGTGTAGAGCAAGAGCAAGAGTTAAAAACTATTTTAGACTCAGAAGATAAATCAAAAGAAAAAATTAGAAAACTTAGACAAGAATTAAGAGAAGGAAAAATATCTAAAAAATCTTTTGATGAAATGTCTAAAGATATAATTGTTGAAGGAGCAGAAAACAGAGCTAGACTTGTTGAAATAAAAACTGATGCAAATAAAATATTAATAGAAAAAGATTTAGACACTGCAAGGAAAGCAATTAAGCTTATAAAAGGTTTAAACATGAAAGTTTTTGAAAATCCTGCAGATTATTTAAAAGAACTAAATAGATTAAGAAAAAAAGCTGGTAAAAGTCTTTATACTGAAGGAGATATTGACAATGTTGACGGGAACATTGTTGGTAATACTATATTGATAAACAAACAAACCGCTGCTGAAAACAACGCTATATCTGTAGGTTCGCATGAACTACTGCATGGTATAGTTAGGTCAACAATTAACGATATTGATGGTAATATTACTGAAGATGGTGTTAAGCTTGTAAAATCTTTAATAAACGAGCTTTCAAGCAA
>TARA_R110002153_G_scaffold98225_3_pt1 | contig 14150 bp, 19 predicted proteins | sample TARA_R110002153 | Tara Oceans TARA_R110002153 (sample SAMEA4398193) | marine metagenome | biome: Polar Biome; feature: [SRF] surface water layer (ENVO:00010504); material: water (ENVO:00002006), including particulate matter (ENVO:01000060) such as... | depth 5 m
GCCATCGAACGAAGACTGGCAATTACCCTCGATAAGAATCCGCTGCCAATTTAAATCATCCATGAAGATCCGTTTAATCGTAGAAGCACTCGAACCCGACACGTATCTCGAAATATTTTTCAGAGGTGCAATATAAGCAAACTCAGATACTGCGGTAAAGGTATACACCTGAACCTGTTGGTCCTTGCCTTTCACAAAGTCTTCATAGGTAACAATATAGAAACGTAAGTCAATCTCCTGTACCACATCCAGCGCTGTTATGTTTATCTTAAGATCGATATACTCGTTACCCGTTATACCAAACTCCTCAAAGAAGTTTACCTCATCACGGATACCCATCTCAAGAACCAGCGAATTTTCTAGAAGACTCTCGTGTATCTTCGTAAAGCCAACCATATTACGGATATCCCGCGTCACTCCGCGGTTATTTGTAATATCCACTGAAAGCATCTCATAAGAAGTTACTTGAGTAGAATTACCTTTCGAATCAGAATAGGTACGATTTAAATTATTCATTCAGAAGTCTCTTATATTCTTGTGCAAAGGTTTGTATATACTGCGGCGAAACATACTGAATACGGCGGACCACATCATTTTGATCCATGACATCCTGCTCACGCGTAATATAGTTCGTAGCCTCAGGGCCAGAAGCATACTCGGTAATCTCATCGTTTATAGAAACAGGATTATAGTAATGAGCAGGAGCAGTCTTACCGACCTTCCACGATTGAGTACATGTAAGGTTATATGCCCGTTGGATATCATCACTGCCTTTACTCTGAAAGTTCTGACTCGGTCTAAGGTCGATCGCTATATCCTTTACATCTTGAGTAAACTTATTCTCTAAGTCTTGTACCGAAGCATACCGCACATCATCAGGAGTATACGGATTAACGAAGCGAACGTGGTAACTATCAGACGTCTCTCCAGCTGGATAAATTAAACTCTGAGCTCTACGGGTATATTCGGTATCAAGCGCTCCGCCGTCTCCAATTTGCTCCATGAAGGGTCCATAGTCAGAACTCCACGCTATAGTAGAAGTGTCAATCCATATCTGAGAAAGGTTCGGCTTGTAATCTACGAGCTTAGCTGTCGCGTATATTTGAACCAGTTGATTATCTATGAAGCTAGTATCGAACAAGTGGTATACTTTTAAATACTGCTTATAATTATCGTCCATGAGAGGCAATCCAGCAAGAGTACGGATATCATCTGCACCGTATCGCATTACGGGAAACCTCAGCGCTGCAAGATCTTTATGCTGGTTATCAACGAAATTCCGAACTTCACTATCACCTTTAGGCCAAGCGGTTAAACCATCCTTCAGAAAATCGTTAGTAAGAAAGAAAGTCCAATAATAATCAGGTGTACCATACAAGCGTTGGGACAAGTTATCAGGTCTCTCGCCATCGAAGGCATCAACATACTTATATGCTAATACGTTCTGTGATGCTTTTTCGACCACATCTACATAACGGAAGATATCGACTATATCAGTACTGATACCATCTGTCTCTATACTATATGTCTCCTTGGGAAACTGTTTAAAAAATGACATTAAGATTGTTCTCCTATATTCTGTTCGTCTCTAGCTAGTTTACTTATAAGCTTGTTCTGAGCTGAGACAAGATCCTGTGACTTCTGTGATATGAATGCGGTATCGGCATTGGCTCTATTGCTATTTGCTTCGAGGTCTTCTATTTCATTCCTTGTAAGTATCTTCGACTCTTGGAATTGTAGACTAATATCGACTTCATGCGGGCTATAATCATTACGGTATGTGTTATCGCTACTATTAATAGTAGTATTACATGCAGTAATATAGCAACTAAAGATCTTTGGTATGTACTGTAGCTCTGTCATATCCGGTGAAAGGAATTCAATATGCCATAGTGATGGGTACTGTAGCATAGTCTTTCTGCCTCCAACTTCAGCAGCATAAGTATTATTACGGAATACATTCTGAATAGAGTCAATAGACCTTACCTCTGCCTCGTTACTTGCAATCAATTTAAAGTCAAACTGAAAGGATCGTAGTGTATTACCATCAAATGCTGTATTAGTACGGGGATTCACTACCTGTTTAGAACTAAACTCAAGTGTCTTAGCAGTAGTCTCTAGTCCAAGCTTGCGACTTAAAAGAATAGATGCACCAATACCACCTCCTGAAAAGGACTGTGCACCTGCTTCACCGGCTGCTGCTTTAATCTTATTACCTATACCAGTCGCTCCGCCTGCTGCTTTTGCGATATCTGCCATGGCACTAATAGTACCCATATTAATAGTACTATAGCTCGCGCTGTCATTAAAGGCTAATCCCTGAGGTATCGGAAAGCATATAGACTCGATTGGTATAGACGAATCGTGGGGTATACAACTAAATCGTACTATAGGTCGATCGAGATCAGCAAGGTCTAAGGGAAACTCTAACGTTTCATTGCCTCCATTCCGATTACCTATAGACAAGTTCTGTTGTAATCCTGAAGAAGCTTGTTGAGTCACCTTCGCTGCTGCAGTAGATGCATCTTGTAATAATTGTGAATAGATTGCCATGTAATCTATTTATATAACATGCAGTTGATAAACTAATCTAGTGCTGCCCTTGTTAGCATTTAATTATTATACCACAAACCATAACAGTTGTACAGGCTAAAGTACTGATAATCAACACTTTATATGGTGTACATCGGAGCTATACTATGGTATAATAGAATAGATAAATAGTAACTATGGCGTATAGCGGAACATATAAGGTAAAGAACAAGTCGAAGTACGAGGGTAATTGGGCTAATGTAAAGTATAGATCGCTATGGGAGCGACAGTGCTTCAGATATCTTGACAATAATCCTGCAGTAAAAGGCTGGTCGAGTGAGGAGTACGTTGTAGGTTATAGGTGTCGTACGGATAACAAGCTACACAAGTACTATATAGACCTGTTTATACGGTGGGAGTCTAACGATGGCTCGAGCGCTAAACGTAAGTGTACACTGGTAGAGATTAAACCTAATAAAGAAACTATAGCCCCGAAGCAAGGTAAGCGTAAAACAAAGAAGTATTTGAAGGAAGTATTTACTTATGCTAAGAATATATCGAAATGGGAGGCTGCTAAGTCTTTTGCTGATAGGAGAGGGATGGAGTTTGAGATATGGGATGAACATGTAATACGTGCTAAAGGGATTAAGCTGTTATAGACTACAGCAATACTTATAAATATAGAATATATGGCAAACTTTTACGACAAACTGAATAAGCAAGCGACTGCTGCTGGCTTTAAAAAGAATAGTACTGAATCGCTGAAGTGGTATCAGAATGCTTTGAAGAGTATGATGGGCTTGAATCGTAAAGAGCTACTAGCGGAGTTTGATAAGTCGAAACCTTTGTCTGGTCGTATGTTTATGTATTTTTATGACCCGAAGCATAAGAAGACACTACCTTATTACGATAGATTTCCTCTGATTTTTATGGTAGAGAAAGCGAAAGGTGGATTTTATGGTTTGAATCTGCATTACCTACCTCATAAAGAGCGTGCTATATTTTTTGATAGACTTCTGGACTATACCAATAACAAGAGGTATGATGAATCGACACGTTTGAGGTTGAAGTATGATCTGTTAAAGGGATCTTCTAAACTCAAGTACTTTGCGCCGTGCTTTAAACACTATTTGACTAAGCATGTAAAGTCGAAGATCGTTGAAGTACCTGCTGATCAGTGGGAACAGGTCTTGTTTATGCCATCAGAATCGTTTCAGAAGTCGAATAAGAATTCTGTGTGGCAAGAATCGAAGAAACAGGTATAAATATACTTATGGCTTTATTTAACGACATTAAGAACGCTATTAACCCGTCGACAATTGATGACTTGAAGTCAACGATTGGTAAACGAGGTGGCATAGCTCAAGCAAACAGGTTTAGTATTACTATGACGCCGCCTACTCAGACTCTGTTGAATCTCGATTTACAGTCGATGGCAGCTTCTGCTTTAAGTGGTACCTTTAGTCTTGGTGGATTAGTGAACGATCCTCGCGATATTACTATATTGTGTGAATCGTGTTCACTACCCGGCAGGTTAATACAGACCGGTGACTATGATAGCATTGGTCGCAACCCTCGTAAGTATCCTGTCACGGTAATAGATGAGGATATTAACTTCTCGTTTCTCTTGACCAATGACTACTACTGTAAGAAATTCTTTGATCGCTGGCAGGGAAGCGTTATCGATCCAGTTACTAATCTAGTATCGTACCCATCTCAGTATAAGACAGATGTACTTATACAACAGCTGGATAGAAACAATACACCAATCTACGGTGTTAAACTAATAGGTGCTTACCCGACTGGTGTGAACAGTATCGAACTAAGTAACGACTCAAGCGATGCTAAACATTCGTTGAGTGTTACCCTCGTTTATGATCGATTTGAAGTGCAAGGCGCTATCTCATCACTCGCTAGCAGTGTAAAGAACAAATTAGGAGCCCTAAGACGACTCATTTAAACAACAAACTAATATAATATTATGGCATTACCGAAAATAGTAGCACCAACATATCACTTAACTGTCCCGTCATCGGGTAAGACAGTCGAGTACAGACCATTCCTCGTGAAAGAAGAGAAGATTCTCATGATTGCGCAGGAAGCAGGTACACAATCAGCAATGACAAGCGCGCTAAAGGATATTATCCGCGCCTGTACATACGATACACTAGATCTTTATTCACTTACGATGTATGATCTAGAATATATCTTCCTGAATCTACGGGCTAAGAGTGTAGGTGAAACAGCTGAACTGAATATTAAATGTGGAGAGTGTGATGAGTATGTAACCACACAGGTTGATTTAACTACAGTCGAAGTACAGAATCTTGATAAGAAGATTGACAATAAGATCCAGTTGACCGATACAGTTGGTGTTATGCTGAAGTCACCAGGTCTTAAAGAGATGGAACGTGCTACTCGAACAAAGAGTGATAGTGTTATCACCGAGAGCATTGCATCAGTGCTTGAAACAATTTACGATGCGGATGATGTATATCCAGTCGCTGATACGAATCAAAAGGAGCTTGAACACTTCATTGATTCGTTAAGTCACGCTCAAATGGAAAAGATTCAGGACTGGATAGTACAAATCCCTCGCCTTGAGCACACTATCGACATTACCTGCTCACACGGTCATAAGACTAAAAGAACCTTATCAGGGCTTGCTGATTTTTTCGGTTAGCCCTCGCCCACACGTCGTTAGAGAACTACTATCATGTTCAGTTCTCGATGGTTCAGCACCATAAGTATAGTTTAACAGAACTAGAAAATTTATTGCCGTGGGAGAGGGAAATTTACATAACATTGTTAAAAGATCATCTTGAAGAAGAAAAGTTAAGAGAACAGCAAAGGCAATAAGAAGAGGGAAAGTGTTTATAGCGCTTTCCCTTTTTTTCGTATAAATAGATTATATGGCCGACAAACCCCTTACCAAAAAAGATTTAGAAAGTGTAATTCAGAAGGTTACAATCCAGAATAAGACATCGGTTAAAATCGATAACGCCTCTGACATCGCTAAACCTCTTGTAGAAGAATCAAAGAAGAATGATTTAAAGCGTCTTGAGGCTAACATTGAGCAACGCTCGTTGTTTGAGGGTATGTTTAATGGTATCCGTAGCATTGGTGAGAATATCGCTGATGGCTTTTCAGAATTAGGTAAGAGTTTAAAACAAAAGGGTGCCAATGCTTTAAAGTTTTTAGGTATTGCATTAGGTGCTGCAGCAGCTCTTATTCTAGCACCAGTCTTTGCAGCAGGCGCATTCTTTAAACAACTATCCGTCGAGCTCAAGTTCTTAGATAGTCTTACAAAGGGAAGACTTGGGAAGATATTCGCGCCTGTTACAAAATTCTTTGCACGTATTGGAGACTTTTTCAAAGGACCATTTGACAAGATATCTAAACGTTTTGGCGCTTTAGGTAAACGATCAAAGACCGTGATAGCACTATTCAAACCAGTTTTACGTGGTTTAAAGGTCGGCTTCGCTACTGTCACTAAATTCGCAAAGCTATTCGGCGCTGTAGCTGGTAAACTATTCCTGCCTATTACTATCGCTATGACGGTGTTTGATGGTCTAAAGGGTTTCCTACAGGGATTCAGAGAATCAGATGGTGAGTCGATGTTAGGTAAGATTACCGATGGACTGTACGGTGCTCTAGGTGAGATAGTAGCCAATTTAGTTGGTGTCCCATTAGATCTATTAAAGAGCAGTGTAGGCTGGATTCTAGGGAAGTTCGGGTTCGAAGATGCAAAAGAATCATTAGCAGCGTTCAGCTTTAAAGACATGATTAAGGATCTTATCACAGGCGTTGGTGATCTTGTACAGGGTGTCGTTGATTACGTTGTTAACCTATTTAAAAATCCAAAGGAAGCTTTTGCTGGGATAGCTGAAAGCTTAAGTAACATTGGTGATATGGCATCTGATTTTGCTCGGTCAATCTTAAGAAACTTTCTACCAGTGTATGATGAAAGTCGTACGGGAGGAAGGTTTAACCCATTGAATGTAGCACATAAGCTTACTCCTGCTGCCTTGTATAAATTTGCTGGAGTCGATAAGAAAAGTGGTGCACTGATTCCACGAGAAGAAATTAAAGCGGAGATCGGTAGAGGTAATCTTAATGGCGGTGGTATGGACGATCTATCAGTAGGTGGTTCAGCACCAATAGTAGTTATGGTCCCAGCTGCTCAATCGTCTGCTCCTGCATCTTCTCAAGGGAATGTATCTTTGAATCCAACAACCATTATGGTAAACGACAACAGTCGTTCGATAAAGGCAAGTAGACGTGCCAGTCGTGGTCGCAGAGGCGCAAGAATGACTGACGAAGACTTTTAGACAAAAAAAGGGTAGCCATTTAAGACTACCCTTCAGTTAGTTGTTTAGTTTATTTTCTACTGGCTGGCCAACTTGGCGAAATATGACAGGGTATCTTCACCGTCACCATCGTCACCTTCACCGATATTTGGTGTATCGACAATAGGAGCCTCAGTAGGAGCTGGAGCATCGAACTTTACTTCCTTAGTAGTATTCATCTCAACTGTTTGAGCAGGAGTGAATCCACTAGATACTTCAGCTTCACCAATAACTTCGAAGAGCTTCTTCTTCAAGTCAGCATAGGACTTGTAGTTTTCAGCATCGGTGAATTCACTAAGCTTATAGAGCTTGTTGTATACACCTTCGAGTTGTGCTTCATCAGCACTGAATAGTTCAGTAGCGCTGTCAAATTCAGACTTATCGTAATTGCGATAGCCTTCAACCTGACGGATCTTAAGCTTGAAGTTAGCACCACCCCAGAAGTCAAAAGGATTGACAGGAGTTTCATCTTGGAATTGTGGTTGCATCACATCCATAATCTTGTCCATAATCTTCTTGCCGTACTCGTAAAGGAATACCTTACCTTCATTTTCAGGATTAGCTGAGTCAGATACAACAAGAATATTGGAGACGTGGTGTAGACGACGCTTACGCTGACGTGCTGTTTCCTTATCTTCATCACGACCTGAGTTCCACAACTGTGAGTTGAGTTCAGATACAGGATCTTGTTGACCGACAGAAGTCAAAGACTTCTCGATATACCAGCGACCAGTAGCTCCTTTAAAGCCGTGATCCCAGTAACGTACCCAAGGAAGATCTTCACCTTCACCTGCTGGTAAGAAGCGAATAACAGCGTAACCATTTCCTGCTTTATCTACCGTAGGTTTCCACATACGGTCATCACCGTAAGACTTCTTTTCGTTAGTACTACTGGATGCTGCCACCAGTTTAGTAATCGCATCACTGCGATTTTGCTTCATATTTGCAAAGGACATATATTATTTGTATTTTGTTTTGTTGTTTTTAGTATTACAATGTATTGCATTGCGTTGGTTGGCTTAGGGTTACTAAACCGGAGAGTTATTTATATGGCTATTATACCATAGTTTTAGTCATTTGTACACCATAAAGATTCGCTGTTAGGCGAAGATACTCACAAGCTTCTGCTTTAGCTTTCCTGTTGCTATGGGAGTGCGGAGCATGATTGCTTTATACTTAATAAGTAGATCGATTGAATCTTTATTGATATCCAACGGGTCACTCAGGTCACTCTTCAGGCGGTTAAGAAAGTTGACTAATATATCCACCAATACCACAGACTCGTGGCTAATTTCTGATGCTCTTAGTGTCTCAAGCAGTGGATTGCTGCTAAAGTTGTCAGAGGTTGTGCATATCTGGTCAAAGGAATACCCTCTGTCAACCATCAAATTCATGTCCTGAGTCAACATATACGTCAACTTGTCGTGTCGACCAATATAGTCGTTATGTATTGCATCGGTCATGCTACCGACCCAGACTGTAGGATCATGAATTAGATTGGCTGTACAGAATTGTATTAGCTTTTCCTTATCGAATCGACGAGAGAGCTTCTCAAAAAAGTAACGGTCTCGTCGTCTTTCGAATGTATCTCTTTTCGCTGATGTTCTAAAGTTATACTTTACGGCATCATAGTTAGATGTAAAGTGTAGCTTAAGCGCGTTGTAGATTTGATATGCCTGAAAGCCGTCCATTAGAATAAAGTAGAAGTAGTTCTTTTAATGATGTTACGATCCATTGCTTCGACTTCTAGCTTAAGCTTTAATGGACCCTTGACAAGTTTTGCCATATCTTCAGGATCGATCTGTTTTCTTTCGCATATTTCAATAATTGATTCTGCGTAAGTCATTCCATCCTGTGTTACAAGCTTTTCAACCTGTATGCGTAGTTCTTCTTTTGTTATTGATGGTTTTATCACCACTGCTTGTCGTTTACTCATAGCGCTCGTACTAAAATGGTATCTTGGTTGATCCTACCATTTGCGGATTTACGCTTGGTCTTAAGCTCGTTGAGCGATTTCTCAATTTGCTTTTCAGTTTTTGAAGCGATGATTGGAAGATAGTCTTCTGGCTTACGCAGTGTAAGCGAGAAGGATGCATCTTCGTCAAAGTCTTTAATGGAGGTACCACTTACGGTAAAGCCATCTCGAGTTCGTGCTTTAAAGACTGTAAGCTTACGATATTTAGTGTTAAAGGCAAAGAACATATTGGCACCAATGATTCGAGTAGGATCACAGGACTGCATAGAATGATCTTTCGATTCAGATAGGTATTTCATCCTTTGAACTTGCTTATCCGCTGCCTTAGGCTTCTTGGTCCGTGGCTTACGAGCAGATGCTTTACTTGTCTTATAGAGTACTAACTCATTAAGCATAGCATCACACGCCTTAATACGGTTACGTAGTGCGGGCTTGCTCAAATAGGAGTACCCTTCGACCATGTCAGGACAAGTCTTTTCGAAAGCTTCGTTGTACTCATTACGTTGTTTAGTCAACCATTCCTTTACTTCACGTGTAGCTGAGACTGGAATGTTTTCACCTCGCATGACACTAGCCAATGGGAACTTAGTAACCTTTGGTTCGAAGGTGCACCAGTCGTCAAGCATGCTTTCAAGCTCGCACAGAATAGTTTCTCTCACCTTCTTTTTCATGATTTCATGAACGTTAGGCTTGGGCTTTCCATCTTCAGGCTTCACTACTTTTGCCTCTTTTGCGACTTCAGCAGCTTTAACGAGTAGTACAATTCCACTCATAGCGCGCTCTGCATAATCGTAGCTGAGGTCCTTAGGCATACCCATATTGAACATGCGGCACATCTTTCCTGTGCTAGTGACGTTTCCAGCGGTCTTCGGCACATGCTTAATAAGAGCGATGTCTTTCGTATCAAACTGATTACGTACCATGTACTCTGAGATGATTGGAAAGTAGTCATCGCGATCGAGATAGTAGTTATAGAAGTTAAGAGCAGAATTGAACCTACGGTCAAAGTCTTCTTGAGTAGTTGTGTTTTTCCACTCAGGCTCTTCGCCTGTGTATTTGCTATCCATAGCAACTACGTTGCCGTTCTTTAAGAATTTTCTATGTTTAATTTTCATAATAAGTATTATACCACATGTTTTACAATTTGTACACCGTTATTTAATCGTCGAGTTTGATGATACGAGACTTAGCTACGTAGTCTAAACCACGACCACCGTTGCCGAATTGCACAATAACCTGATCGCCTTTAAGTATCTGAAAGATTTCTCCGTGAGCAATCATGCTATCCCCAACTCTATAGGAAACATAGTCTCCTTCTTTAAACGGGAATTCATCGTCTCCAGTCATGCGGTGTCTGTTTGATTGGGTATACACGGTTTAGTCAGTTAAGAGAGAAGTTGTCATGATAAGACATACCGATAGGTTTAAGATAGCTTGGGACCATGTAAAACTGTCTGCGGCAATGCTGAGCGGGATCATCATAGCATTGGCGATTAGAGTGAAGTACATGAAGCCTTTGAATAGTTTAGATTGCATATATATATATAATTTGAGTTTGGGGTTAGATTTAGTACTACGTGAGAAAGAGTATAAGAAGAAGTAGGCAGTTTAGAGTCTTACCTAGGATCACCAACACAAATTCTATCGGCAGCTTAGAACTCCACCGCATGAGACGATAGCATCCTTATTAGCTTCTCGCCAAGCATCTTGTTGAATGGTCTTGGCGCGTTCTCCGGCCAATTCTAGCATTTTAACAAAGGCCTCATCGTGCGAGGAATAAAGCTTATCTGTAATGATACGAGCAAACGATTCTGCACCTATTGCCATATTGGCATTCACGATGGTTTCAATTGCATCGCATACATCACCGATTGACACGGCCTTTGTTTTTGCCACAGTCTGGCTTGTTGATAATCCTTGTACTCCGTTAATTTTTGTTGTGATAGCCATAATATATGTTGTTTTGTGTTTGTGTTAGTTGGTTGGTATGATACTATTATACCATATATTTGACCATGTGTAAACAGTTATTTTCAATCAATGGAGCTCTCAGGCCTTTAAGACGCATAAGTGGTTGGTAGTCAACAACATTTAAATGCACTTTTATTACACTTTTAGTAATTATTGTACTTTTTATAAGTTATTGCTAATGAATCACTTATAGAATAGATGTCTTCCAACCTTATTTGTGAGTGTCATGTCAGCTGACCAATATGGAGGTTGGATGTAGTCTGCATAGTAGTGATCAGCTCCATTCGTATAGTTGGTCATCTGTGCCGTATCGACGATCTGCATTGCCTCGTGCCAGCGTGGGTGATTTTGTGCCTTTGAGATATTCCATTCAACGGTATTCTCGTTCCAGCAAGAGAATTGCCATGGCTGAAGGCAGATATCAGACATCGATTTACCTCGCCTAATGGATCTATTGTGGATGACTTCGTGTACTGACTCCATTGCTCCCTCAGCGTACTCGCCTCCTGCTTCGAGGATCAGAGTAGATGCAACGATGTCTCGATGCGTTGCTCCAGTTGCGTCTGATACAGCGAGTGCCATGATTGTAGCGGTGACAAATCCTGCTGTGTAGTTTAGCCAATCTCTTTTAGTCGATTTCATAATGTCTCCACATTTGCCCCGGTATCAAACGCCGATCCTCGGCTTCTTGTCTCACAGCACCGCATTCACACTTTAGTTCTGCAAGCTCTCGCTCTAGCTGTCTAGTGAACGTTGCTAAGTCCTCATACTCATCTACTGTCGGGTCGCTGTTTCCAGTTACCATTAAATCTGTTCGTGGTGTTTCCATAGTGTGTGTGTGTCCTAATCGATGAGTGAGAAAATTAGTTTTAAGGCCATTAAAATAGCCAAGAAGATGTATACGTTAATGAAGGTAAAGATTGGTTTCATAGTGTGTGCGGGATAATTGGCGGCTGTTGGTTATTTTTACGCTTGTACCGCTGTTCTTTCTGATCCACAGCGATCTTACTACGAGCGGATTGTTATTACAGCTAGGAAGCATCCGCTTGAACGTTTCCCAGTCTGGTTTTGGTGAGTCAAGGCTTTCCCAAGCTTTCATTCTTTCTGCTGCAGTCATATTATAGTTCAACTCCCATCTCGATAAGTTTTGTCTTAAGCTCTTCTTCATCACGAGCAAATTCGCCATTGGTGAGCTCATACACTACTCTGTCGAACTTCCGATCGCGGAGGTAGTCTAATCCATGATCGTATGTTTTCACGCTGATTTCAGACCTCATGCACATTGTTTTTTCGTTGTCGGTGATCTCTCTGACGCGGTATTCTCCTCCAACGGTGCGGTAGATTTTCATGAAAGTCTCATACTCTTCGCAGACTTTAGCTTCAATTGGAAGCTCCACTTCAGCACGGATGAATACTTCACTGTAATCATTCTTGTGTTGAATGAGGGCGCGAATGGCCTCAAGGGAAACCGGATCGCTCATCAGTGTAGAGCTTTCGATCACGTAGGTAGTGCCACCTTTAGCTTTCCAATGTTGAGGGCATTCGCCTTCACCGTCCCAGCTGTGAGCTCCATAGTTCTCCATGTATTGTGTGTGAAAAACGAGTTGTGTCTTGAGTGTATTTGTCATAATATTAACCTTTGAGTGAGTGAGATTATAGAGATGTGCCCATGATGGAAAGTTCATCCGCAAGGGCCATTTCGTTGTAGCTATTTTCGAATTCGCTGAAGCACGATACATCGCCAATTTCGTCTTCGGTGCCTCGTACTTCTTCAGCAATTTCTTGTTCAATGCTGCGTTTAACGGCGACCTTCTTGATGGCCTTCTTTGCTTTAGCCTTTTTCGCAGGTGCACCTTTATTCATTGCAGCTTCGACGAGTGTAAGCATTTCAGCCACTACGTAGTAGCCTATAGTCGAGGATTTTGCGCTGCCTTTAAGTGCCACGTATGTGTCTTTTTCGACGAGACCGTTACTAACCGCAGCAGCGATGATTTCCTTGCGTTTGATGTACTCCCAGTTGTTGTTACCATGGTCGACGAGGAGAGTCTTGAGTGTATTGAGTTTTTCTGCTTTTGTCATAATATTTTGTTTTTATTGGTTGGTATGATACTATTATACCATATAAAGTGCGGTGTGTGAACCGTTTTTCTGCACTTTTATCCGCTTTTTTCATAAGTGACTGGTAGTTAACCACATAAAAACTGCACTTTTTTTAAAAAGAGTGCAGAAAATGGCCGAAAAAACGGCCCATATTCGTGCGAGGCCGAAGGTTGTTGACTACCAACCACTTACGCTTCTGCAGCGTGAGAAACGTCATAACCCGTTGGTGCTCAATTAGAACCTTACCTTAGATCTGTTTCTTCTCAATATTCTCAATAGAACCTTCTTTGGCAGACCTATCAACTCTAGTGTTGAGGTTATCCGCTGTTTCTTCTTCGCCATCCTGTTTTGTCCTTTTAGATATTGATTTAGATTCATGGCACTATTTATACAGAGCTATTTTTCAGTGTTTAATCTAAAGCTAAAACCTAATTTGTTATAAATAGATACATGACAACAGAACTATTAGCAATGCTTGGTGGTGGTTTAAGCGGTTTCGTAATGAAACTCATCGGCTCCCAAGTTCAAAACCAGGCCCAGTTATTCGAGAGAATGCTTGTTAAACAAACCGCTGCAGACGATTCTGCAGATCGTGCAGCAAAAAGAGATAGTGGAGTTTGGGTTCGTAGACTCTTAGTCACACTCACGTTCTTCGCTATCGTTATTGCGCCATTCATCTTTGCGTTTATGCCTGATGTTGGTATAACTACATCGAGAGAAACTGGTGGAATCTTTGGCTTCTTTAAAACAATTGAATGGCAAACAGTTGAAGGATTCGTTATTCTTCCAGAGATTCGTCAAACTGCTCTTGCTATCGTAGGCTTCTACTTCGGCAGCTCACAAGTTAAATAAACCAGTTTAAATAGAACTATGGCTTGGCAAATTATAACAAATAACACCAATTGGGAGTATGACACCACACCACCAGATCCAGGTGGTGCAGAAACTGCTCTTTGGCAAACTAGCGCGAACGGTGTTCGAACAAACGTCTCGGGCGATCAAATCTATGTCAACTGTAGACATAGATTTATTCATCCAACACAGGCTTCTTTTCCAAATGAAATAAATAAAACCTTTTGGAACTCACTGAGCCCATACACACTAGAAGGACGTGTACTTGATTATAGTACAGATTTTGGTTTGTTCATACCCGACCAGTCTGGCGAAGGTAACAACGCAACGCTATACAGCGGTCGTGGCTTAACAATGGATGCGGTTAATGA
>TARA_R110002153_G_scaffold142654_2_pt1 | contig 14109 bp, 10 predicted proteins | sample TARA_R110002153 | Tara Oceans TARA_R110002153 (sample SAMEA4398193) | marine metagenome | biome: Polar Biome; feature: [SRF] surface water layer (ENVO:00010504); material: water (ENVO:00002006), including particulate matter (ENVO:01000060) such as... | depth 5 m
AGCGGGCGGCATCGTTCTTACCGGTTCTGCGGCTGAAAAATCAACTCGCGGTGAAGTTATTGCTGTTGGCAATGGTCGTACCTTAGATAACGGCACTGTTAAAGCAGTTGACGTTAAAGTTGGTGACATCATCATATTCAACGATGGTTACGGTGTTAAAACTGAAAAGTTAGATGGCAAAGAAGTCCTTATCTTAAGTGAAAATGACATTCTTGCTGTTGTTGAAAAATAAGAATAAGACCCGTTAATCAGAATTTAGAGGAAATATAATCATGGCAGCTAAAGAAGTACGTTTTTCACAAGACGCCCGCGCTAAAATGCTGGCTGGCGTTAATATCTTAGCCAACGCAGTAAAAGTAACCTTAGGCCCTAAAGGTCGTCACGTTGTACTAGACAAGTCATTTGGTGCACCTACCATCACTAAAGATGGTGTATCTGTTGCGAAAGAAATCGAACTTGCTGATAAGTTTGAAAATATGGGCGCACAGATGGTTAAAGAAGTAGCGTCTAAAGCAAATGACGAAGCCGGTGACGGCACCACAACAGCAACCGTATTGGCACAAGCTATCGTAACTGAAGGTTTAAAATCAGTTGCTGCTGGCATGAACCCAATGGATCTTAAACGTGGTATCGATAAAGCTGTTATCGCCGCCGTTGAAGAATTGAAAAAATTGTCTGTACCTTGTGCAGACAGCAAAGCGATTGCCCAAGTAGGTACAATCTCTGCAAACTCTGATTCAGAAGTAGGCGAGCTAATTGCCGAAGCTATGGATAAAGTAGGCAAAGAAGGCGTTATCACTGTTGAAGAAGGCCAAGCCTTACAAAACGAACTTGACGTTGTTGAAGGTATGCAGTTTGACCGTGGTTATTTGTCTCCTTACTTTATGAACAATCAGGAAAACGGTACTGTAGAACTTGATTCTCCTTACATCCTGTTAGTTGATAAAAAAATCTCAAACATTCGCGAAATGTTGCCAACTCTTGAAGCCGTAGCTAAATCATCTAAGCCTTTGTTAATTATTGCTGAAGATGTTGAAGGTGAAGCCCTAGCTACACTAGTAATTAATAACATGCGCGGTATCGTTAAAGTTGCAGCGGTTAAAGCACCTGGTTTTGGTGACCGTCGTAAAGCTATGTTACAAGACATCGCAATGTTAACTGGTGGAACCGTGATTTCTGAAGAAATCGGTTTAGAGCTTGAAAAAGTCACTCTTGAAGACTTAGGTACAGCTAAACGCGTTGTTATCACTAAAGATAATACTACCATCGTTGATGGTGCTGGCGAAGAAGATGCGATTAAAGGTCGTGTTGCGCAAATCCGTGCACAAATCGAAGAATCAACCTCTGACTACGACAAAGAAAAGCTGCAAGAACGTTTAGCTAAATTAGCTGGCGGCGTTGCGGTAATTAAAGTTGGCGCAGCCACTGAAGTTGAAATGAAAGAGAAAAAAGCCCGTGTTGAAGATGCATTACATGCAACTCGCGCAGCGGTTGAAGAAGGTGTAGTACCTGGTGGTGGTGTTGCTTTGGTTCGTGCAGCAGCTAAAGTAGGACACTTAGTTGGCGCCAATGAAGATCAGACTCACGGTATCAAACTATTGCTTCGTGCGATGGAAGCGCCTTTACGTCAAATCTCTACTAATGCCGGTGCTGAAGCTTCAGTTGTAACTAATGCTGTTAAAAACGGTACTGGTAACTTCGGTTTTAACGCAGCAAATGACACTTACGGTGATATGATTGAAATGGGTATATTAGACCCAACTAAAGTTGTGCGCTCAGCCTTGCAGTTTGCAGCATCAATTGCCAGCTTGATGATCACTACCGAGTGTATGATCACCGACGCACCAAAAGATGAATCTGCCGGTGGCATGCCTGATATGGGCGGCATGGGTGGTATGGGCGGCATGGGTGGAATGATGTAATCCAATAGGATTACCCTCTACTCAAAGCATCGCTTTGACATCTAAATTGCGTTTGCAATAAAGAATAAAAAACTCGCTTCGGCGGGTTTTTTATTGTCTGCAAAATCTGACATGCATTTATCGCTAACAACTCAGGTTAATTTTTGCTTTGTAATTCGGCGCTCTGACTTAACTGCTCTTTATTATTCCTGTCATGTTAACTCTGACTCTTCTGCTCTTTGTTATGCCTGTCATGTTAACTGTTTGTTATGCCTGTCATGTTAACTGCTGTGCAGTTCTAAACCGATTCAACATTACAAAACTAGATTGAGTTTAACTATTCAGTATGCTTAATTGACAACCAGTTTTTTGCTATATAACGCAATGTAGCAAATATAAATGTCACGTCTAATTTTATGGTTAAGAGAGCATTATTATGGCGACTCGCTTGGTTAATTTTATAGGGCTATTGCTCGTTTTTCTTTTAACGCAGTTAACTGTTGGGCAAAGCACAGCTTTAGGAGCCGTGATAAACGTTGCAGAGTTTGGGGCGCAAGGCGATGGCAGTAGAGATGCTACCGCTTTAATTCAAGCAGCGATAAACCAAGCAAACTCTGGTGATATAGTATTTATTCCCGATGGAATTTATAAAGTCAGTAGTTCTCTCACTTTAAAATCAGATATTAAAATCAGCGGCCAATCACAAGACAACAGCATCATTTTATTTACCGGCCAGAGCAGCCACTCTCTGCTGAGTTTATCCTCTGTATCTAATGTAGAAGTTACTTTGCTTACTCTAGATGGAAATATGGGTGACGTTGCAAATGCTATTTTTGCAGAAAATGGCCAAGGCCATAAACTGCATCACTTAACCATTAAAAACCTAGTGCATAATGGTTTTGGCCCCCACGGCATTCTATTTTCTGGCAATGCTAGTTGGCAAAAATCGGTTACCCACAGTGTTGTAGCAGATAATAACTTTTTTAATATCGGGGTAGATTCGCAATGGGGTGCAGCGCTGCGACTGGCCAATGGCGCCTCACACAATCAAGTATCACGTAATATCATCAAAGATACTGGTCGCGGCGGCATATTAGCCAATCAAGGCTCGACAGATTTAATTATCCGCGAAAATCATATTAGCGGAATTGGCCAAACTGCTGAAGGTTTGTCAATCGAATTACATACGGAATGTAATCGCGCCGTTGTTGAAGATAACACTGTTGATCATTGGATCAGTTTAGATAAAACCAATTACAGTGCAGTTCGCCGTAATATAATAACAAGCGACAAACTTACAGACTGGAAATACGCAGCCCTTGAACTGGCGGGTGGCACAAATAATGTATTTACCGACAATGTAGTCGACGGCGGCACCAAAACCGGTATTTCCATTTCGACTAATTATCCTAAAGAGTTTGTTTTTTGGAGTCGCAACACCATCAAACATGCGGCAGATTGGGGGGCTCAATTGCAAGGGGAATCTCAAGGATTAAGTTATCAGTATTTTTACAAAAATGAGTTTTCTAATACCTATAGGGATCATACCCAGTCAACTTACCCAGACCAAGGACACGGCTTTCGGGTCAATGGTAATAGCCATCATATTATCCTGGAAGCTAATATAATTAAGGATAACCAAGGCTTAGGAATTCAATTTAATGGTGCGGATATTGATCAATTTACTATTATTAACAATAGAATTACGGGCAATAAGCAGGCGGCAGTTAGTTCTTACCCAGGTAAAGATCTACTTTGGAGCAACAATAGTGTTAGTGATACTGCGCCAGCGTCATCAGGATTTATAAATAACTCCTTACCATTCGCTGACTTCAGCAGTAAGTCTAAGGTAAAAGTTAACACCCCCCTTAAATTTAACAATGCCTCTGTTTCCCAAGATGAGGCACGCAGTATAAAACATGTCTTATGGGATTTTGGCGAGGGGATCCCCAGCTCAGAAAGTAGCCCCACTTATACTTACAATAAGGCCGGAACATACGTGGTAACCCTAATTGTTTGGGACGATAAGGGCAGCGCGGCACGCAAAGAAAAAATACTTACTATTATGCCCAGAGCTTAGCCTCTGGCATAAGTGCATTTTTTTATCTTAAAATGCACAAATATTAAATACAAACTAAACCGGTTTATATACTAACTTTGATAAGACAAATTTATTGCTTATACCGCAGCAAACTGAGTGTTATGTTGATGACTATTATATTTTCCTACAAGACTGCCTTGTCATTAATGAACAAGAAATCATGATTTTTTGTGAGGGTTTATTTATATCACTTATATTATTGAGTAGTAGTTTAGCGGCTTCTACGCCAATCATATAAGGCTCTTGTTTAATAACAGTAATCGGCACTTTAAAAAATTCAGCCATTGGCAAATCATCAAAACCTATTAACGAAACATCATCCGGAATTGAGATCTTTGCTTGATTCAGTGCTGTTAGCAGATCGGTAGTGATAGCCAAGTGTTGAGTAAAAAAAGCAGTGGGAGCCGCAGACTCCATTATGTGTTTAATGGATTGTTGAAATCCTGTTTCACGTAGCCAATATTGGATTAATGATGACTCAAGTGGAATGTCATATTTACTTAGGGCGTCTGCATAACCTTGGTAGCGTTCGTTTCTGGATTTCACTTTTTTAAAGTCTTGTGTCACAAAACAGATGCGTTTGTGGCCAAGTTTAATTAAGTATTCAGTGGCATCAAAAGCAGCCTGTTTATAGTCTGACAAGATAATATTTTTTTCACTACCATCGTGCTCTAACTGAAACTGTACTATTGGCATACCTTTTTCTACGTACTGGGCAATGAGTTTGGTATTTTTTCCTGAAGACGCGATAATTATGCCGTCAACACGCAGTTGATATAAGGCCTCCAGCGACTTTGCTTCAATGGCAGAGTCAAAATCTGTGTTGTATATTAAGGCGTTATAATCATTTTGTTTACACCAATCATCTACCCCGCGAATAGTCTTACTCGTATAGAAACCGGTGATATCTCTAACGATGACGCCTATCGTTTTAGTTTTATCAGCCTTGAGATTTCTGGCAATTGGGTTTGGCACATAATCCAGTTCACTAACTGCCGCTCTAATTCGCTCTTGGGTGTCTTTGGACATAAATTCAAAACGACCATTAAGGTATTGTGATGCAGTACTTTTTGATACGCCAGCAAGTAGAGCAACATCAACTAATTTTACTTTGGCCATGGGTTATTTTGTCTGCGACTAATTTTTTGCTTGGATGTTGACATACTGCAATATTATGATAATTTGTTCAACTAAACCGGTTTAGTAAATGTTTAATAATTTTACTTTGAAGAGGCTTTACGTTGAAAATCACAGAAATTAAAGTATTTGTTTGTAGCCCCGGCAGAAACTTTGTCACCGTAAAGGTAATGACCGACGCGGGTCTTTATGGCATAGGTGATGCAACTCTTAACGGCAGAGAAATGGCTGTTGTTGCTTATTTACAAGAGCATGTGGCTCCCTGCTTGATTGGGCGAAATGCCCATGAGATCGAAGATATTTGGCAGTACCTCTACAAAGGCGTTTATTGGCGCAAAGGGCCGGTTAATATGGCTGCGATTGCGGCGATAGATATGGCACTTTGGGATATTAAAGGTAAAGCAGCGGGTTTACCTGTTTATCAATTACTGGGTGGTAAAAGCAGAAAAGGCGTGACCTTGTACGCCCATGCCAGTGGCGAAACCATAGGAGATACCTTGGATAAAGCCGAGGATCATATCAAACAAGGTTTTAAAGCCGTGCGTTTGCAGTGTGCTGTGCCGGGTTTGAATGTCACCTATGGTGTACTTGGCGATAAAGCAGATTATTTTGAATTGCAAGGTAGTCGACCTTTACCCCCTGAAGAAGAGTGGAGTACCCAGAAGTACTTCAATATGATAGTCGAGCTTTTTCAACAAGCTCGAGCTCGCTTAGGCAATAGTGTTGAACTACTGCATGATGTGCATAGCCGTTTGACTCCTATCGAATCAGCCAGATTGGGCAAATTATTAGAACCCTTTGGTTTGTTCTTTTTAGAAGATGCCTCCATCGCCGAAAATCAGGATAACTATAAGGTTGTTAGGCAGCACACCACTGTCCCTTTGGCCATAGGTGAAACCTATAATACGATTTGGGATTGTAAAGATCTGATCCAAAATCAGTTAATTGATTACATTCGCGTGGCTGCTACCCATGCCGGTGGCATCACCGCCCTAAGACGCATCGCTGATTTTGCCAGTATTTATAATGTAAAAATCGCTCCCCATGGTGCGCCTGACCTTTCACCAATTTGTTTTGCTGCCCATATGCATTTGAATATTTGGGCTCCTAACTTTGGTATTCAAGAATTTGTTGGTTTTGGTAATGCCCACTCAGCTCGCATATTTAAACACGGCTTCGAAGTGAAAGACGGCATGGCCTACCTTACCGATACACCTGGTTTAGGCATCGAATTTGATGAAGAAGTGGCAAAAGAATACCCCTATAAACGTTCCTACCTGCCGGTGAGTCGCTTGGAAGACGGAACAGTATGGAACTGGTAGTACATCTACTGTGAATCTACGTTTTGATAAGTCGAGATAAATAACATGAGCAAAAAAATACGAGTATTGATACAGGGAACAGGTTTTGCCGGACAAGGCCATGCAGAAGCCTTCAGATATGCAGGAGCTGAAGTAGTTGGCATTGTTGGCCGCACTGCTAGCGTGGTGCAACAAGTTGCATCAGACATGAATATTCCTTATGGCGGCACCGATTGGCAACAAGCCCTCATTGACTGCCAGCCTGATGTGGTTTCTATTGCCACGCCGGGCGGTGCCCATGAAGAAGCCATTGAGCAAGCCGTCGAATTTGGTTGCCATGTATTTAGTGACAAACCCCTGACAGCCTGTGGCGAATCAGCCAAAAAACTCTATGACTTAGCCACCCAGAAAAAGGTAAAAACCGCTTTTGCTTCTAGCTTCAGATATATGCCCGATGTGATTCATGCCAAACGTTTAGTCGAAGCCGGTGTTATAGGTCAGCCCCTAGAAGTTGAGTGTATTTCCCATTTTAATTTAGAGCGCAGTATTCCTTTTGGGTGGTCTCATCGGAAAGAAGATGGTGGCGGTCGCCTCAATAACAATTTCACCCATAAGTTATCCATTGTGACCTCCATAGTGGGTGAAAAAATTCTTTCCATCATGGGAGAAGTGCGCGATGACTTAGGCAAGGCGCCTATTGTTGAAGGTGTACATAACTTTAAAAATCGCCGTGATTATATTCCTAAAGATCTTAATGACCCTTCGCTTAAGTGGGGCGAATCCAATGTGGAATGGTCATATACCGTATTAGCCCAATTAGAAAGCAAACTTGCTAGCAAACCTGTATCGGTATTGTTCAAACACGGTGGTTTACACCCGCGTTTTAATGAAGACCATATAGTGATTTATGGCAGTAAGGGCGCAATATACATAAAAGGCCATTACGCCAGTGGTCCCTTATATATTTACGGTGAAAACAAACAATGGCAAGAAACGCCTTTGCCTCAAGACATAGTCGACAATATCCCTGCGGTTGAAGGTGATACTGAAAGAAACTGGCGCTACCTAATTAGAGAATTAGTCAACGATATTAAAGGCGAGTCAGTAGCGCCTTATCAAACCTTTAAAGAGGGAGCCCAATATCAGCAAATTATTGACCTCATTCGTAAAAATGACAACTGGGTTGACGTCAGTCACCTGCAATCATAGGCCACCCCATGTTATATGAATATTTAGTCATAGTAGGATACTTTTTACTGATTGTAGGCATAGGTTTTGCGTTTAAAGATATGGCAAAAAACTCAACCAGTGACTATTTTCGTGGCGGCGGTCGCATGTTGTGGTGGATGGTCGGGTCAACGGCCTTTATGGCGCAGTTTTCGGCCTGGACTTTTACAGGGGCTGCAGGTAAAGCTTTCACCGATGGATTTGCAATTAGCCTAGTATTTTTTGCCAATACCTTCGCTTATTTCTGCGGTTGGGCCTATTTCTCTGCGCGTTTTCGGCAGATGCGCGTGGATACCCCAACCGAGGGCATCAAACGTCGCTTTGGTCCCCAAAATGAACAGTTTTTTTCGTGGGCACTCATTGTTTTTAGCTTTATTAATGCTGGTGTTTGGCTTAATGCTTTAGGGGTATTTACCAGTGCTGTTTTTGAGGCCGACATTACCCTCACTATCATAGCGACGGGCTTAACGGTGGTTTTTGTTTCTGTACTTTCTGGTGCTTGGGGAGTGGTTGCTTCTGACTTTGTGCAAACCTTAGTCGTTGCGGTAATTTCCATTGCTTGTGCCATTGTGGCTTTGGTTATGGTAGGCGGGCCAGTTGAGCTAGTGGAAAACTTTCCAGTGGATTTTGTTATGGGCCCAGACATGAATTACGGGGTTATTCTGGTTGGTTCATTTGTGTTCTTTTTAGCCAAGCAAATGATCACCATAATGAACTTGCACGACTCGTTTCGCTTTTTAAATGCCAAAGATTCAGTGAATGCTCGCAAGGCCTCGTTGTTAGCCATGGGATTGATGGGAGTTGGCAGTATTGTATGGTTTATTCCACCTTGGGCAGCGGCTATCTTATATCCAGACGCGGCAGCAGCCTACCCTGAATTGGGCAATAAAGCCGCTGATGCCGTGTATTTAGTGTTTACCCGTAATGCTATGCCAATAGGAACAGTAGGTTTATTACTGGCAGGTTTATTCGCCGCCACTATGTCTTCTATGGATTCTGCCTTAAATAAAAACGCCGGAATATTTGTCAGAAGCATCTACCAACCCTTGTTGCTTAGAAAGAAACAAGAAGTAGACGATAAACATTTACTTAAAGTGAGTCGCTTAGTCAGCTTTATCAGTGGAATTTTGGTTATTGCAGTGGCCTTGTTTTTTAAGTCATTAACCGAACTCAGCCTATTTGAATTGATGATGAATGTTTCAACCATGATCCAAGTACCGCTACTTATCCCACTTATCTTTGGTTTATTTATCAAGCGTATCCCTCAGTGGGCGCCTTGGGTAACAGTCGCAATCGGCCTATTTGTATCGTGGTTTTCAGTGAATGTATTGACGCCTGAACTGTTAGCCAATTGGCTAGGTTTAGCACAGGAATTCACTCGCCGTGAAGCGGTAGACATCAACTTAATGATCACTATCGGAGCTCACTTAGTCATCACTGCAGGGTTTTTCTGTGCTACTACCTTTTTCTATAAAGAAGAAAATGATCACCATAAACAAGAAACCGATCGCTTTTTCGTGGATTTTGAAACACCTTTTATCGCTGACGCTGAGCAAGATGATTACGACAGACAACAGCGCGATAAATTAGGCTCTATGGTTATGTATATGGGGTTTGGTGTATTGGCTATGATGTTAATTCCAAACCCAATGTGGGGGCGAATGGTTTTTGTACTGTGTGCTGTGGCGATATTAACAATGGGCTTTTTACTTAAAAGAAGCGCAAAGCCACAACAGCTTAAGCACAAAACAAAAGCCGTATAACTTAAGCTTGCATTATTTTTACAAGGAGACACAGCCATGTTTGCAAAAGTAACACTACTTTGCCTTTTATTCGGCGTAGTTAAGTTGATGCCAATTAGTCATGCTGAAGTAGAAGATAAACAAGTCAAACTCAGCCATGGAATTGACGAGTCAGCAGGTGGACTATCAACCTACATTGTGAGTGTTGCTAATGCCACTTACTACCTTGAAAAAGACGGTGGTGGGCTATCCAGCATGCTGGATACAGACGGTGCAGATTGGATAGGATTTAACGACACTAAAGGTTCAGGTCATCAAGGTGAATATCGTGGTTTTCCTAATGCTATTCATAAACAAGATGGAGACTACTTTCATGCGCTCAATTCAGCCACAGATAAATCGAGCTCAGTGGTGGAAATTGACTCGCCGCAGCACGTACGCATTGTTTTTACCTCCGGTAACGGCAAATGGCAGGGGCAATGGGATTTTTACCCTCTGCGCTGTGATTTTACTATGACACAAGTCAGCCAAGGTTATCACTACTGGGTACAATATGAAGGTGTACCCGGGGGCACTATGGATGACAGTGACTTTTGGTATGCCTCTGCTGATAACAAACAACATGCAATCAATGAAACATTTGTGGGCGATTTACCTTCACCTGAGTGGTTCGCCTTTGGTGACGTAAAGACACCTCGCATGTTATACCTGCTGCATCATGAAGATGACGAACATCCTGATGATTATGTTAGTCGGCCTGATATGACAGTCCTTGGTTTTGGTCGTCGGGGCAAAAATAAATTTCTCAACACAAGCCAAACCTTCTCAATTGGATTTATCGAGTCGACTCAATATGAAAAGGTAGAGATGTTTATCAAAGAAATATCATTGAACGTTTTATCTCGATAGTTGCAATAGTTTTTATTACCTCAATAAGAATGCAATTTTACAAATCATACTGGTCAGATTGGTCTTCGGCTTCACAACTATTGAGAGTGTCACTAAAGCCAGATTATATGAGCTTGCTGCTTAACTGGACAGCCATGTTAATTCTTTATTATTCACCACACAGGGAAATTGTCGCTTAATAACTTAGGCGCTGTGACTTTGTTGCTCTTGTTATGGCCGCTGCTACTTAACTGGACAGCCAAGTTAATTCTTTATCGCTCACTACTCAGGGTAATTGCTGCTAAATAACTTAGGCGCTGTGACTTTGTTGCTCTTGTTATGGCTGTCCTTTTAATGATGATTGTGGCTTTTGGTATACCTCTGCAGACAACAAACAGCAAACAGCAAACAATTAATGAAATATTTGTGGGCGTTTTACCTGCACCTGGATGTTGCTTAACAGTGCTTAACTGGACAGCCATGTTAATTCTTTATCGTTCACCACTCAGGGTAATTGTCGATTAATAACTTAGGCTTTGTGACTTTGTTGCTGATTATTATGACTGTCCTGCTGACTAGCCCTGCTGTGTTAACTATTATGGCTTTCTTACTCACTACTGACTTTGCTGCTCTTTGTTATGGCTGTCCTGTTAACAGTTAATTTTTAACGGCTCTAAGTAAATCTGCTCCCGCAGAGGCTTTTTACCTGCGAACTGCTTAACTGGACAGCCATGTTAATTCTTTATCGCTCACTACTCAGGGTAATTGTCGCTTAATAACTTAGGCGCTGTGACTTTGTTGCTCTTGTTATGGCTGTCCTGTTAACGGTTATTGTTGCTCTTGTTATGGCTGTCCTGTTAACGGTTAATTTTTAACGGCTCTAAGTAAATCTGCTCCCACAGAGGCTTTTTACCTGCGAACTATGGAAATTAAGGGTATAAGACCCTATGCTGAGCAGCTAGTGCAATTTCTGCCTCCTTAAGTATGTTAAACCCCACATAATCGAGAATAATAAATGTCAAAATTGAATCTGGTAAGGCTGCTTTTCATTACCTTGTTACTATCATCCTGCGCAGCTCTGACACCAGATTACGAAAAACCTGACTTGCAGCTTACTGATTTACAGATTCTGCCATCACAAGGACTGGAGCAGCGCTTTCGCCTGAAATTCCGTGTTGTAAATCCGAATAACACTGCTTTTCCAGTAGATGGCATGAATTTCAAGTTAAGTTTACGTGGACTTGCAGTTGCCAGTGGCGTGAGCGATAAGACCTTTATTCTACAGCCGTTAAGCGAAAATACCTTTGAAGTAGACGTCAGTGCCAGTTTATTTAATTCAGGTCGAGTGCTGTTGGACATTCTTAACGCAAAACCCCAAGAGTTAGCTTACGAGATCAATGCCAAAATATTCACCAGTAAAGGCCTATGGGGCAGTATTCCGGTGACTAGTGCCGGCGTCATTCCATTAGGGCTTAATCAGCAGAGCAACTGATTAAACTTAGGTTGGCTGCATGAGCATATAACCATAACCAGCATACTTAGCGGCAGAACAAGCCCAAAGGGTTGTGTTCGGTTATTCTAATGCGCTTTAACGCAGTGTAATGAGCTGGCTAACACCCCCTATTTAAGGCAACTTCATAAAGTTTGGGCTATATGCATAGAAACAACGTAATCAATTACACACGAGAGTCGAGTCAGTAGGAAAATGGTGTAAAACTGACAGACAAAGCGTCGAAATATTTATGATAAACTGCGCGTCTTTTTAAATGAATGGGTACAAAAATGACACTATTGAAAAACACAAGCCTGATTTTAGTGTTGATGTTCGGGCTTCAACAACTTGGCAGTCCGGTTTATGCACAAGAATCTCCAGAAAAAGTAACGGCCAGCACCGATGTTGAAGCAACCATGAAAACCATGTCTATGACCTATAGACAAGCTATGTTAGCAACCGAACCGAATGTAATGCTGGACATGATCACCAAGTTACAGCAGTTGGTCGCGTCAGTACAATTGGTGCAATTTGACCAAAAGAGACAGTCGATTTTGCAACAAGGATTAACTGAGGTGCAATTACAACTAGATTTAGTGCATGCAAGCTTGGTTGTTAGTGATATCACAACGGCAAAACAACAGTTAGAGAGAGTTGATGCCTTGAAAAAGCAATATCATAAAAAACGCAGCCCCAGTTTATGGCAACTCCTTTTTGGCAGTGACTAAAAAGGCCAAAGGCCTTTTTCTGCTTGCTAAGAGCACAAGCAAAGTTCTAAAAATGTACAATTGGGTTGCGCATCAGTAAAGCCTGTTCAAAGCTTAGTTTTTAAGTGAATTATGAAACTAGTCTGATGATCTTTATTGTTAGGCTTTAATGTCCATACTTTACTACATCTGAGGTTCATAAAGTGTCTGCACTTAGCGCTACCTGACGCTATACTTTGGCTCATTGACTGCAATGGCTTAGGGTTAAAAGTAACGAACAGCACACTGCAGGTTATCCCTTAGATCGTTCCTATCTTATTGCTCGTGTTAGTATTAAACCACCAAAGCTAATTAGCAGAGACTATGGCAAAGCCTAATTCCAAAGCCCCCTCTAAAAGTGTGAGTATTTTCTGTAGCAATTGCCAACATCAGCTGTTTAGGTATAAAAAGGGCGGAAAAGGCGCGCTTATAAAATGTTTTAAAGAGCGCATTACGCAAGATTTTACAACACAAGCTGGAATATGCCCTGCATGTGAAACAGTGTTCGCCAGAGATATGCTTATACGTGGCACCCCTGCTTTTAAAATGATAGGTGGTAAAGTTTGGTTCAAGTAAGCTAAAAATTAGAAACCGCGAGAAGCAGTATCAAAAGGCTTTCAATTCCTATTCTAAGGTGGGTTTTATAACAGCTGCGTAGAGCTTTTAGTATTGTTGCTTATTGGTTTCAAGCAAATCATAGATGCACAAACCATGCATGTTGAATTTTTAAAGCTGGCTCATTAGCCTAATATTATTAATAAAAAATGACATTTATAAAAACTAAAATGGCCTTCCTATTGCAAATTGTATTGTTTCTATCAAGTCAGAAATATCAGCCTTGACTTAGCCATGCACTCCACTGGACGATTGCCGCAACAAAAAATCATCTTACATTGGGCTTAAATTAGCATTTCCAGTCATCATATTGCCTGCAATATTTCTTCTATCTTCAGTTAAAAATCCTTTCAGTCTCATTTATTAACCCACAAACAACGTGCTGACAAATTTGTCAGTGAGCATGTCATTTTTGCTTAAAAACCAAAATAAAATATTTTTAGTGCAAATAATTATGATTTAAATCAATTAGATAATAATTTTTAATCAATTGGCTCCTTATTTGCAAATACTCCAGTACGTAGGCAGTTTCTCGTGACGTAGTCGCTGTTGTTGATAATTTAAGCCTTATTATTTTGGAATCCATAATGAAAAAATTAACAGTATTAAGTCCCTTGTTTTTTACCCTGTTTCTATTAAGTGCTTGCAATGGAAGTGCAGATGGAGAATCTCCCATATTGGATATTAATTCACAAGGTACAACGACTATCAATATTGGCTCACTTAGCAGCCAGTTAAATACCCTCCCTTTAGGCGATTTAAGCAGTGCTGAAGCAGAAAGCATTGTATTTATGCGAGAAGAGGAAAAACTGGCAAGGGATGTTTATAGCGCTCTTTACAATGTATATGGCACCAATATTTTTACAAATATCGCAGCAAGTGAGCAAACTCATACTGATGCCGTTAGCGTACTTATTTCTCGTTATAATTTGACCGACCCGATGGCTACCGATGTAGTA
>TARA_R110002153_G_scaffold110358_2_pt1 | contig 14100 bp, 11 predicted proteins | sample TARA_R110002153 | Tara Oceans TARA_R110002153 (sample SAMEA4398193) | marine metagenome | biome: Polar Biome; feature: [SRF] surface water layer (ENVO:00010504); material: water (ENVO:00002006), including particulate matter (ENVO:01000060) such as... | depth 5 m
GACCTCTTTTATCGTAAAAGAACTTTGTGTACTACCAATATGATTCATGGCAGTTAGTTTGTTGACCATAAAATTTCTATAGGCATCCATATCTTGAACATGAATTTTTAATAGGTAATCATAATCTCCACTAAGATGATGACATTCTACAACCTCTTGCAATCGTAATACTTGAGCTTCGAACTGTTCAATATTATCTTTTACATGCTGCACAAGTTTCACATGGCAAAATACGGTAAAGTTCCTATCAACTATTGCCTTATCTACTAAGGCTACATAGTCTCTAATAGCTCCTGTTCTTTCTAACCTTTTTATACGCTCATAAATAGCCGTGGTAGACAAGCCAAGCTTTAAGGCATATTCCTTTGTGGTTTTTTTACTATCTGCCTGTAAAAGTTCAAGTAAATTGATATCTGTTTCGTCAAGTTTCATAGTGATTATGATTCTAAATAGTTCATCAAATTTAATCATTAATAGAAAATAATTCTATTTAATTTAAAATATTAGTTTAAAAAACTGATTAATGAAGTTTACATTGACAATCTCTCTATCAAAGGCTAGATTTACTTAAAATTACAACCCATGAGCCAAAAGACTAGCAACGATTTACAAGACTTACAATATTTCGGGGAATATGGCGGTGTTAATCCATCCATATCAGATTCCTCTACCTATACATTTATATCGGCAAAAACCATGTTCGATACTTTTGAGGGGAATACAGAAGGTTGTTATTTATACAGTAGACATTCTTCACCTTCCAATTTATATTTAGGCGAAGCTCTAGCTGCATTAGAAGGTACTGAAAGCGCAAACGTCACTGCTAGTGGCATGGGTGCTATTACTGCCGTTATACTTCAACTTTGTAACGCAGGTGACCATATTATTAGCAGTAGAACTATTTATGGAGGCACCTATGCCTTTATGAAGAATTTCTTAATCAAATTCGGAATAAAGACAACCTTCTTAGATATCACAGATCTTGATGCAGTAGCGAAAGCCATTACTTCAAAGACGAAAATGATCTATTGTGAAAGTGTTAGCAACCCGTTATTAGAGGTAGCAGATATTTCTGCACTCTCACGCATTGCAAAGAACAATGAACTTCCTTTGGTAGTTGACAATACATTTTCACCTCTTTCAGTAACCCCAGTTAAATTAGGAGCTAATATTGTTATTCATAGTCTTACCAAATTTATAAATGGAACTAGCGATTGTGTTGCAGGTGTAGTTTGCGGTACATCAGAATTTTGCCTTAGCCTTAAAGATGTTAATAATGGTGCAGGTATGTTGTTGGGTAGTACTTTAGATAGTTTGCGTTCAGCTTCTATTTTGAAAAATATGCGAACTCTTCACATACGCATGAAAAAACATAGTGAAAATGCAATGTTCTTAGCGGAGAATTTTGAAAAGGATGGTTTACGAGTAGTTTACCCAGGACTTCCCTCCCATCCTGGTCATTTGATTATGGAAGATCAAATGAATCCTGAATATGGATATGGTGGATTGGTTACCATGGATGTTGGGACATTAGAGAATGCTAATGCGCTAATGGAATTAATGCAGGAAAGAAAGTTGGGATACTTGGCAGTTAGCCTTGGTTTCTACAAAACTCTTTTCAGTGCACCAGGAAGCTCTACTTCTTCTGAAATCCCTTTAGAAGAGCAAAAAGAAATGGGCTTAGGAAACGGACTAATTCGTTTTTCAATTGGGTTAGATGATGATATTAAAAGAACTTACTCTCTAATGAAACAATGCCTATTAGACCTTAAAATACTGAATATCATTGGCGTAAATTCATAATATTCAAATTAAGATACGGCTTGCACATCCGTAGCATAAATCGTAATATTACGTATTAACCAAACGCATTTTAAATGTCAAACCAAAATTCTAATGAGCATAGGGAAAACGAACATATCGTAGCCAACAAAGAACTTAATCTGCTAGAAGCCCTCATTCCCGTTGTGCTTTTGATGATAATGTTAGCTTATAACATATTCTTTGCGGATGGAGAATGGTTTGGTGAATACTCAAATCAGATTATATTACTTATTGGGGGTGTTTTTGCTGCTATCGTTGGTTTTTTCAACAAGACGACATTCGAAACCATGGTTAGGGAAATTTATGAGAACCTAAAAAGTGTTTTTGTTCCTATTATGATATTGTTTTTGGTTGGCGCATTAGCGGGCACTTGGTTAGTAAGCGGAATTATTCCAGCTATGGTTTATTACGGACTAAAAGTGTTGAGTCCATCAATATTTCTTCCTGCATCAATTGTAATTGCCGCTATCATTTCTATTGCTACTGGTAGCTCATGGACAACTTCGGCGACCGTAGGTATCGCTCTGGTAGGTATAGGAACAGCATTGGGCATACCTACAGGCATGATTGCAGGTGCGGTAATTTCAGGAGCATATTTCGGAGATAAAATGTCTCCTTTAAGTGACACCACGAATTTAGCACCCGCTATGGCAGGAACAGACTTGTTCACACATATTAAGTATATGTTCTATACAACAGGCCCTACCATATTAATAACTATTATTGCCTTTTCTATAATCAGTTTAAATATTGACACTACGGGTAATGCAGATGTAACAGGATTACTAAAAACAATTGCGCATACATTTAATATAACACCATATTTATTTATAGTACCAGTAGCTGTTATAGTGCTAATCTTATTGAAAACCAAGCCCCTAATAGCACTGGGCACAGGAGTTCTTTTGGCAGCCGTTTTTTCTTTTATTTTTCAACCTGAAATTTTATCAAGTCTTTCAGATTCTAAATTTAGCGCCCTTATAAATTCTATGCTGACTGACACCGCTATAGTAACTGAAAACGAAAAATTGAATGAGCTTTTTAGTTCAGGAGGAATGAATGGAATGCTTTGGACCATTTATCTTATCTGCTGCGCCATGGTTTTTGGAGGCATAATGGATGGCATTGGCGCACTCGCAAGAATTACACAATCATTACTAGCCGTTGCAAAAAGTGTATTCGGACTTTTTACAAGCACAGTTCTTAGTTGTATCGGTTTAAATGTAATAGCCAGTGATCAATACTTGGCAATAGTAATTCCTGGAAAAATGTTTAAAAAAGCATATCAAGATAGAGGGTTAGCTCCTGAAAACTTAAGTAGAACTTTGGAAGATTCTGGTACTGTTACTTCTGTACTAATACCTTGGAACACTTGTGGAGCATATCAATCTGGAGTACTAGGCGTAAGTGTCTCAGAATATTTCGCATACGCCATATTCAATTGGCTGAGTCCTATTATGACATTACTATTTGCAGCCTTCAATATTAAAATAAGGCAATTAGTTAGCAAAGATGGGTAATTATTGATTTTTTTAATTAAAACTCTACTTATTATATTCTATTAATCTTACAATTATGTAGTCAAATTACTTGGTCTTTAATAGGTTTAAAAACCAGGTGTAGACTCATGCATATGACCTTTTAAAAGAGCAAATTAATGAGATTACCCCATAATTAAGCTACTAACCGAGTTCATAGAAGAAAAAGACAGCGATTACATTTTAGAGACCATTGTGACTTTAGAAACGTTGACCGAGTTACCTTCTTTAAAAGATGAAGAACTCAACGTAATCGGAGAACTGATTTCAAATATGTACGGAGCATTAGATGTAGCAAGTAGCATACAACAAGGCACACCTAAAAAAGAAGCTTTAAACCAGTTCATGCTACGCGTGATGGGCTCTATAGACAAGTAAATTATTCTGTACAACAAAAAAAGTCCTTTCGATATGAAAGGACTTTTTTATTCATTTAAGCCCACGTTTCATCTTAATATTTTATAATTTCACGCTTTCAATCATATAAACACTAAGGTTATGGCTTCGGTTACATTAAAAGGAAATGCAATACATACTTTAGGTTCTTTACCAGCAACTGGCGGAAAAGCACCTGAATTTCAACTAACTAAAAATGACTTATCTACTGTAAAACTTTCAGATTATGAAGGCTCAAGAGTGGTTTTAAATATATTTCCCAGTGTCGATACCGGTACATGTGCACAATCAGTTAGACAATTTAATAAAGAGGCTGCTGAATTAAATAACACCATCGTACTTTGTGTATCTAAAGACCTTCCTTTTGCGCAAGCTAGATTTTGTGGAGCAGAAGGTATCGAAAACGTTGAAATGCTTTCTGATTTTAGAGATGGTAATTTTGGAAAATCGTACCATGTTGATTTTTCTGATGGACCCTTAGCTCCTTTACATTCAAGAGCTGTAGTGGTTGTTGATGAAAAAGGAAACGTATTATACACCGAACAAGTAGCTGAAATTACTGAAGAGCCAAATTACAAAGCTGCTCTAGAAGCGTTAATGAACTAATAACAAACGACACTCATGCCCAAAGAATCTTTTTTGGTCAATCGTATTAAAAGTGTTGGTTTCGCCTTAAAAGGTGCCTTCTTGCTGATACGTACCGAAGCAAGCATAAAAATTCAAGTTTTTATTGCGATAGTTATGACTGCTGCAGGTTTTTATTTTGAGATATCCAATACAGAATGGATATCTCAAATATTCGCCATAGCATTGGTACTCGGTATTGAAGGGATGAATACGGCTGTTGAAAAAATATCTGATTTCGTACAACCAGAATTCGATGTAAAAATTGGTTTCATTAAGGATATTTCTGCTGGGGCGGTTATGCTGGTTTCAATAGCAGCAGCTATTATTGGTTTAATCATATACTTGCCCAAAATTTTATAGGTAGCATCATTGTTTCCTATAGCTCATCGTAAATTTGTAATTTAGCACCAGAATTAATTTTTAATGGCAAAGAAGGCAACTAAATCAAAGCCAAAACCTACTAAAAAAGGATCAACGTTTAAATTATCCAAACAGAATAAAATTATTTTGGGTAGTTTGCTGATGCTTTTTAGTATCGCATTGTTCTTTTCATTTATATCGTTTTATTTTAATTGGCAAGATGATCAAAGTCTTCTTTCTGAATTCAAGGATCGTAATGAGCTAGCCAAAAATTTATTGAACAAATTCGGTGCAAGCATAAGCCACTTTTTCATGTACAAGGGCTTTGGTATAGCTTCACTTATACTCCCTTTTTTAATTTGCATCACAGGAATATATTTGTTTTTAGGACTTCCCTTAAAAGCTTTATTTAAAAAATGGTTTTGGGGCTTACTTTTCGTTATATGGATTTCTGTTGCCTTAGGTTTCTTTGCAACAAGTAGTCCGTTATTAGGCGGATTAGTAGGTTTTGAAATGAATGATTTTTTACAAGATTATGCCGGCAAAATAGGTGTACTATTGTTATTGGTTTTCGGTCTTATTTTCATTTTTGTACGATTGTTTGAAATTACTCCTGAAGAAATTTCTTCCTTTTTTAAATCAAGAAAAGAGGCAATTTCAACAGAATTTAAAGCCAGTAAAGAAAGAAAGGCAGCCAAGGCTGACGAGACATTTAGTACATCTTTAGACGAAGACCTACCGGTAATCTTAGACACATACACCCACAAAACAGAGATTCCGCATTTAGAAAAAGAAGACGACCTTAAAAGTTTTGAAATAACTACTCCAGAACCAGAGGAAACTATTGCTATGGAAGTTGAGCAAGTAATTGAGGAACCTGAAGAAATTGACATCCTAGCTAATAAATTGGTAGATGATTTCGGAGAGTTCGACCCTACTTTAGAATTGGGTAGCTATAAATTTCCTACTATAGAGCTATTAGACCAACATGGAGTTACCGGTGGTATTACTATAAATCAAGAAGAGTTAGAGGAAAACAAGAATAAGATTGTTGAGACCCTCAAAAATTATAAAATTGGAATCGCCCAAATAAAAGCTACTATTGGACCTACCGTTACCTTGTATGAGATTGTACCTGAGGCGGGCGTAAGAATATCTAAAATTAAAAACCTAGAAGATGATATTGCTTTGTCATTAGCGGCATTAGGTATTCGTATTATCGCGCCAATTCCTGGTAAAGGTACTATAGGCATAGAAGTACCTAACAAAAACGCAACTATTGTTTCTATGCGTTCGGTAATTGCATCGAGTAAATTTCAGAAGGCAGAAATGGAATTACCAATAGCTTTTGGTAAAACAATTAGCAATGAAACCTTTGTTGTCGATTTAGCCAAAATGCCCCACCTTTTAATGGCAGGCGCAACAGGCCAAGGTAAATCTGTAGGTTTAAATGCCGTATTAACTTCCTTATTATATAAAAAGCATCCTGCAGAAGTTAAATTTATATTGGTAGATCCAAAGAAAGTTGAATTAACGCTTTATAATAAGATTGAACGCCATTTCTTGGCTAAACTTCCTGATTCCGCAGAAGCTATCATAACTGATAATACAAAGGTGATTCATACCCTTAATTCACTTTGTATTGAAATGGATAACCGATATGAACTTTTGAAATTAGCGATGGTTCGTAATTTAAAGGAATACAATACAAAATTCAAGGCTCGTAAATTGAATCCGAATGACGGGCATAAGTTTTTACCATACATTGTACTGGTAATTGATGAGTTTGCCGATTTAATTATGACTGCCGGTAAAGAAGTGGAAACACCAGTAGCAAGACTTGCACAATTGGCTAGAGCCATTGGTATTCACTTAATAATTGCAACACAACGACCATCTGTTAACGTTATTACGGGTATAATTAAAGCCAACTTCCCAGCGAGATTAGCTTTTCGAGTCACCTCTAAAATAGATTCTAGAACAATATTAGACACTTCTGGCGCCGACCAATTAATTGGTCGTGGAGATATGTTGTTCACCCAAGGTAATGATGTTACCAGAATTCAATGCGCATTTGTTGACACACCTGAAGTTGCAAAAATTGTTGAATATATTGGTAGTCAGCGTGCATACCCAGATGCCTATGAACTTCCTGAATATAGCGGAGAAGATTCTGGCACGAGTGTTGATTATAATGTTTCAGATAGGGACCAAAAGTTCCGTGAAGCTGCTGAAGTAATTGTAATTGCACAACAAGGTTCAGCATCTTTAATTCAAAGAAAACTAAAATTAGGGTACAATCGCGCTGGTAGAATAATCGATCAATTGGAAGCTGCAGGAATTGTAGGCCCTTTTGAAGGCAGTAAAGCAAGGCAAGTTTATATATCAGACATGGTAGCCCTTCAACAATTATTGGATAATGAATAATATTAAAAAAGAGATGAAGAAAATTATTATTGTATTAACGATTATGCTTACCGCAACCTTTGCTAATGCTCAAGGTGCAGATAAGGCTAAAGCTTTATTAGATCAAGTCTATACTAAAGTTCAGAGTTACAATAACATCTATGTTGATTTCAAGTTCGATTTAAAGAACGTTGAAGCAGGTATTAACCAAGAGACTAGAGGTGATGTTACACTTGAAGGCAACAAATACATTTTCAATTACCTAGGCTCTCAACAATTGTACGACGGTAAGAAGGTGTATACTATTGTACCAGAAAACGAAGAAGTCACCATCGAAGATAAGTCTGACGATGAAAACGCAATGACACCTTCAAAAATGTTGACTTTTTACAAAGAAGGTCATAATTATGCCTGGGATATCTTACAAGATATACAAGGAAGGAAAATTCAATATGTGAAATTGACACCTATAGATTCTGACACCGAAATAAAATCGAGATTACTGGGAATAGATATGGGCACAATGCATATTTATAAATTAATTGAAACAGGAAAGAACGGAACAAAGACTACAATCACTGTTAATTCTTTTAAAACAGACGAAGTTTTATCCAAAACCTTATTTACTTTTGATGAAGCTAAATATAAGGATGAAGGCTATTTCATTCTAAGAAATTAGAACTATTGAGAATACTAGACCGATATATCCTATCAAGGTTCGTCTTTAATTTTGTCAGTTCGTTTGTAATATTGATGTTCATCTTCATATTCCAAACGATTTGGCTTTTTATTGATGACCTAGCGGGTAAAGGTCTAGACATTGTAATTATAGGCAAGTTCCTATTTTACCTATTACCTGATCTTACCGAAAAAGTACTTCCTTTAACTGTACTATTATCCTCTATTTTAACTTTTGGTTCAATTGCAGAGAACTATGAGTTTGCTGCCATGAAAGCCTCAGGTATATCATTACAGCGTTCTATGTTAAGCCTAATTGTTTTTGTAACCATATTAGGTGCTGTAACCTTCTTTTTTGCCAATAATGTAATTCCATTGTCGCAACGTAAAATCTATAACCTTCGTAGAAATATTGCTAAAGTAAAACCCGCAGCTGTAGTATCAGAAGGTGTATTTAGCGATTTTGAGGGAATGAATATTAAAGTTGATGAGAAGTATGGTGATAATGATCGTTTCTTAAAGAACGTTATCATACATGAAAAATCTAAGTCAAACCTTAACATTACTGTAATAAAAGCGAAGACTGGTGAATTGATTAGTAGTGAAGAATCTGATTTCATTCAACTTGTATTACGAGATGGTCATTATTATAATGATGTGGAAACAAAAAGCAATGACAGCAAAATGAAATTTCCTTTTGCACAAGCTGATTTCGAAACCTATACCATGAATATCGAAATTCCGGATATTAATAATGATGAGTTAGAAGAAGAGCGAGATATCAGTACAGACAAGATGAAAAATATCTCACGTCTAACTAAAGATATTGATTCTTTACGCGGAGATAATTATAAAATTGTTCGTGCATTTTCAAAAAACATTGAAAGCAGAAGCGGCATATTTGTTCCATTAATTACAAAGAATACTGATTCTACCAAAGCTGACATGGTAACAAAAAAGGATTCAATCTCAACCAAAAAAGCAATTATAGCAAAGGCGAATATTGCTTTACAAGATTCCATAAAGGAGAATTTTCTTATTCTTTTCCCCGAGTGGCAGCAGATACAAATATTAACTACAGCTAAAAATGGTATTAGTAGTATTCTTGGCACTGTAAGCGGTAAAAAAGAGGAAATGCAAAAAAGATATAAAATCTACAACATGCATATTCTATCGCTTCATAATAAATATGCTTTGGCTTTTTCGTGTATTATTCTATTTTTCGTTGGTGCCCCGCTTGGTGCTATCATTAGAAAAGGTGGATTGGGTTTACCGATGGTCATTGCGATAGTACTTTTCCTAATCTATTATTTCATAGGAGTATTTGCGAGTAATTATGCTAAAGAAGGCAATATTCACCCAATGTTAGGTGCTTGGCTTTCCACATTGATTATGCTACCGTTAGGTGTTTTTCTAACTAAAAGAGCAACCGAAGACAAGGGAATGGTGAATTTTGGATTTATTTCAGATTTCTTCCAAAAAATATTTAAGAAAAAAGATAAAAGCTGATTGTTTAAACATGACTGATCTTAAAAAAATACAATTGAACACTATAGAAGAAGCGATTGAAGACATTCGTTTAGGTAAAGTAATCATTGTTGTTGACGATGAAAATCGTGAGAACGAAGGTGATTTTTTAGCCGCTGCTGAATTAGCAACGCCTGAGACTATTAACTTCATGGCCACTCACGGTAAGGGCCTTATTTGCGCTCCTTTAACGGAAGGTCGTTGTAAAGATTTAGGATTACACATGATGGTAAATACCAACACTGACCCTTTTGAAACAGCTTTTACAGTTTCTGTAGATTTAAGAGGTAACGGTGTAACAACAGGTATATCAGCATCCGATAGGTCTAAAACAGTTTTTGCCTTAACAGATGCAAATACTAAACCTCATGATTTAGTGAGACCAGGGCATGTATTTCCATTGGTTGCCAAAGAAGGTGGTGTATTACGTAGAACAGGACATACAGAAGCTGCGATTGATTTTGCAAGACTAGCTGGCTTAAAACCTGCAGGGTTTATTGTAGAAATAATGAACGAGGATGGAAGTATGGCGAGACTTCCTGAATTAGTAAAAGTGGCTAAAAAATTTGATTTAAAAATTGTTTCAATTGAAGATCTTGTCGCCTATAGAATGGAGCATGATAGTTTAATCAAGAAAGAAACTGATTTTGACATTGTTACAAGATTCGGAGACTTTAGGTTACGAGCATACAAACAAACTACAAATAATCATGTGCATCTTGCTCTTACCAAAGGTACATGGTCTTCTGAAGATAAAATTTTAACGCGTATTAACTCTACGCTAATCAATAATGATATCTTAGGAACCTTAACACATAACCCTGATGAAAAATTAGAGGATATGTTTAAAAAAATAAATCAAGAAGGTAAAGGTGCCATTGTTTTTATAAATCAAGATTCTGAATCACTTAATCTGCTTTCGAGATTAAAAGAACTTAAAGAGCTACAAAAACAAGGCATCACTAAAGCTCCTAAAATAGAAATGGATAGCCGTGACTTCGGTATAGGAGCCCAAATATTGCATGATTTAGGTATTCACAAAATGAAACTAATGACCAATAGCACCCAAGCAAAACGTGTGGGAATTGTAGGTTATGGATTAGAAATTGTAGAGAATGTCGCCTATTAAAATTCTAGGCTAATTTTGCTAAAACCTCTTTCATTTTAATAGCACGTTCAGCAACCTGTTCATCCGTCCAACTAAGTTTTATTAGGCATGAAATAGTTCTACCTACCCATGCATCAGATTTTGAGAAGTCTGATTTAGAATAATCTGGCAATTGATTGATAACCTCTTGTGGAAGTTTCCCCAAAGATTTTTTATGGGTTAAATGTTCCCATTTTTTATAGTAGTGCCAATTATTATCAAACCAATAAAAACAAGCATCTATACCAGCATCACCCAAAGCAGTGTGGGCTTTCTTAGCTAATTCTTCTGTTGGCAAAAAGAATGATAGGAATGAGTAATTTTCAACTCCACCAGTAGGCACTCTTCTAAAAGTAACATTAGAAAGTGAATCAATTGTATCTCTTAATGTGGAGTAATGTTTTTTTTGGATAGCTACAAAATCATCTAAACGTTCAATTTGAGCACAACCGACCGCTGCGTTCAATTCAGAAATTCTAAAATTATATCCCAAAAACGGATGAGTTTCTGTCCCCCTATTGTTACCAACATGATCGTGACCATGATCAGAATAATGATCTGCGTTTATCTTAAACTTCTCATTGTTTGTAATAATGGCTCCACCTTCACCACAGGTAATGGTTTTTACATAATCAAAAGAAAAACATCCTAAATCACCATAACTACCTAAAGGCTTTCCTTCAAAACTACCTCCAATTGCTTGGCATGCATCTTCTAACAAGAGCAAGTTATGTTTATCGCATATATGTTTCAACGCTTTAAGGTCTGCCATAGAGCCACACATATGAACAGGCATAACAACTTTTGTTTTACTAGTAATTGCATGTTCAACTGCAGAAGGGTCTAGTGTTAATGTATCATCTATGTCAACTAAAATTGGCACAGCACCAATTGCTAAAATAGATTCAAAACTTGCTACGAACGTAAATGTTGGCATAATAACTTCATCACCCGCCCCTACTCCTGCACTTGCCAACGCCACTGTTAGCGCAGCAGTACCGCTACTTACCACCTGTGCATGCTTAGCCTCCATTCTCTTTGCTAACGCCTTTTCAAGCTCTAAAGCCTTCCAATGGTTATTTCGCATACCATCAAAACCATAACGCATAAGCACTCCAGAATCTAATACATCTTGTACTTGATTTTTTTCACTTTCACCAAATAATTCAAATCCTGGCATTCTTTCTTGTTTTAATAGTTATACAAATCTTGTTTAAATTATCGGTAAAACCAAAGTTTTATGGCTAGTATCGACACCATAACAATGAGAAATTTTTTCACAAAACCATCTCCCCTTTTTACTGAAACTCGACTAGCAAACCAAGCACCACTTCCATTACCTATGGCTAAAATTAATCCGATTTTCCAATTCACTTGGTCATTCCAGGCAAAAACAACTAAAGCAGATACCATATACATAAAAACGACTGCTACTTTGGTCGCATTAGAACGTACTAACGTCATCTTATTTATATAATGAAGAAATAGAATTATAATAAACCCTATACCCGCATTTATAAAACCTCCATAAATTCCAAAAAAGAAAAATGCAATAATACCTAACCACAAATATTTACCTGTAAGTCGCTCTTGAACCTCGTTGATACTAATTTTTGGGCCAAATGCTACAATAAGCACCACACAAATCATGACAACTGCTAATATTCGATTAAATAGAGGGCCATTAATATCAACTGCTAAATTGGCACCAATTATAGAGCCAATAAAAGCAGAGCAACCCAAGTATAAATTAAATGGAAAGGTTGAAACTCCTTTACTTTTAAAACCGGCAGTTGCTATTGCAGTTTGAAATATGACAGCTACCCTATTTGTACCATTTGCCAAGGTTGATGGTAATCCAAGAAAAATTAGAATAGGTAGTGAAAGTAGAGAACCGCCACCTGCAACTGTATTAATAAAACCAACGATAAAACCGACGACAATTAATAAAGGATAGGCATACCATTCTTCCATAGAACAAAGGTAAACCGAATTTCATTATTGAAATATTACAAAATTAAGATTAGTAAAGATCCGTAGATTACTAATTAAAGATCAACTTTTAATAATTCTACTTAAGCCCTTGATATCCAAAAGATTTTATTTGCTTAAAAGCCTCTTCAACTGTTTTCACAGGTAACTTACAGGTGTTATTTTGGCATACATAAATGAATGTGTCAGCGATATCATAGCGATCTTTAAAAAGCGATATATCACTAGAAACTGTACTACCAACAAGCAACGTGTTCGCTAAATAAGTGGCATTTATTTGATTGATATGATCTTTCGCATTACTACCAACTACAGCTATTTCATAAAAAGGGTATACTTGTTGCAAAAACAATGAGCCCCATGTACCATAGCTTACAGCGTAATTTTCAAAATCACTCACCAGTAACGAACCCATCTTTTCGGCTTTCTTTAAATATTCTGTATTATATTCCAAATGACCAATTCTGAAAAGATTCTGCGCCATAATTGCATTAGCGGATGGCACTACTCCATCAGATGTGTTTATTATTTTCGGCACCAATTCACTCGATACATTGTAATAAAACAATGCTGACTCACTTTTATATTTATCAATAGCCGTGTTCATTAATTTTATTGAAATTTCTAGATACGAAACGTCTAAGGTTACCTCATACAATGCAAATGCGCTTTTACCCAGAAAAGCATAATCTTCTAAAAAAACTTCTTTCTGCTTACTATCGGTAGTAAATGAATGAACCAATACATCATTATTATGGTTATTGGCTTTTATATATTCAAAGATTGATTTTGCCTCAGTTAAGTATTTTTCATCACCAAAGGCCTTATACGCCTCCAACAAACCATCAATTAAAAGCGCATTCCAAGAAGTAATAATCTTGTAATCTTTAGAAGGTTTAGTCCTTTTTTGCCGGGCCTTATATAGAATGCTTTTCCATTGTTTTATTTTATTCTGTAATTCATTTAACGCTAAGTTAGACTCCTTTGAAAAATCGGCCTTAGAAGTAGTATTATTCAATACAAAATTTCCATTTTCCCATACCTCATTATCTTGAATACCATAAAATTTTGAAAATAGTTCGAAATCGTCACCTAACAGCCCTTGTATTTCCTCCTGTTTCCAAACATAATAAACTCCCTCTTCACCATTAGTATCCGCATCCATTGCACTAAAATATCCTCCAGTTTCATTTCTCATTTCAGTTTTCAAAAACTTAAAAGTTTCGTTAACCACATCAGCATACTCTTCATTACCAGTCAGCTTAAATGCCTTTGACAATAAATTAATCATTTGGGCATTATCATACAGCATTTTTTCAAAATGAGGTACTTTCCATTTATCATCAGTGCTGTATCTAAAGAATCCGCCGTCTACATGATCGTAAATCCCTCCATGTGAAACTTTATCTAACGTGTTTAAAACATGATTTTCGGCATCGACATCTTGTTGCAAAACAGCATAGTCTAACAACATATTCAAATTCGTTGGTAAAATAAATTTTTGCTGCCCTTTATTACCTCCCCATTCTATATCCCATAATAAAGACCATTCTTTAACACCACTTATAACTTTATCGGCTGTAACTGCATTGGCCATTTGTTTTG
>TARA_R110002153_G_scaffold17775_2_pt1 | contig 14077 bp, 11 predicted proteins | sample TARA_R110002153 | Tara Oceans TARA_R110002153 (sample SAMEA4398193) | marine metagenome | biome: Polar Biome; feature: [SRF] surface water layer (ENVO:00010504); material: water (ENVO:00002006), including particulate matter (ENVO:01000060) such as... | depth 5 m
ATACCTATCAAACTCCTATAAAACCACATAATTTAAGTATTTAGATAAATACTTGCATACAATTAGTATCTAATATATTAGGAGAAACATATGGCAACTTTAGTCAGCCCAGGTGTAAGTGTAAGTGTAACAGACGAAAGTTTTTACGCCGCCGCTGGAGCCGGAACAGTACCTTTGATCGTTATTGCAACAGGACAAGATAAAACCGGACCAGACGGAGTAACAACCGCTTCATACACAACAAGTACAACCGCAGGAAAATTATATCAAATTACAAGCCAAAGAGAGTTATTACAAACTTATGGTAACCCAAGTTTTCAAACTTCGGGTGCAACTGCTTTGCATGGTGATGAAAGAAACGAATACGGTTTAATGGCCGCATACAGTTTCTTAGGAATAGCCAACAGAGCATACGTTCTAAGAGCAGACGTCAACTTAGACGAACTTGAAGCAAGTTCAACTGCACCAACTTCAGCCGTTACTAACGGATCATACTGGGTTGATACAGCAAATAGTTCTTGGGGTCTTTACAGGCATTCAGGAACTGCATGGGCACAGGTAACAGTTAAGACACCTACTTCAGGAGAAACTGACTCATCCGGTGACCCTAAAAATGCTTACGGTATTAACGGCGACATCGCTGTAACATACTTTACAAGTACAGGCGCAACTGCAACAACCATTCAATTCTGGGAAAAACTTTCCGGTGATTGGAAACAAATTGGTTCTTCAGGTTGGTCATCAGCAATTTCCGGTTCAGCCGGCGACATGCAATGGAAGTCCCATTTAGCAATACCTACTGTCAAAGGCGGTGGTGGAGCTCTTACAGCCGGTGACATCCATATTAGAACAACATCCGCTAATAAAGGATCATCAGTAGTAATTAAATCATACAACACAACTACCTCACAGTGGGTTACAGGAAGTTTAGTATTAGACGGGCTTTCAAGTTCAGTTTATACAAACACTTACAAAACTCCAGTCGCAGGCGACCTTTGGGGCGACGTTGATAGTGAAAATAATATTGCTACAGTTAACATTACTAAGCACACAGGTTTATCGACATTAACAGTTGCATCAAGTACAGCATTAACAGATACAGAAACATTGATTTCTGGACACGCAGGTAAAGTATCACTTAACCTTTACGTTAATGATGGATCAGCAATTCCTGTAACACTAACAACAGATAGCGATTCAGATGGAAATGCAAGTGTTGATGATATGGTAACAGACATCAATAATGCTATTTCAACTGCATCTGCAACTAACATTGTTGCAAGTAACGTTTCAGGTAAAATTACATTCGTTATAAGCGATGGTAAAGATCTTAAAGTTTCCGCAGGTAACGTATCCGGATATGCTCCAGCTCAAATAAACGTAACAGCAGGTACATATAGTAACTTTGCTGATCTTGTTTATTCAGCAAGTGCAACAGCAGTAACTGGAACAGCAGTTAATAACAAACTATGGTTTGATAACAACGTAGCCAACACCAACATTGATATGTTATATCAAAATGCTGGTACATGGGCAACATACACAGGTGACGTACAGTTTGCCGCTTCAGCTCCAACACTACAAAGCGACTTAGGTTCTTTGGCAACTGGTGATATTTGGATTGACAGCAGTGACTTAGAAAACTTCCCTGTAATTTATAAAAGATCAGCCGCAAGTGCGTGGGTATTAGTAGATAATACAGACCAGGTTACTTCAGATGGTATTATCTTTGAAGACTTTAGATCAACCAGTACAGCAAGTTTTATAACAACCGCACAAGGCCTTCCAAATGCCGCACTATACCCAAGTGGTACATTAGCATGGAACAAAATGGCTTCAGTTGGTAACGTTAAAAGATACAGTTCAGTTGACAGCTTATGGTTTGATTACTCAGGTAATAAAAACAATGGCTCACCTTACATGATGCGTAAAGCACAACGTCAAGCAGTTGTAACTAAGTTGCAATCAGCAGTAGCAAGTAATGTAGACATTAGAAACGAAACTAACCGTTTCAATCTAATTGCATGTCCTGGCTATCCTGAACTTGCAGACGAGATGATCAGTTTAGGTACTGAAAGAAAAGAAACAGCATTCTCAATCATTGACACGCCATTTAGATTGGCCTCTGATGCAACAAGTACTAAAAATTGGGCAACCAATACAGCACTTGCTTCAACCAATGGAGAAGATGGATTAACTTCTACAAGTGCTTATGCAGGTGTTTATTACCCACATGGTATATCAACAAACTTAGACGGTACAAACGTTATGGTTCCAGCGTCACATATGACACTAAGAACTTTTGCGTTTAATGATCAGGTTGCTTTCCCTTGGTTTGCTCCAGCAGGATTCCAAAGAGGATTAGTTAGTAATGCTACAAGTACTGGTTACTTAGATGCAAAAACTGGCGAATTCCAAACAGTTAGTTTAAGCGAAGGACAAAGAGACAGTCTTTACAGCAACAAAATTAACCCAATTGGAAACTTCCCAGGTAGAGGAATTGCAGTATTTGGACAAAAAACTCTTAACCCATCAGCAAGTGCGTTGGACAGAGTTAACGTTGCAAGACTTGTGGTTTACATCAGAGAACAACTTGACGATGCAGTTAAGCCATTCTTGTTTGAACCAAATGACTCAGTAACAAGAGCAAATGCTAAATCCGTAGTTGATAGATTTATAAGTCAGTTAGTATCTCAAAGAGGTGTGTATGACTTTATTACAGTATGTGATACTTCTAACAACACGCCAGCAAGAATTGATGCAAACGAATTGCACATTGACATCGCTATACAGCCTGTTAAAGCAGTTGAGTTTATATACATTCCAATTAGAATCCAGAACACTTTGGGTTCAACAGCATAATTATACGTTAAGTATAACTTTAAAGGGCTCTTAGGAGCCCTTTTTTTGTGGCAAATCTGTTATATAATTAAAACGTGAGTTAATGAAAAACCTACCAAACAGATAAATAAAGTATATAATAAAGTTCATAGGAGAACATGATGGCGGACAATACCCCAACAAAAAATAAATTCGGCGTACCATTAAGTAATGAAGCGGGGACTACAGGTTCCGGTATCTTAATGCCTAAACTGAAATATCGTTTCCGTGTAACTATGCTTAGTTTCGGCGGTGCATCAGAAACTAAAGTACTGACTCAAAATGTTCAGAACGTAGCAAGACCAAAACTATCTGTTGAAGAAGTTATAATTGAAAGTTACAACTCAAGAAGTTACTTACAAGGTAAGCACACTTGGGAACAGATTAACTTAGTAGTTAGAGACGACATTACTAACCAGGTAGCAAAATCAGTTGGTTCACAGGTACAAAGACAACTTAACCATTTCCAACAAACAACTCCAGCCGCAGGCGGAGACTACAAATTTGATATGAGCATTGAAGTTCTTGATGGTTCTACAGCAGAACCTACAGAGAGCTGGTTCCTCGAAGGATGTTTCCTTACTAACGTAGATTACAGTGATTCAGACTACGGTACCAACGAAGCAGTAACAGTTAGTATGCAAATACGTTACGATAACGCAACACATTATCAAGGTGATAACAACCTTAATGGTAGAATTGCTGAAGGACAATTATTTGATCCTACTGCAACTGGCGGTAGCACAGCAGTTAACGTTTAATAAAATAACGGAGAGTCCGTAAGTGAAAGTTAATAAGTTTGTTGGGCCACATTCCAACCCACGATTTTACGCAAGGGACTTCCGAAATGCCTATAGATTTCGACCGGATGTAAGTCCACCCAGGCAGAAGTTTCAAGGCTATGTAAACTTTGTTTACAATCGTGATGTTTTGCAATTCCTTGCAAACAACAATATGACATTTAAGACAAGCATGAGCAGTTTAGTAAGAACTGCTACCTTGCCTTCTATGGAATTTAATACTGAAATTAAAAATCAGTATAACAAAAAGAAAATTGTTAATTCTGGTGTTACCTTTAAACCATGTACAGTAACAGCACTTGATACAGTTGACAATGAATGGTTAACAATCTTAATGAAGTATTACGCATATATGTATATGAATCCACGTAATAAAAACAGATTTGGCGACAGAGATATTGAAGTAAACAAAGACAATATTGACGAACTAATTAATTCCTCGTTTGGTGGCGATACTTTTGCCAGTAACGAAATGGGTTTAAATTTACAACGTGAAGCAAACTTTTTTGATAGAATAGACATTATTTTATATGCAGGCGGTAAAGGCGTACAGTATAGTATGACAAAGCCTTTTATAACAGATATCCAAATGGGATCACTTGATTACGCAGACAGTACCTTTATGGATTTTCAAATATCATTTGATTATGAAAATTTCACAGTATATGATAGATTAAACTTTGATTTAACTGATGTAGACCTTGACAGATTTGAAGATATGCCAGACGGCTATCAATTCCAGGGTGATGATTCCATTATTAAGCCATTAGGCTTATCAGATGGTGCCGAAACAGATTTAAACTTCCTTGGAAACAAAGGAGGAAATATATCAGGTTCCGGAGATAAACGACCAAGAACAGCACAGCCACAGTCACCTAAAGCCACAGGAAATGGCGGTGGCGATGAGAGTGGGTTCTTTGGAGATTTTCTTAAAGATGCAATCGGTGTTATTGCAACAAAGCCAACATACGATGATTACGAAACAAGTCTTAAAAATAAATTAGTTGCAGATATAGGCGACGGAATTATAAACGCATTTACTCGAGGTAGCGACTAATGTCAACAAGTTTATATACCACATTTGGCAATGAAGTTAAATATGAATTTAGACAAGGTGTATTAACAGCATACTTGGAAAACTCTACAATTAATTTTCCATTACCAGAAGCAACATCTGAAATTTTAGCAAATCTTGCCGCCCCAAAAGGCACAGCAATTAATCCACAAGTGTTAAGTATGATTCAAACTAAACTTGAAGCAATTGGATTTAAAAAAGGAAATGCTAAAGCAATGGCAAGTGTATTAATACAAGTTGCTAAAGTACAAGGCGTACACCCTACAACATATTTTAATATGAATAACGATACTATTAATCTAACTGTTGATGCTTATCAGGCCGTTAATGCAGTTAGACCTGCAGGCAACAAGGTTGATTTAAAAGCACCAAAATTAAACATCAATAGTCCATCAGCACAACTTATTGCACATTAAATAAATACTTATATGAGTAAGTTTATGCAAGGTTCGTTTGATGTCGCTAATCCACAAAAATTCATTGGAGGCAAAGCACCCTATTACCGTAGTAGTTGGGAATTAGCCTTTATGCGTATGTGTGATTCTCACCCTAACATTACTAAATGGGCAAGTGAAAATGTTAAAATACCTTATCAAAATCCTGTAACCGGCAGGTATGCAAATTATGTTCCAGACTTCATGATACAATACACTGACAAAGATGGTTCCCAGCATGTAGAATTAATTGAAATCAAACCTGCAAATCAAACCACATTAGAAAATGCACGAAGCCAAGGTCAAAAAATAGCCACAGTTGTTAATGCGGCTAAGTGGACAGCGGCACAAGAATGGTGCAAACGCAAAGGCATACGTTTTAAAGTTATTAACGAAGATCAAATATTCTCTAATAAAAAACCAAGAAAAGCAAAACAACGTATTTCTAAAAAGAGAGTTAAATAATAAAAAGGTGTGCCAACATGCATGCCGGTAAAAAGAAATAACTAATAAATAGCAGTATGACAAAGAAACTTGAAGAAGAATTTAATCTACCACCTATGAACCAAGACGATGACATAGAGGAAGTTACGCCTACAGTCGAAACGTCCAAATCCCAAATAGAAGAATATCAACAAGCATTATCTGTTAGTGAAAAAATTAATTTAGCATTTAAAGAAGTCAAAGGATTGGAAGTTCATGATACGGAAATGACTGATATTGCCAAAGAAGCAATGGACAGTTATAAATCTCTTATGGATCTTGGCATGAATGTTAGTGACATGGCGGCAGGTAAAGTATTTGCAGAAGCAAGTAACATGTTAAAAATAGCCTTAGATGCCAGTGATGCTAAAACACAGGCTAAACTTAAACAACTTGATTTAATGATTAAGAAAGAAAGAGTTGATAAGTTTGGACAAGCAGATAATAGTACAAGTTCTCAAGGCATGCAGGCCACTGTATTTGATCGAAATGAGCTACTAAGCATAATGAAAGATGCCCATACAGAAGCCCAAAAAAATCTTAAATAGACTCAGTTCAAAAAAATCTATAAAAGAAGATAAATAAGTGTAACAAGTTCGAGGAAATAAGAATGAATTTAAAACAGTTAATAACAGAATCTTTTAATAAAGAATATGCATATAGGGTAAAATTTGCTCACAACTGCGGCGCAGTTGAAATGGAGCAGATTGAACAATGTCTATCAAAGTATAACTTTGTAAGTGCATCAAGTTTTAAAAGAACACCAATTGAAGAAAACCCATCAGAATTTTATAGAGCTAAAGGTGTAAAGTTTATATCAGAAGTAAGCAGTACGGATGTTATCTTAAAGTATCCAGTCAATGCAAGAATTCTTGAAGTATGGTTAGCAGTAAATCTTAACTTAGATCACGAGCGAGTTTTAGCATACGGTGTTAAAGAACCAAGACGTTTAGCCGCTGAAATTTCAGCTGAAAGATTAGCAAATGATGAAGATCGAAGTGTTACTGAAGAAGATGCAGTTTTAAATAACGAAGACCAAGCACATTACGAAGCAGAACAAGATGGACTTGACTTTAATGATTCATTCTTTGGTGAAGAATACAATGCTAAGTTTTTAGACGAACTACAAAAAATTAAAGATGAAAAAGGTGCTGATTATTTCCGCACTTACCCATCAAAAGACGAACTTATGGGCGACAACTTACGTCCTACATATGATGATTTAGTAAACACGCCAAATATGGGCAAAGGTGCAGAATCTCAAAAACAAGTTTCCAATAACACCCAAAATTTAAAAGGTACAGTATAATGTCAAGCATGAGAGAGATGATTAATTTAATGGAGTCGTCAATCAGCGAAGGCAAAATGTCTGATATTATTATCGATGCCCAACAAATGAGTAAAGAAGAGTTTGATGCACATTACAAAGGTGCATGGAACTATGACGAAATACTTGCAGACTATCCAGTTGAAGAAGCAAACAATCCAGATGCAGGCGAGTACACTTATACATTAGATTATAGCGGTGAAAGTCAGGGTTACCCACACCACGAATTAACAATTACATCACCAGAAGGCGAAAGCAAAGTAGTTGCAGACAAATTTACATATTTTGAAGTTGAAGGAGACGAACTACAAGCACAATTACACTCTTGGTTTAACATGGGACACGGCGTAGGTGACGAGGGTTTAGGAGAAGCAGACGAAAGTTTTGATCCAATGAGCGAGCCTACTCAATATGATTCAGCTATGGATGTATATCAAGATAATGGCGAAGATGCTTTAGCAGAATACTTAGGCATGAGCTCACAAGAGTTTGACCAAGAACTTAACGAATACTGTATAGAACATGGATTACATGCAGACGATGATAGAGATATGGCTATTCATGGTATGGTTGAGCAGATGATTGACAATGAACATCAAATGGCTGATATGCGTGAACCGGAAGAAATGGACGAAGAACGTGTTGATGAAATTATTCCAGTGGTAGGAGCGGCATTATGGTCAGGGGCAAGAATTGCCGCACCATTTTTAGCAAGAACTGGTTGGAGTATGTTAAAAGGTGCAGGCGTCGTTGTCCGCACAGCGCCAAAAACATCTTTGGCGGCAGGCGGCGCACTTTACTATAAAGAAGAACTTAAGGCAGTAACAGACTGGGCCACAAAAACCGGTGCAGATGTTACCGAGATAGTCAAAGCATCAAAACAGTACGCCTTACCATTACTGGCGGTAGTTGCTGTATTATATGGCGGCAAAAAAATTCACGATATGATAACAAACAAAGATCCAGAAACACAAGACGAACTTGCAACAGAAAACACCAAAGACGAGCAATTACCACCTTGTCATCTTTGCAAAGGCAAAGGCTGTAACGACTGTGATAATACTGGTGAAGATGATGGACATGCATACGGTACCAAAGGCGATACAACTAATGAAGAAGAAGAATTAAACAATTTAAGAAAAAGAGCTGGTTTAGAAGTAAGAGCAGTTAGCGAACGAGCAGAATGTCATTCAAAAGATCATGATTGTGCAACTAAAGTTATTCACCCAACATGGGGCGAAGGCAAACCAATGTACGAAAGTCATGCAGTACCAACAGACGAAGGTTATGTTGCATGGTATGATGTAGAATTTGAACATGGTATAGAAAAAGAAGTTCCAGCACAAGACATGGAAATTATTACACTTGCAGAACACGGTAGTACATTAAAAGCAAGTAAATTTAAACCTCATATGATGTATAATCCTAAAACAGGTGAAGGCAAAATGGCAAAGGTAGAACAAGACCATTTAGATATGAAAGCAAAAGGCTGGGGACATGAAAAACCAGAACTTGAAGAAAATCAAGATCTCGAGTACGGTGGCCACAAAACACTTTCTGATATTCCTTATGAAGAAGAAACAGAACAAACAGATGGCACTATCTCTTTTAGTCAGTCAAAATCAAGCGACAAAGGTTCTGTTACTATTGAAGCATCAGCTGAAAACATGGAAGAGCTACATAAAGTATTAGCACTTGCTGGATTAGAAATACCAAGTACAGATGTACCAGTAGAAGAACCGTCATTAGATGTAGTAGATGTAATAGACACAGACGACGAAGAGCCACAAGTAGGCGATTGCGGCGATACACTTAGTCATGATGATGTTGCATACAGCACTGACAAAGAAGTATTAAAAAACTACCTACAAACACAACTAAAAAACAGACTATCATAAGCATCCTGGCCATAAATAAGTAATATGGCAAAAGGAACAGCAGATACAACCCTGGTTAAGCAAGGCTATGCAAAATTAGCCTACACTCCGGACACAATGGAAGATTTTACCAATTGTGCCCATCCTTATGACGGTGCCCTGTATTTTATGGAAAACCATATGAAGATACAGCATCCTACTAAAGGCTCTTTAAGTTTTGCTCCATTCCCATACCAATATGCATTAATTAAAAATTATAATGATTATAGATACAGTATTAACATGCTGGGCAGACAGATGGGTAAAACCACTGTAGCCGCAGGATACTTGCTGTGGTATGCAATGTTTAAACCTGATAGTACAATACTTGTAGCGGCCCATAAGGCGGCAGGTGCCGGTGAGATTATGCAACGTATACGTTATGCATACGAGAGCACTCCGGATCATATTAGAGCAGGTGTAACAGAATACAATAAAGGTAGCATTACATTTGATAATGGTAGTCGTATTGTAGCAAGTACAACCACTGAAAACACTGGACGTGGTATGTCTTTAACACTTATCTACTTAGACGAGTTTGCGTTTGTACCACCCAGAATAGCAAAAGAGTTTTGGGCATCACTATCACCTACACTTGCAACTGGCGGTAGAGCAATTATTACCAGTACACCTAACAGTGATGATGATACTTTTGCTACAATTTGGAAACAAGCAAATAGAACATTTGATGAATATGGCGAAGAACAGGAAACTGGTACTAATGGATTCAAGCATCTATTAGCAACTTGGTCAGAACATCCAGAAAGAGATGACAACTGGGCATACGAAGAACGCAGTAGAATTGGCGAAGAACGATTTAGACGAGAACATGAATGCGAATTTGTTATTTACGATGAAACATTAATTTCACCACTTAAACTATTAGAAATGTCAGGTGACGAACCACTGATTAGAATGGGACAAGTACGTTGGTACAAGCATCCTTCCCCGGAATGCATGTATTGTGTTAGTTTAGATCCAAGTGCCGGCACAGGCGGCGACAACGCGGCTATACAAGTACTTGAATTACCGACTATGATACAAGTAGGCGAATGGTCCAGTAACAAAGTACCAATTGAAGGCCAAGTAAGAGTTTTGATGGAAATCATGCAATATATTAAAGAGAGCAGTGGCTATCAAATTTATTGGACAGTTGAAAACAACAGTATTGGAGAAGCGGCACTTGTAGTTATTAGAGACACAGGCGAAGAAAACTTTCCAGGCGAAATGTTACATGAACCAAGAAAAATACAAGGCAAGAAAGGACGCAAAGGTTTCCATACTACACACAAAAGTAAAATGGAATCTTGTTTAGTGTTAAAGCGACTTGTCGAAAATGATAAAATACATTTAAAAAGTAAAGCATTAATTAGCGAACTTAAAAACTTTGTAGCAAGAGGCAACAGTTTTGGCGGCAAGCCAGGCGAGTTTGACGATCTTGTAATGAGTTTAACCCTTGGCATCAGAATGGTAGAATTTATCAGTACATTTGAAGATGATGTATACAATGTTATTAATAGTAGCCTTGGATTAGGCGACATGGATTGGATGACAGGAGACGATGATGCTGACCAACCACTGCCAATTAGCATTATTTGATAAATAGTTGTATGGCAATTAATTATAATTTAGTATCAGAAAAAGTATTTAACCTTTTAAGAGGCAACGGATTTGAAGTCCAAGCCTATAATAAAGAAGGTGAAATAGTTGTGAATCCGCAAGAAGCAACAAGATTCTTAACGCAACGCCCAAACATATTAGTAAGATTGGATAGGACTAAAGAAGAAATTAGTCTATCAGTAGGTAAACAATTAGATGACGATGGAATTAGAACAAGTTTAAAAGAACTTGCACAAGATAATTTAATGTCGTTTGATTTTAGAATTTTTGATAAAAAACTTCAACCTAAAGGTGAAAAAATTGATATTGCTAAAAAATCGGAGAAGTTTATGAATCAAGAAGGTAAATTTAGTGCTCACGCAGTATTAGAAGCAAGTGCAAGTTTAGGAAAAATGACTGGCAGTAGAAAGTCAAGTTATCAACCATTAGCAGATAACGTTAAGATTATTGTAAGACATAATTCAGAAGTTAATGAAGAAGTTAGAGGTTCGAGAAGTAGAAATATCCATAGCATCTTAATACAACGTGGCGAAGAAAAATTTAAAATGGCTGAAAATAATTTAACAGCCGCCAGAGCAATGGCACGTCATTTACATAATGGCGGTGAGACGTTTGACCCAATTGGAGAATCAATTACCTCAATGGCTAAAGACTTTGGAAAATTAAAAGAATTTGTTAGATATGTGCGTAGTACAAACTTAGTTAACGAAACTAATCAAGAGTTTGTTGATTTAGCATTTGAAAATATTGATCATATTAAAACAAACTTAAAAAGATTAAGCGGTGTTAAGTCGTATGCAAATGCATGTGAAACAGTAACAGACTATAATAATGTTGAATTACTGCAAGATGATTTAGATTTAGAAAGTAAATTTACTGAAACACACTTTGACGATAAAGTTGCTAACGTAATGGATAACATTAAAGCAATGGCAAGTAGAAAAACTGCATTTGAAACAAAAATTACAAAGGCTATTTCTTTAGAATCATTTACAGGTGTTAAAGGACTACTTTCAGAAGACGAAGGTATGGACTTTGCAACACCAGAGGCTAAACTTGGACATCAAGTTAGTCAATTAGGCTACACAGCAAAAGATAAAACATTAGGTAATTATTTACATAGCATTAGTAGTAAACTAAATGCTGGTGGACAATTAAATCAATTTGAATACGGCGCAATTAAAAGTAGTTTATTAAGTGCAAATCAATACAATGAAAGCATACAGGTTGAAAGTGCTGAAGATTCGTATGAAGCATTTATAAACCAGTTTGTAGAAGAGTAACTACAAAAAAATCATAAATACTTACGTTGAAGGAAATTAATTTCCAGAAACAGTCAGATAAAGGTTGACTTTATCCGTCACATAACTTATAATAAGAAACTGGTGATACATTTTGTATTACCGAACATGGCAAATATGGCAACAAAGGAGAAATATCATGGCCTCATTAGCAGAAATCAGAGCAAAGCTCTCATCAATGGAATCGAAACCCGGTTCAAACAACTCACCACAAAGCGACAACGCAATCTATCCATTCTGGAATATTGACGAAGGTACATCAACTGTACTAAGGTTTTTACCAGATAGCGATACCGACAATACCTTCTTTTGGGTAGAACGTCAAATGATTCGTTTAACTTTCCCAGGCGTACTTGGCGGCGAAATGCGTCCAGTAACAGTACAAGTTCCTTGTATGGAAATGTGGGGAGACACTTGTCCAGTACTATCTGAGGTTAGACCTTGGTTCAAAGACCCTTCATTAGAAGATATGGGTCGTAAGTATTGGAAAAAAAGAAGTTACATTTTCCAAGGTTTCGTAACAGAAAACCCTTTAAATGAAACTTCACCAGAAAACCCGATTAGACGTTTTGTAATTGGACCTCAAATCTTTAACATTATTAAAGGCGCCTTAATGGACCCAGATATGGAAAATCTTCCAACTGATTATGTTAACGGTACTGACTTCCGTCTTACTAAAACAACTAAAGGTCAATACGCAGATTACAGCACATCAAAATGGGCTCGTAAAGAAAGCGGTTTAGCTGAAGACCAGTTAAGCAATATTGATACATATGGTTTACATAACCTAAACGACTTCCTTCCAGCAAGACCAACTGCTGAAGGCGTACAAGCAATTACTGAAATGTTTGCGGCGAGTGTTGACGGTGAACTTTACGATCCAGCAAAATGGGGTGCATTTTATAAGCCTTATGGTCTTGACGTAGGTACAAAAACACAGGCAACTGTGGCACCGGCTCAAACAGCGGCACCTGTAACAGCACCTGTAACAGCACCTGTAACTGCACCAGCAGAAGCAGTAGTTGAAACAGCGGCACCAGTAGTAGCAACTGCTCCAGCACCAGTGGCTGAACCAGTAGCAACTGCACCAGTTAACAGCGATTCAGGTAAGAAGTCAGCAGATGACATTCTTAACATGATTAGAAACAGACAGTCGTAAGGAGATATCATGCAGAAACCATTTGACTTAACAAAGTTCAGAACTGGTATCACAAAAAGCATTAGCGGTATTAGTGCTGGCTTCCATGACCCTCGGGATTGGATCAGCACTGGTAATCACACTCTTGACTATTTAATTAGTGGAGACTTTGCCGGGGGTATCCCCCTCGGTAAGGTAACGGTGTTTGCAGGTGAATCAGGTTCTGGTAAATCATTTATATGTTCCGGTAACATTGTTAGAAACGCACAAAAACAAGGATGTCAAGTAGTATTATTTGATTCTGAAAATGCGTTAGACGAACAATGGTTACAGGCATTAGATGTAGAAACAACCCCCGATAAACTATTAAAAATTAGTGTTTCAATGATTGATGATGTTGCTAAAGCAATATCTGAATTTATGAAAGACTATAAAGCAAACTATGGCGACATGGAGTATGATGACATGCCCAAGTTGTTGTTTGTTATTGACAGTTTAGGTATGTTGTTAACACCAACTGACGTAGCACAATTTGAGAAAGGTGACATGAAAGGTGATATGGGTAGAAAGCCAAAGGCGTTAGCGTCTTTAGTTAGAAACACCGTTAACCAGATTGCTCCTTATCCAATTGGCATCGTAGCAACCAACCACACTTATGCATCGCAAGATATGTTTGACCCTGATGATAAAATCAGTGGAGGACAAGGATTTATATATGCATCAAGTATTGTTGTAGCAATTAAAAAACTAAAACTCAAAGAAGATGAGGATGGTAATAAAGTTTCTACAGTACAAGGTATAAGAGCCGCTTGTAAAGTTGTGAAATCAAGATACAGCAAACCTTTTGAAGGTGTGCAGATTAAGATTCCATACGAAACAGGAATGGACCCTTATAGTGGTATGGTAGAAATGCTAGAAGCAAAAGAGATACTTGCTAAAGTAGGTAACAAACTTTCTTATGTTTCCCCAGTTACTGGTGAAGAAATCAAAGAGTTCAGGAAAGGTTGGACTCATGAGAAACTTCAGATAATTATAGACGAATGGGATCAGAACCCGGTTGCACAGAAAGAAGTAATTGAGGATATTGATCCTGATGATTTAAA
>TARA_R110002153_G_scaffold30367_6_pt1 | contig 14038 bp, 16 predicted proteins | sample TARA_R110002153 | Tara Oceans TARA_R110002153 (sample SAMEA4398193) | marine metagenome | biome: Polar Biome; feature: [SRF] surface water layer (ENVO:00010504); material: water (ENVO:00002006), including particulate matter (ENVO:01000060) such as... | depth 5 m
TCTAAAACCATGTTTTCTAGCATGTTATTTTCTGCATCTTGCATAAATAATTCATTAGCTGTTGTTTGATCTGGCATAGCTCCTGTTGCTAAGTCTGCTTGACGCGTTGCGTTTATAGGTTCTTCATAACCCATATCAGCACTGTAATTATCCATATTCATATTCATAGGTTCTTGATAACCCATATCAACACTGTAATTATTCATTTCCATAGGTGTGTTATTTGCTGCTGTAGGGTTATTAAACTGGTTTGTACTCATTCTATTTAATTCATCCCCGCCTGCTTGGTTAAACTGTTCTACGCCTGTTTTATTTAATGTAGAGTTTTCACCAAAAAGATAATCGCCAATAGGCGTTCTATCACCCATGCCTGCGTTATATATGTCGGCTGCGCCCATCATGTTTTGACTTCGCAAAGCATTAGCTTGAGCTTTAGCTGCTGCTTCCATTCTACCTTTTGCTGCCGCTGCTGCCGCAAATTGAGGTGTGGTTACTGATGGTGCTTTTTTGTAATCGTTAAAACGAATTGCCATTTAACTAACCCCCGCCAAATGCGGCTATTGTATCGTTTGTTGTTTGTGCTGCTTTTAAAGCGTTAGATTCGTCTAAACTACGAGTCCTCTTACCTAGATATTCTTGTATGTTTTGGTTTCGTAAAGCATTAGCTTGATTAGTTGCCTGAGTGCCTTGATCAAATCTTTGTTGATTATCGTTCATAAATTGAGCATTTTCTGCTCTACCTTCTGAAGTTGCACCCATTCTAGCCATTTCATATGCGTCATTTCTTCCAGTGTTAAAAGTTCCCATTGCTGAATCATACGCTGAATCACCCGCTCGTAAACCCCGCCCTGCCATTTGACGTTCTAATGTAGCGCGTTGTTTTTCAAATTGCGGGTCTAAGCGTTGTGTTGACCGCCCGTAAGCTGCATCTTCTGCTCTGCTTCTACCCGACATTTGTTCCTCTGCGGTTATAGCCGCTGGCCCTGCTTGTCCTTGACCAAACTGCTCATAATTAAGAGGCTGGCCTAATTCTTTTTTAATCCGACCTGTCATACTGTTAGCCTGATTGCCTAAAGATGCGTTTCTTTTCATATCTGAATTAAAAACTGATTGTAATCTAGGGTCTAGGGTTTGTGTGTTTTCCCATTTAGTAATAGGTTTGCCGGTTGACGGGTCTATACCTTGAGATTGCGACCACGTACTAGAACCTAATGCATTAGTTTGATTAGCTCGGTCAGCGTATAATTGATTTAGTGCAATTTCTTGCGAAAATTCACCTTCTACTTCCGCTGCTGCTTCTACATCTGTTGGTGTTGCTGATTTTTTACCCATTTTACGCTGCCTTTTTATGTTTAGGGAGATGTAAACAGTTTTCTTGTTTAAGCTCCATTAGCAAATAATCTACGCCTTTAGAAAAAGCGCCTTCCATACATGCTTTTTCTGTAAATCCTATACGAGTATTAAATTTAACTGCTTTTTTATTATTTGCAGGAACTAGACCGTATACACGCTCCACATTAGCTACATTAAATATGAAATTAAAGCAGCATTCAAGAAATTCATATTTTAACACCATTGGAGTAGACACCATAAAATGACATTGCACACTGTTTTCTGTCCAATTATCCATAATACACGCCCCTACTGTAGCATTAGTATTTAAATCAACTGCCATTATACCGTTAGTATCTTCACATTGTTTTATACCAACTTGTGCTTGAATCCAATTCCAATCTTGTTGACCTTGAAATTCTCTATATTCAATGTTCATTATATTAACGGCCCGCCGGTAGAAAAAACTATATCCCAACCTATAAGTCTTGTGTCGGCTCTACTTGTTCCTCTAGTAGCTACAGCCGCATATCGCCCTGTACCCCATGAACCTCCAATAGTAGGAAAAGATACATTGTCTACTGAACCCCACAAACAATTATCCCAATTATTTATGTCCCACAATCCTGAATCTAACAATGGGGGGTCTTTAAGGTTTTGATTAGTTGCTTCACTTATATCAAAATCCCATCTAATTTGAGAGCTATACGCAGGCGGTAAACTTGATAAAAAATCAGGTCTGATAAGAGAAACACGTTTATACAGGCTGTTGTTGCCCATATTGTTGTATGTTGAAAGAATAGAAAATTCTATGTCATCGCCGTTTAATGCTGGCACTAAAGGGCTAATAAGCGCATTATCTACAGCTACGTCCATTCGCATTACTCGCCCATCAGCCGTTCCAAAATACACATTTTCAGTATATTCTGTAAAACATTGCATTGGCACACCGCGCCATATACCCCAACCGCGAGTAGCAGAATTGTAATAGTATTGAATAAAAGCCTGAGTACCTATTTGCGGAGATGACACTAACATTCCACCTTCAGCCGGTATCATAGCTACGTCCCAACCTCGTTCAGTAATGCTAGTTTTCATTTTGTCACGAACTAAACCCGCAATTTTATATGAAGGACTAGACCCACCAATGTCAGATTTTAACACGCCAGTATCTACACCTTGAAGCAAATCATTCATACTAATTAAACCGTATGCAGATAACAGATACAATTCACCGCCTTGTTCACTACCAAAACGAGGTGTGTTAGGTATTTCACCAATATAATAAATACCTTTCATGCCCCAATCATCTTCGTCAGGGCCGGAGCCTGTGTAAACAATAACATCGCCTGCGTGACTAACAGCAATAAATATATCATCTATGCCGCTGCCACCATCTACAGTCCAACTAAACATGCCTGATAACGTGCCACCATGTTTAAATTTATCACCAAAATACGAAGGTGTAGCCGCACCTGAATCTGCTAATATAGGAAGGTAATATCCTATTGTGCTGTTTTTTAACCCAAGCCAAACATTATTTTTGTGTGCCATTACAAAATTTACGTTAGCAACAGCTATACCTGTTATTCCTGTAGGTACAGTCCACGCATTAGTTGCTGCATCGTATTGCCATAAACCGTTAATATTATCGGCATAAAACATAACGTCTTTTTCAGCTTGATTAACATAATGTGTAAACGTGCCATATCCCGCATCTGAATCAGTGTTAGAAAAAGTTGCTTTCCTAACAGGTGTTCCGTTATAAGTAGATACGTCCCAAATACCTTCGTTAGTAACAGCAAAAAGTTTGTTGCCTACACTACCTTCTTGAATTGAATCAAAAGGTATTAAAGTGTGGACACCTACTCCAGCACCCGCAGTAATTTCTATTTGCCATTCACGAAAGCCTGACCTAACTCGCATTCCGTACTCATAAGGACTTAAATTATACGTGTAAACGCAATGAAGCATGTCTCCTTCACCGCTAATAGCTTGACGAATATCAATACCGCCAACAGGTGCAGGAAAACGCATAACGTCATTAGCACGTTGTTGGGGTCGTCCAGCAGTTCGTCTTGCAGAACCTAACATACTTATGTTCCCCCACCGTAACCAGTGTTAGGAGTATTATATGCGTTAAGATATGGAAAACGCCCGCCTGAATATCCAGCGTTTAAAATAGGTGCGCCTTTATCGTTTCCAGTAAGAAATGCAAATATTTGATTGTAATCACCTTGAGCTTTGGTAGTGTCAAAACCGCCAGATTCAAGATATTTAACTTTTAACGCTCTAGTAATAAGTGTTTTATCAAATAATGGCACATCGCTTGCTATTGTTACGTCATCTTTATAAGTAGGTGACGAAGGTGACGAAAGACCGTCAATAACCCAATAGCTTGATATGTACTCAAAACTTAAATTTAACCCTACAGGTGGGTTAATAGGAAACACATTAAATTTTCCTTGTGCTATACGAAAACTTGCGTATAACGTGTTTGACGCTAAATCCCGACCTTTTAAATATGCCCAATCTTGGGCTGAAAGCGGCCCGCCCATAGGTACACGGTTAGTATTATCCCATTCTGTTTGATTTAATATGTACCCAAAATCAGCAGGCATTGAATATTCACCTGTGTCTCCTGTTTCAGTTGTAATAGAATGGGAGCGTACTAATAGCTCCCAAGGGTAGGCTTGCATTAATTCTTCGCCAGCCGTGTTAAGCAAATACCTTAACTGTATAAAAAAAGGGTCTTGGCTTTCCAAAGGGGAGTTTATAGGCGCTATGCCTACTTCTGCTGCAACTCTGTTAAGAATTTCTGATGCTGTTATTCCCGTATTTCCAGCCATAATACCATACCTTTATGTTTCTGTTTTTCGTCTAGTTTTTCGCGGAATTCCTGCGGGTGCTGCTGGTACTAACACTGCAACACCTTCAGTATTTTCAAGTTCTGCGGGAGCTAGACTTTTTACTTCGTCAAGTTCTGCTGATTTTGATGACATTAATTTAGCTATTTGCGATTGCAGTTCAAGCACTGAGGCTTTTAACTCTTCTTTTTCGCGATGATTAATTTCGGCGGTGGCTTTTAACTCTTCTTTTTCGCGATCATTAGTTTCGGCGGTGTCTTTACTTAACCATTTTACAGCTTCATCACGTAATTTATACCCGTTCATGTACTGTTGTAAATTACTATCTTTCATACTTGCAAGTTGTTCAACCGTTTTAACATTCATAAACGACAATTCTTCTGCTTGAGTTCTAGTAATTTTAGTCCATTCTGAAAGCGGCATTCCTTCTGTTGGTGGTTCCATGCGTTTTTCAAAAGCGTCAAAATGTAATGGAAATCGTTGTTTATCTGCATGAGTAGCGGGTCTACACGCTTGCACATCTCTTTGTCCTGCTACTCTAATTTCAATATAGGTTTTTTCTTTAAAAATAGGACGACCTAGATTTTCACTTTCCATTTTATTTTTTACGTTTTTATAAAAAAATCTAACCATAAGACCTTTATCAGCCTCTTGTTGGTTAGTAAAAACTTCGTGGTTATATTCTGCTGTTTGCATATCATGTTCCTTGTTATTTCGTAGGGATTTTTAAAATTAACAACCGCCTCATTACAAGACGGTTGTTAGCTAGTTTACACTTAACAACTTTATGCAGGAAAAGCGCACATAATTTTCTTTTCAGAAATGTCGTCAGCGTATGCACAAACTGCATCAGTAACAGCACCAGAAACATCAAGTGTTCCATCGCCAGCGCCTACAGGTGTTAGAGCGTTTCCGTCTGAGCCTGCGGTTAATGCAATAGTTAAAGTGGCTGGGCCGGAAATTTGAACCCATCCGTAAGTACCATCTGCCATAACAGCTTGAAGAACTCCAGCACCAATATTTTTACTGTCTGATAAATCAGAAGTAACAATATTAGTAGCTGTACCTCCAGCGCCATAATAGTAAGCTACTTCGCCTGCTACTCCGGCTACTGCTGCTGCTCCAGCTTCGTATTGAACATACTTGTAATTTTTTTGTGGGCCATACCCACCAATGTCACCAGCAACAGTTCCCAATTTAAAAATTGCGGTTGCGTCTACTTGTGTAACACTTAAACCGATAATATTCATTATTCTAAACTCCAAAAATTTTATTTAAAATCGGGAGTGTTTACACACTCCCTACAACCCCTACGACAAGGTTTTCACTATGACGTTTTAACCGCCAAAGTAACCTTTAGCCTAGCCATTTGCATCGTATCTGCCTTGGAACATACGTCCAGAGCAAGTTAAGTTACCAGCCCAACCAAGAATTTGAACTTCAGCATCTTGATTAGTTGAGTAACGACGATTTGGCGATAGGCTTACCATATTTCGGTCAGCGTGTGGACGATAATGGATATATTTAGTGTTAAGGAAAAAAGCTGTTCCTGCGGGTGTGCCTGAACCTGTATTGCCGTTGTAAATACCGCCGTCAAGACAAACATCAGCATCCATAAATTTCAAAGTAGCAAAACCTGCATCAGCAGAATTTGTATTTGAAAATCGTTGTTGAGCTTGCAATGATGCTACATAAGTATTCCAAACAGTAGTGTCTGCCATGATTAGATCAGCACGATCTTGTCCACGAACTAAAGAAGCCCAAAGCGCATTCCAAAAACCTTGAATCTTAGTAGAATCAAGACCGTTAGCAGCAGTTTGATCACTAACACCGTTTTGCCAGAAAGTAAAAACATTTCCATCAATACCACCGTAAGGTGCTGCGGTAGGGTCAACAGGTAAAGCTGCTTGCAAACCATCAATTTGCTTGCCGCCTGCTGCTGTTCCGTCTGAATATAGACCGCCGGTAATAAGGTTAGCCATTGTAGCTTCAGCTACTTCTAACCGTGCTTCCATAAGATCGATCATTCTTTCACGACCACTATTCTGTAGTTGCTCAAGACCTGAAATAACTACTGGAACCGCAGCCTGTTTAATATCAAATTCAGCCGCACTAATAACATCAGATACGCCGACAGGTAACAGATCATAACCTGAATACCAACCCGCATTTGTGTTTTCAGCAAAAGACAACTCTTGCATGATTTTATTACCACCAGAAAACGTCTTAATACGGCCTTGCTTTTGAAGTTTCATCAAAAGAGCGTTGTTATTAGTTACGTTGTCGGCAATTTTTCGAGTGCGACTTTCAATAGTCGTAGCGAGAATATCGCTAATATTTGTATTGGCGAAAGCCATAATATGTATACTCCTAAAAAGGTTGATTGATTAGTTCGTTACTCAAATAACCATTCTAAGAGTCTAAATTTGCAGTGCTTCCGAAGGCTGGCTGCGGGACAAAAGAAAAGTCTTTGTGACGTACAGTTTACACTTTACGTCACAAAGGTCAAACATTTAGAATTTATCTGCACCATCCCATGCTGCGGCTATAGTATCTCGCATAGACCCACCATTATTTCCACCACCTACACCACCTTTGCTACCTGTTATGCTGCTTGCAGCTAAACGCTTATTAGCCATAGTAGTGTTATTACCTTTAAATTTATCTTGTTGAGCGCGTTGTTGTATCACTGATTGTATCTGAGGATTTAAAGCACAAGCTTTGTTATACGCTTCTTGTATAGTCATAGGCTGTCCACGGTTACTAGCCATATCAATAAAATCAGCCATATCATGCCTAACGTCACTTAAAAATTCAGCGTTTTTACTAAATTGTTGAACTTCATTATTAGCTGATTCTTGTTGCTGTGTTTCTTGTTGCTGTCTATACGCGTTTTGCTGACCTAACATTTCTTCAAATGGAGCTAAACGATTAGAAATAATAGTTTCTAATTCAGAATTTTGTTGGTCGTTTTGTGATGGAGCAGAGCCAACAAGTGTATTGTCTAACGTGTTTATATCAACACCAAAATCATTAATTAGCCCTGATATAATTTGAGCTTTTTCATTTTGTGTTCCCATACGCAAATTTGCAACTGTATTAAAAAGATTGCCTACTGCTTCCATAGGTGTATCGCCTACAATACCTGATAGCACTGACCCATATTTATTAGATAGATCATTAAATTCTGTATGCGTTTTTCTTGCATCTGTTGTAGTTTGCAACATAGTGTTTAATTCTTTTTCACGGCTCATTACTTTTTCTTGTAAATGCCTTGGAATTTTTGACCATGCTTCACGATCTTGCGGCCCCCAATCTATAGGTGCTTTTATACTGTCACCTGTATTTGTTACGGTCTGCGATTTATCAGTTCCCTCATTGCTGGCGGTAATGTCTGGTTTGTCAGATTCTGAGGGGGTGTTGGGAGTTTCGGCTGAAGTGTCAAAGCTAGAGCTTTCTTCTTCGCTTGTTTCCGTTTCTGTCGTTTCTTCTGACGCAAGTTCCACCTCCTGCGGTGTTTCGTCGTAGTTTTGGGTGTCATCTCCTTCAGCATTTGCATCAAGGGCTGCGTTTAAAGCTTCTCTCATATCACTCATAATTTATTTTCTCACTGTCGTAGGGTTTTTAGGTGTGTTGGTTAATTGCTTCGTGTATATCTGACCGGCGAGTTTCTTTCAAATACTTTTCGCCCGCTTCATTTCTAGCTTTTGCTCGATTAGCTATGTAGCCTCCTGAATAATCAGCAGAATTAGTAACGCCATGCTGTTTATTGTGCTTGGCTAATTGTGATCGACTTGTAATAATTTGCCCGTCAATTGGAGATTTAAAATCTTTAAGTGGTTTCATAACCATAGGAGCGTTTACACTATCTGGCACATAAGTTTCACGAGGAACTAACTTGCCTTCTTTGTTTTGTATAAACGACCCGCTTTCTGGCGGTTTGCCGCCAAAAATATTTTCAAAATTTTGATCATACGTGCTGTTTACTTTTTGTTGTGTATTTTTAATCATGTTTAATAACCGCTAGAAGGTTTAGGGTTTTTCTTTACAGTTTGAGTTTGAGGTGTGCGTAACGCTTTTGATAAGGCGTTACTCCTCGCTCTTTCCCCTCTTTGAGGGAGTGGTCTGTTAGTGTTCATGCATCACCATCTACTTCAAGTTTTAAAGTTTCAGCAACTATTGATTTTTGAATATCAGCAGAAGCCGATTCAGCTATTTGTCTTAGCGCATTTTGAGTTTTTGTTTCTTCTTTTTGCATGTCTATTTGAGCTTCAACAACATCTTTTTTTATTTCTCCGTCTACTGTAGCGTTAGTTTGCATAATATTAGATTCAGCTTGTGCTTTTTCCATTAACAAATCAGCTTGCAAAGATACTTGAACTTCTGCAATTTTAGCTTGTAACGCAGCTTGTATTTCAGCCATTTTTCTTACGTGCGTTTCTTGCGCTGTTTGAACGTCTGCTTGCATATCTGCTGTTCTAACCTGAACATCAGCTTGCGCTTTAACTTGTATTTTACGTATATCACCTTGCTGTTTCATTTCTTCCATGCTTTTAGCTTCTTGTGCAGCTATTTGTTCTGGTGAAGGTTGTTCCTGACCTTCTTGTTTTTTAGATGCTTGCATACTGGCATCAATAGCTTTATCTAACACTCCTTCAATCTCACTGCTACCTTTAAATCCGGCTAATCCCCATTGCAATAATTGCAATACAAAAGGTTTTGCTGCGGGGTCTTCGGAAATAATACCGCTTGCGCTTTGCATATAGGTACTAACTGCGTTCATATACTCAGTTCTTTCACCTTTTAATGATTGGTAATCAATCATAGCTACTGATTCAGGGCGAATATCAATTCTTAATCTAGCATCTTCAGGTGTTTTTATTAACTCTATAGCATCGGCTACATATTCTTCATCCATGCTAAATTGCATATTAGCGCGTTTGTAAATTGTTTCGGGAGAAAAATGTCTAGCTATAACTTCAGCTTTAATTTGCATTAAATCTCCACCAAACCGTGCAAACTGCTCTTGTAGTGCTTGAATTCTAACTGAACCAAATTTTGTTTTTTGTTCTGTTTGTCCTACTCCTTCATATTGATTATCTAAAGAGCCTCGCATTACATCAACCATGCCAGTAATTTGTTGTAGCAAACCAATAGTCTGATCACGAATTTGAATTAATTGATTAAGAGCTTGCACTATATCAACAATAGGAACCCACTCAATCTGACCAGCTAAACCGCCGTTTTCTCCAAACAAAGCCCAATTTTCTACAGGTATTAGATCGTTATCTTTACCTGCGTTAAACATGCTTTTTAAGTTATCTGCTGATGCGTTATATACACCAACTACTCTTACGGCTTCTGTAATAACCGCTATACGTGTTTGGAGTTTATCTACCTCATTGTATAAGTCTTGGGCCATAATAAAATCAGGCGTAGGCGTGTACAATGTAGTAGTAACGTTTGCTATAAAAAAAGGTGGGCAGGGCCAGAAACCCGACAGCCCTAAAATATCTGGTTTTTCTTCTAACTGTTTATCATAGCCAAGTATTAGCCAATGAACTGTTCTAGTTTTTTTGCACCATATTTCCCAAACTTCGGCTCTCATCCACGCAGAATCCATGTTTGGGTCTTGGATTCCTTCATCAGATGTTGATTTTGTTTGTTTTTTTAATGGCGCATTATCCGCAACATCATCTCCCCATCTTGCTCGTAGTTCATCTTGAGTCATGTAACTGCGAAAACCAATCCACGGCATTTGCGCCCAATTTCTACACCAACCCCAAAGAATATCTCCCCAATAATAGTATTCAGTAGGTGCAGTTTCGCTTACTAACTTTTCTTCCATTAATGGTTCGCCAGTTTCATCTAAAATAGGCATACCGTCTTCAGGATTAATTAATGGCACATTTTCTGTTTCAACTTCATACCTAACTTTAGCGCAACCAAGACCAGTTAATAATCTATCTTGCAATGTAGACCTAAATACCGCGTCAATTTCAGCGCCATTTTCTGCTACATCTAAATTTAATAGCCTTTCCATCATTTCAGCGGCTACTCGGCCTACATCATCTTTAGGTTGCGCGTACCGACGAGAAACATCTATTCTAGGTGTGCTGCCGTACAACATATCTGATAATGTTTTAATATTGGAATGAAACATATTAAGATCAAAGCCCCTTGAAGCTTCGTTAATATTTTGATTACCGTTTCCTGAAGATTCACCTAAATATCGATTTACTATTTTGTCAGCTTTACGCCACCATTTTTCATGCGATTTTTTTGATGAATTTAATTCTTGCGACCAATACTTATATTTTCCCGCTGGGGTATCGTCATAATCTGATGTTGACTGTATACTTTCGTTATTAGTAATAGTGTCCATGTTTTTTCTCTATAAGTCGGTTAAACTCGCCTGCTTCTAATTGAATTTTGGCTTTTTGCTGCTTCTCTATCGTTAAACAGACTTTCCAGAGAATATTCGCCACTTTTAGCTATTGCATTGTTAATGCTCTCATGCATTGACGGTACAGGCAAATATTTCTTGTTTGCTTGTATTGCCATGTATCTAAACGAATCGGCTGAATCCGAACTATAGTCATGTAATGGTGTTTTCATAAACACTTGATTAATTTCGTCAAATTTCTTACGGTAGACTCTTAAACATTCTACGCCGTAGTAACACCTGTCATAATCAAAACTACAGTATTTTAATATTTGTCGCGCTGCTTCTATGCCGTCTTCTACGCTTAACTTAGGAACCATAACAATTTGACAGTCTTTACCAAAATCAGCTTCTATAAACTGTTCCATTGCTGATTTATGCGTAGCAAAAGTTTTAGCTTTAGCATCGTGCGGTAAATTTATGGTTTTGTACCTGTAAGATTTCTCTAACAACATAGTTATGTAGTGCTGCGCTTGTTCGCCATTATTAGTGTAGTAATCTATCACGTTTACACCATGCTCGTGTTCTTGCCAAAACCATGCAACCGTATTATCACCTCGACCAATATCAAAGGCTACATGGACATCAAGTTCAGGTTGCCAGTGTGTTGTTTGGTTAATTTGACCTTTTTGTTCAATTTCGGTAATAATAGCTGCATAATACGTGCCAACTAATTCAGCAGAAAAGTCATTTAAAAATTCTTGTCTAAATTTAGCTTCACTTATAGCATTTTTTATTCTTGCTATCTCAGAAGGGTCAATAACTCCTGAATCGTACACTTTTATGTCTGCATGGAACCATTCAGTGTCTTCTTTAGACTTTTCATAGTAGTTAAAAAATTGATTTAAACGCCCATAAGCTGTTCCAATAACTACTAACCACCCTTTTCTGTCTACTAAACACGGCATTACTACTGCTTCAAGTAAATCAGGGCGGCATTGAGCAAATTCATCAACAACTGCACCATCTAAATATAACCCACGTAGCGCATTTACATTATCTGAACCACTAAGCCATATTTTTGCACCGTTAGGTAAAGTTATAGATAGTTCTGAAACTTTTACGTCTGTTGCTATGCCTTGTGTCATTTCTACTAAATATTGCCATGCTACTGCTTTTGCTTGAGTTCTAAACGGGCAAATATAGGCATATTGCGCGTTCTTTTTAGTTGTGTACAACGCTCTAATAATTAATTCAGCTATACAAGCTACTGTTTTACCAAATCTTCTGTGGCAAATTAAAAAAGCAAATCTTTCTCGTCTTTGATGAAATTTTACCATTTGCTGTCTTGGTGTGTACGGTAATTCCCATGCATCATCGTTTACAGGATTACGTGCGCCAAATATTTTAGAAAAATCCTCTTTATTGTCGTAACTGCCGTACTTACTTAACGAATCGGTAAGTTCATATGGCGCAGGCACAATTCCAAACCGTGTAAACGGGTCGGTATCGTCGCGATATTGTGCGCCTGTGTATTGTGTCATTACATACCTAGTATTTTTTGAAGAGAAGGCGCAAATTCAAGCAATAAAAGCGCACCTAAAACAATATAAGCTGTTTTTTCCAAGGTTCCTATTCTATTTTCATGCTTATCAAGACGAGAAGCGTGAAGTATTTGTCTATCTTTTAGCGCGTTTATTTCGCCATCCCGCAAGCCAGCGGCATAATCGTGATCAGCCATTACATTTTACCTTTAGCATATTTAATAAAAAGTTCACGATTATCTTTAAATTTCCTAACGGCATCATCGTCAATGTTAGTGTCACTTCTTTGCGCTAATTTCTCAGCATAATCTAATGCAACGTCAAAAACTGCTTCAAATACCCAACCAATTAACATTTTCTTAATCATTGTCATTCCAACCATTTGTAATAAAAAAGTCATAATGTTCCCCATCGCGCAGGGCCGTTTGACCTTGTATCTATGTGAACTCCCCAACTATATAATCCAAAACCATAACTGTTTGGGTAGGCTTCGCAAAGATAATCATACAATACTTTAGGGTGTTTTACAGGTAAATCCATTGCTCGACATTTTGGATGTTGCGAATGATTGTTTGAGCCTACGGCTAAATTATGTTCAAAACACCTTGCACCGCTGCTTGGCGTAATTGACTCCCCGACAAAATCTCTACATTCATCAGCAAGTGTAAGCGTTTCTCCATCCATTGAATCTAATCCACAACCACATTTACACGCTATTTCATGCCTATTATAGTAAATTGATATATCACCCATAATACTGCTCCTATTACGTATCTAGTCTAACGCGCCTTTAGGCATTAGTTCTTGATTAATATTAATTGTTATTGCTGGGATTGTTTGTTGACCGCCTGCATTAGGGTTAGCTAATAATTGACTTTGATGGTGCATTTTATTTAGCTCTCCTATTGCTTTAATAGAGGTTCGGGGGTCGTATTCTTCTGCATTTTGAGCAATTCTAAATAGCATATTACGTCTTAACGCTTCGTTTGGCCCTTCTACTAACTGCCTGTGATATTGAAGCATGTTAAGAAGCTGTTGACCGTAATGTGATTTTACTAGTTTTGATACCGTAGCGGCTACAGAACCATGCCGTTTTCCTGCTTGCGTATAGTTCTCACCTGAAAAAACGGATTTTAATATGTTTATCTGCTTTTCGCGCAACATAGTAGTAAGAAACATAATCTTACTTTGTACATGCTCAATACTTTTCATGTATTGATCGTTTTCAGGGTGATGTCGGTCTAAAAAATCAGCAGGGTCTTGAAAGTTGTCATCTACTATATCGTGTTCTATAGATTGAGAGTTGCTAGTCTTTAGCTGTTTTTTATGTCTAGGAGTTCGCATACCTTAATTATGTCATATCACAATGCGTAATGTATATAGAAAAGTTTTTTTACGAAATTTTATGAATGGGTCGGTACATGTACTTGTACTTGTATTTTAAAATGGGGGCGGGGTGGGTCTGTGTCCCTAAATGCGTTCACTATGCCCCTTGTTACGTTTACACTATGCCCCTTGTTATGTTTACACTCTACAATATGTTATGTATACACTACGCCCCTAGTTATGTTAGCACTGACCCTACTTCTGTTGGTTTGGGTGGTGGTGGGTGGTGGTGGTTTGGGTGGTGGTTTGGGTGGTGGGTGGTGGTGGTGGGTGAGCAAAAAAAATAATTTACGCGCGGCCCGTGTGAAGGCTAGGAAAAGGCCGTAAAAGGCCCAACAAACAAAACAAACAAAATTTGAAAGGCTATAGGTATTTATATTTATAAACACTGAAAAAAAATAGAACTTTAATAATATTGAATAATGTTATTTTTTGTGTGTTTTGTTTGTTGATAGCTTAAAAGCTATATACAGCGCCATTATTAGCAACACACAAACAAAACACACAAAACAAACAAAACACGT
>TARA_R110002153_G_scaffold35230_4_pt1 | contig 14019 bp, 18 predicted proteins | sample TARA_R110002153 | Tara Oceans TARA_R110002153 (sample SAMEA4398193) | marine metagenome | biome: Polar Biome; feature: [SRF] surface water layer (ENVO:00010504); material: water (ENVO:00002006), including particulate matter (ENVO:01000060) such as... | depth 5 m
TAAAATGTATGTTAATGAATACAGAGATGCTCAATATATGTACATGAAGACAAGTCAATATTTTGTTTTTAAAGAAGATAAAAATAAGGTTAAATCTTCAGACCTTGCTGATTATTGTGATATGATCAGAGATGGCGTAGAACCTGAAGACAATCACTTTAAAGAAAAAGTAGTATGAGTAGTGAGAAACCTTGGAATGGTCAATACACCGCATTTAATGAGGCACTTAAATACATGCTTGATAGACAAAGTGGTAAAGAAAAATCAATACAAACACCTTGGGTTAAGTTTAATGATGCAGTTACAGATGGATTAGAATGGAATACCCTTACAGTAATTGGTGGAAGACCAGGTAGTGGTAAAACTTTAATTAAAGATCAAATAATAAGAGAATCTTTTGTACGTAATCCTGAAGAAAATTATAGAGTTTTAGAATTTCAATTTGAAATGGTTGGTAGAACTTCTGCATTAAGAGAGTTTAGTTCTATAACAGGTAAAACTTATAAAGAATTATGTAGTGCAGGAACTATATTAGAGTCATCAACATTTAATAGATGTCATGAATATTCTAAAGAAAGAATAAAATATCCTGTTGATATTGTGTCAACACCTATGACAGTTAATCAGATGAGAGAAACTGTAGATAGATATATGGAAGAACATAAAGGTCAAAAAACTATTATAACTCTTGACCATAGCATACTTGTTAAAAGAGCACCTTATCAAAATAATAGATTAGATATGTTATTTGAACTTGGTGAATTCTTTACTCAAACTAAACGTGAGTATCCTTGCATGTTTATATGTTTATCACAGTTAAACAGAAATATAGATAATCCTGATAGAGCAATTGATGGTAAGTATGGCAATTATGTATTAGAATCAGATATATTTGGTTCAGATGCAATGCTGCAACATGCAGATACTCTAATAGGTATTAATAGACCAGCTAAACAAAAGATTAAGTTCTATGGGCCTGACAGATATATTATACAAGATGATAAAACACTAGTACTACATTTTCTTAAAGCAAGAAATGGTGATACTAGAATGAGCTTCTTCAAAGCTAAATTTGAAAAAATGGAAATAGAAGAGATGGATACACCACCTCAACAAGAAAGAAGATAAATATAAAATATGACACCAACTGAACGTAAAGAAAAAGTTGCAAAACTTAGAGAAGAGCATGAAGATTATTTTCAAAAAAGTGGAAATACAAGTGCATTATATATACCAAAAATGGCATATAGACCTACTGGTAAAGATGATTTACATGTTTCATTTTTTCCAAGTGAATTATCAAAAGAAAAAGATATATACACAGAGTTTGTAAGTATAGATTATGATACAGAAGATCCAAAAAGAACATTATATTTAATTAAAAATAATCCTCATTGGAAAGAAGAATATGAATTGATTACAAGTAGTTCAGGTTTTGAAAGACATATAATACCTGTATCTGAATTAAAAGTAATTAATGATGTAGTCAGTAGAAAAAATAAAATAACAACTAAACCTTTAGAAACAGATGAAAAGATTTTTAATAATATGAAAATCCCTAATCCAGAAACTGAAAGAGACATAGTTGATGTATTAAAAGGAATAGAAAAAGCATTATTAAGTATAAACCAAAAATTAATTAAATAATATGGCACAAAGTGTATTAGTCATTGCTGACTCAGGGACAGGTAAATCTACATCAATTAGAAAGTTAAATCCTACAGAAACATTTATTATTAACATTGCAAATAAACCATTACCATTTAAAGGTTGGAAGAAAAACTATAGTAATATTTCAAAGGATAACCCTAAAGGAAATATGACATCAGCTTCCTCTGCTCCAGGTATAATTAAAGCAATGCAACACGTTAATGATAAAATGTTACACATTAAAACTTTAGTTATTGATGATTGGCAGTATATGAGTTCTTTTGAATATTTTGATAGAGCTAATGAAAAAGGTTATGATAAATTTACTTCAATTGCAGCAAATTTAGCTCAAGTAGCTAAAATGCCTAAAGATATGAGAGAAGATTTAACAATATTCTTTTTGACACACTCAGAAGAAAGTACTGATGTAAATGGACATAGAAAAGTAAAAGCAAAAACTGTTGGTAAAATGATAGATAATGCATTAACTTTAGAAGGTCTATTTTCTATAGTATTATTTGGTAAAATAAGAAAGACTGAGGATGGTCTTGAATATGGATTTGATACACAGAACAATGGTGAGAACACTTGTAAATCACCAATGGGAATGTTTGAAGAATCCTTTATAAATAATGATCTACAATTTGTAAAAGATTGTATAATCAAGTATGAAAATTAATATTAATTAAAAAAAAGAAAGAAGTATGTTAAGTACTAAAGACATGTCTGCAGGAAGTGGACGCACAAAACCAGTATTAAGCCCAGGCAACCAAGTAATTAGAATTAATTCAATTACATTTGATCAAACGCCATATGATATGGATGCATATAATATTATGTTACATGTTGAATCAGAGCCAGTAGCTGGTGAATTTGAAGGATTTTACAAAGACATGAATAATCAAGGTGCAGGTAGATTTGAAGGTCAAGTTGGTAGAGTAAGATATAGCCCATATCCTTTTAAAGATACTACATTAGCAAGTGGTCGTGAAATAAACAGAGATCAAGAAGTTCTTAAGTCTATGATATTTTTATCTGAGCAATTAGGTAAAAGATCAGAATTAGATGCTATTGAAGCGGGCACTATTGAAGACTTTATGACTAAATGTGATGTTGTATTAGGTAATAGTGAATTCTTTAATGCATGTATTGGATCAAGAGAATGGGAAAATAAAGATGGTTACATTAATAATGATCTTTATTTACCAAGAATAAACAAAGGTCTTGTTCCAGTTGAAGGTTTAAATAAAGAATCTTCAAAACTTATTCAGTTTAATGCATCTGAGCATGTTAAAGCTGTAGTAAAAAAAGAAAGTAATACAGAAGCAGCTACTGCAAACTTTGAAGGACAAAGTGGAAGTGGTTCTGATTTTGAATTATAAAATTAAATGGGGGATTGGAAACTTTCCCCCTTTTTATTTATGATAACTACAAAGAATTTAATATTAGATGAAAGTAAAGTACCAAGTACTTGGGTCTTTGAATACTATTTAGATTTACCAGAAAGATTAACAGGACAGAACGTAAAAATTCAATCTATATTTAATCCAACTGAGAGAACTCCAAGTATGTGGGTATTTTTAGACGCAAAGAACAGTCAATATAAATATAAAGACTTTTCTACTGGTAACTATGGTAGTAAAGTTGATATAGTGATGGAGATATTTAATTTAAATTATTCAAAATCACTATTTAAAATAATTGAAGATTATAATAAATTTATTTTAGATAAAGGTAATTACTCTAAATCTGAAATAAAACAACATTCTAAATATAAAGTTGATTTTTGTAATGAAAGGCCGTGGAATAGACTAGATGAAATGTTTTGGTTATCTTTTAATGTAGGTAAATCTATGTTAGAAAAATATAATGTTAAAGCATTAGAATACTACAACATGTCAAAAGAAGATGATAATGGTCTTGATACACTTCAAATAACTAATCCAAAATTATATGGGTTTTTTGATAAAGAAAATAATCCTTATAAGATATATCAACCTGGGCACAAAAGATATAAGTTTATTAAAATTAAGGCCCATCTTCAAGGTTTAGATCAATTGGAGTATAATGAACCTTATTTAGTTATATGCTCCTCTCTTAAAGATGCAATGTGCTTAAAACAATTTGGTTATAATTTAGAAGTTGTTGCACCTGACTCAGAAAACACTGTAATAAAACCTTATATAATTGAAAATTTAAAATCAAAGTATAAAAAAGTTATAACATTGTTTGATAATGATACAGCAGGTTTAAGTGCAATTGACAAATATAAAAAACTGTATAATATTAATGGTTTTTGTCTTACTCTCAGTAAAGACTTGTCAGATGCATATAAAGAATTTGGATTTAATAAAGTTCATAGTGAATTAAAAGATCTATTAAGTAAAACATTAAAATTATGAAATGGTTTATACCAGGTAATGTACCAAGTAGTAAAAACGGAAAAAGATGGACAGGAAAATACCTTATATCAAGTAAAACAGTCATGAAGTATAGAAAAGATACAGCTGATGCATATAAAAAGCATGCTAAATCTTTTATAAAGGAACTTTCTAAACATGAGTTACCTGTTACAATTTCTTTCAAGTTCTTTAGAGGAAGTCGTCATAAGTTTGATTACATTAATCCTGCACAAACAGTGCAAGATGATATGGTTAAACATGGATGGATTGAAGATGATAATATGACATTCATAATACCTTCTTTTGAAAAATATGAATATGATAAAGAAAATCCTGGTGTAGAAATTAAAATTATTAAAAATGAAAAAACTAAATTTAAAACAAAAGATAGAGTTAAAAAAACTAAAAGATCATAATATATCACTACTAGAAATACATTATAATGGAGGTGGTGATGATGGAATGATTGAAGATATAAATGCATGGGATAAAGATTATAGAGAAATAATAATTCCAAAATTTTGTGAAAAAAATAATACTTTTGGAATCAAAACTTTAGAAGATACTTTTTATGAATTATTATGTGATAATATAGAATGGGATTGGGTAAATAATGATGGTGGTTTTGGAAGTCTTAAAATTGATTTACAAGATGAAAGTATTACAATTGATCATAGTCAAAGACATGTTGAACCTTATGAATATGATTGTAAAGATGAATCAGAAGAAATATTTAAAATAATAAATGGCACATCCTAATATACATTCAGTATCCTCAGTAAGAAAATGGGGTGGTAAAGCTGAAGATTATTTACATATTCATGAGTGGTTTGATGAAACAAAAGCATGGTTAGCAAGTTCCCTTCACAGAATGTTTAGACATCATAGTGAGGGGATTTTTAATTGTGAAGAAAAATTTGGTAAATCATTTACAAACTCAGATGGTAAAACCGTGTATACAAGATATGTTGGTGAACAACATGTTAAAGAAGACTGTAATAATTATATTCCTTCTGCTAAAGAATGGATACAAGTAATGAATAGTGAAACTAAACCTTTGTGGGTTGTTAAAACAATGAAAATAGATGATTAATAAAGATTATTATAAATTTAAAGAATTATTACATGCAGGTGAAGAAGATAGAAATCTTGCAATGGAATTACTTAATAATACACAACCTTCATTAGTGATAAGAGTTTTATTAGGTAAGTCTTTAAATAGAGAATTAAGACATGAATTTTTTGAAAAATTTCCTGAAATAAAACTTATAGTAGGTTCTTGGAATACTATGTTTGATGATGTTAAAAATTTAAATCCAACAGTTAATGAAAAAGAATTGTTTGAAAAAGAAATGCAAGAAACTGTATTTAATGTAATTAATGAACACTATCCAATTATTAAGAATATGAATGTAAAATTAAAATGGTAAATATAACAGACATACTTGCCAGAGCAAGTAAATCACTAATATTAAATGAGCCCTTTTATGGGCTTTTTTTGATTGGACTAAACAAAGTCATTAGAAAAGATATACCTACAGCAGGTGTAAGTAAACATGGTATAGGTATTCAATTATCTATTAATCCTACATTTTTTAATGAATTAAATGACAAACATAGAATAGGTTTATTAAAACATGAATTATTACATGTTTCATTTGGTCATATGGTAATGAGAGATTTATATTCTGATCATAAGCTATTTAATATAGCTGCTGATTTAGAAATTAATCAATATATAGATGATAACTATCTTCCTGAAGGTGGTTTAAAACTAGATACATTTCCTGAATTAAATCTTCCTACAAGAGCAGGTACAAAAGAATATTATAAGCTTTTAGAAGAAGCACAAAAAAATGGTGAATCTCCTTCATTAGATAATTTAATGAATAAAATGGATGGTGATAGTCAATATGACCACCAGACATGGGATGAATTTGATGATCTATCTGAAGCTGATAAAAAACTTGTACAAAAACAAGTAGAACACCAATTAAAAGAAACTGCAGAGCAAACTGAAAAAAAAAGTGGTAATATACCAGGTGAACTTTCAGGTTTAATTGAAAGACTAAGACATATTGAACCAGCATCATTTGATTGGAAAGGTTATCTTAAAAGGTTTGTTGGTAATTCAACTATAACATATACAAAGAAGCTTAGACGTAAGTTTAATAAAAGATATTCTGCTAGTCCAGGTCTTAAAATTAAATTTAAAAATAATATTCTTGTAGGAGTTGACACATCTGGCTCAGTAAGTAATGATGAATTAAAAGAATTTATGAATGAGTTAGCTCATATGCATAAAACTGGACATGAAATCACAGTTGCACAATGTGACACAGAAATTAATAGTGTAGAAAAATTCAATCCAAGAAAAGATTGGAATATAAAAGGTAGAGGTGGTACAATATTTCAACCTGTTATAGATTTATTTAATGAAAAAAAAGGGTTATATACTGCTCTTATATACTTAACAGATGGTGAGGCTTATCCACCAGAGAATTGTCCAGCAAATACATTATGGGTTCACAGTTCAAAATGTAATGTAAATGAAAATTTACCAGGACAAAAAATACAAATTAATTAATAAAATAAAAACTAAAAAGACATGGCTCAAGTAAATTTAAACATTGATGAATGTAAAGATTTTGTAAATCACATCATTAAAAATAATAGATTTCTTCAAGAAGAAAATAAAAATCCTGTAGCAGTAGAAATTGTTGGAGAATCAGGTATTGGTAAAACATCAGCAGTTGTTGATCTAGCTAAAGAAAACAATTTAAATTTTGTTAAGTTAAATTTAGCACAAATTGAAGAATTAGGTGATCTAGTTGGTTTTCCAGTTAGACAATTTCAAATGTATAAAGAAAAAGAAGTAGCTAAAAAAGTTGACAACCTCAACTATACAGCAGCACAAAAAGCAGCAGCTTCAGCTCAATTAGGGACTATAACAAAAAAAGTTGGTCAATGGGTTGATGAACTTGCAGTAGAAGAGTATTTAAGACAAGGTTGGAAAATGACAGGTAAGAATAGAATGTCTTATTGTGCTCCTGAATGGATAGCTGATGCAAAAGAAGGTGGTATATTACTACTTGATGACTGGAACCGTGCAGATATGAGATTTATTCAAGCAGTCATGGAGTTAGTTGATCGTCAAACATATATCTCTTGGGCTTTACCTAAAGATTGGCATATTATACTTACAAGTAACCCAGACAATGGTGATTACATGGTTAACAGCGTTGATTCAGCACAAAAAACAAGATACATTACAGCTAATCTTAAGTTTGATATAGAAGTATGGGCTCGTTGGGCAGAGGAAGCAAATATAGATTCAAGATGTATTAATTTTTTATTATTACACCCTGAGTTAGTAACACAAGAAACAAATGCAAGATCTATTACAGCTTTCTTTAATGCAATTTCAAGTTTTGAAATTTTTGAAGATAACTTATCATTAATACAAATGATTGGTGAAGGTTCTGTAGGAGACACATTTGCTTCTATGTTTACTACTTTTATTAATAACAAGCTGGATAAGCTAGTAACACCAAAAGATTTATTGACACATGATAATGAGTCATATATATTTGGTGAACTAAAAAGTTGTATTGGTAGTGGTGATAATTATCGTGCAGATATTGCATCAACATTAGCTACAAGACTAGCAAACTACTCTATAGTTTATTCTAATGAAAATAAAGTAACATCTAAAATAAGTGATAGATTAATTGCTTTATGTACAAAAGATTATTTTACTAATGATCTTAAATACTTAGTTGTTAGAACAATCTTTAATGGTAACAAACAAAAGTTTAACAAAATGATGATGAATCCAGAAATCATTAAAATGACAATTAAATAATGACAAAAAAATCAGTACATCAAAAATTAAATCTTGATGCTGTTAAACACTTTGGTATTGACTGTGATCCTTATGGGGTCATAGTTGATACTGTAGGTGAAAATATAGAAACAGTTCAAATAGATAAGTCAGCTCTTAATCTTGATAAATTATTAAAAATACTTGAGGTTAACAATAAAAAAAGTCTTAATATGACTTTATATAAAAAAGCATTTTTATTTCCAAATGCTCCTGTTTCACAGGAAAGAATTAAAGCATCTTTAAAAGAACATAAAATTACATTAACAAATAATTATGAAGATGCAGATCTTTACATAACCCATAATAACTTATTTAAAGAACATAGTGATGGTGAAAACATAAATACTAGATCTTTATTTTGCAAACTGTGGAATTATGATTCTGTTAGTGATGGAAGCGTTCCTGTAGATCTTTATTCTGCTAAATTACCTAATAGATCTTTAGGTAAAGTTATTTATGATAAAAAATGTGAAAACAATACTGATAGATATGTAGTAAGAGATTCATTACCTTATGAATCATATCTATTAACATCATTAGGTATTAATTTAGCTTATGAAGTTGAAGTAAACAATATTGATGTTTATTCTATTGAACAAGTGATGTCTGAATCAGCAAATAAAATTGATTTAACTGAACAATTAATTGAAGATATTTGTTCTCAAATTATATCAGGTGAAGAAGGTATATTGATGGCTAGTGCAATAATCCCAACTATTAAATATAATGAAAATCAACATTTATTATGGGAATTTTCTAAAAAAATTAATAAGTATTTACATAATTTTAGAAGAAATAAAGATGTACAATATTGGATGAAATGTTCTAGTTTAGAAAAGTTGTCTTGGTATAGTGCTTTAGACATGATAAAACACCTTGAAAAAAGAAATGAATTAACTAAAGAATCATTTAGATATTTAGAACCTAGTGTTAGAAAAAAGATAGAGATAAGTAATAGAGATCTTTATACTTTTAAAGTAGAAGTTAAACCAGAATACAAAAAATTAATGATATGAAAGAATGTTATAAATTATACTTAGATATACAAGTAATAAATAAATTTAGTAGAGGAGAAAAAGTACTTATAAGTGATTATTTTAAATTTGATAAAAAAACTTATAAATATGTAGGTGATACTAAATTTTATAAAAACTCTAAAGATGTGATAGCAAAATTTAGTAAAGAGTTAACTAATTCATCAATTGATAGTAATTATTTTACTAATAATGTAAATCTTTTATATAGATTTCCTAAACTTTCTTTATCTAGAGATAAATTATCATTATATCAAGAAAAAACAAACTTTAAAATTTCAAGAGATAAAGAAAAATCAGATCTATGTGTAGTTTCAAATAGTTTTTTAGAAAGTCAATTACAACAAGAATGGTCTACGCAAATTGAAGATAAAATTCTAATGTTAAATTTCTTACAAAAAAGTTTAGAGATGCAGCCAGATGATCATCAATTAATTAATTATATAAATTGGATTGATTCTATGAGTGATGATGTTGTATTTTTAACTAAAAAAAGTTATGGTTGGCGTGATGATAAAGTTACAGGACCTATTGTTGATTTTTTATATAATGTACATGATAAATTAGTTGATGGACAAAGTACTTATGTTTATTATTTTAATGATCCTGAAACATATAATTGGTTAAATAATAATAAGCATAAATTAATAATGGATACAGAGTTAAATAAACTTTGTACAGAAGACTCAGTAGAATTAACTTTTAAAGATTGGGATAGTCTTGTTGGATTAATAAATTCAACTGACACAGACAATACAAGCGTTTGTATGACTTTAATGTCAAACTGTAATACATCTAAATCTAAAACTGTATTATCTTTACTTTTTACTTATTTTAGTGAAAAAATGAAACACAGTAAACTTTGGACTCAAGTTAATTTTAAAGCTTTAAAAAAAGATTTTACAAAGTATATTGATCTTTATCCAAACAACTATGGTCATTCTTATAATGCCGTAATTGATTATTTAGCTAAAGACAATGCATTAGAAGATTGGGCTGTTAAATATGTTGCAAAAAAATTATTTAAAAATGTTTTAGATGACAATTTTGGTGTAGGAGGTGTTAACTATGCATTTAAAATTGATGAAAATTCTTTACTTTTAAATGATAAATACAAAGATAAGTTAGTTAATTCAACTCAAGAAGAGGTTCTTGAAATAAATATAAATCCTTATGGGGTTTTAGTTGGTTAACATAACTATAAGTAAAGGGGAGGTTTCTGATAAATTCCCTTCCCTTTACTTTTTTAAATTAAAAAAATAAAAAAAATGGATAGAGAAGAAATGATTAATAAAATATTAAAATCATGTGACAATGAGTTTAATACAAGAGAAGAACTTATTGAACTAGCAAAAAAAAGTAGTTATGCATTAATGAAAAAATTAGTTAACATTCAAGACAATATTATCATTAAACAAAATAAAAAGTAGTTAATTTAAAACGCAAGAAATGATCTGTAGTATATGTGAAAAAGAAATAAAGGATCTTTATCCTTATAATGCTGAACCTGTTACAGATGGAAAATGTTGTTCTAGTTGTAATACTACACATGTTATTCCAGCAAGAATGTATTCAGTGTATAGTTATAAACCTGAAAAACCAAAAAATAAAGAAGATGATAAATAAACAAAAAGAAAATATTTTTTATGAAAATAGCTTTAACTTTAGCTATTCTTCATTAAACAAGTTATTGTTTTCTCCTAGAATATTCTATAAAGAATATATCCTTAAAGAAAAAGAAGTTAGAACTGATAAACATTTAATTGAGGGTAAGTTGCTTCATTTAATGTTTTTACAACCTGAGAAGCTGCATGATGAGTTTTCTATTGTTCCTAATAAAATACCATCAGATAATATTCGTAAGGTTTTAAATGACCTTAAAAAGTATGACAATCCTAATATGTCTGAGTTAGATAGTGAAATTTTAGAAATACTAATAAATCACAATTTATATCAATCTTTTAAAGAAGATTCAAAAAGATTAGGTAAGATACAAACAGTTGAAAATGCTCAATACTTTCATTTTTTACTTGAAAAAGGTAAAGATATTATAGATAATGATATGTTAGCAAAAGCTGTTGAGAGAATAGAGTTACTAAAAGATAATAAAGATGTTTCTAATATTATGAATCATGAGGTAACTGATTTTGAAATGGACCCTGTTGAAATTTACAATGAACAATATTTAAAATGTGAATTAAAAGATTACAACTTTGGCCTAAAAGGTTTTATAGATAGATATACAATAGATCATGAAAAAAAAGAAATTACTATAATTGATTTAAAAACTACATCAAAAGGATTAGAAAAATTTGCAGAAACTGTAGATTATTATAATTATTGGATGCAAGCTGTTATTTATACCATACTTGTTAATAAAAACTCTGATGATAAAATTGAAAGTTACAAAATTAACTTTAATTTTGTTGTAATAGATAACTACAATCAAATATATGTTTTTGAAGTTTCTAATGAAACAATGTCTAAGTGGTATATTGGATTTGAAGATGTAATTAAACAAGCAAATTATCATTTTTCTAAAAAAGATTTTAGTTTACCTTATGAGTTTGCTTTAAAAAACGTAATACTATAGTGAAAAAAACATATAAAGAGTATTTTCAAAAAAGTAAAGTTTTTATTTATCCATTACTTGGAATCAAAAAAGGTGTTAGGTTTGTACCAGTACAAACATATGTATCTTGGAATGGTTACTATACCAAGGATATGAATAAGTTTTTATGTTTATACTCTATAGATAAGAATAATTCTGAATTTAAAAGTTTTCAAGATTTGCATTTAAAGTCACATGAAAGTTTTGAAGAATATCACATTATAGATGATTTTAATCATTTATTTGTGTTTGATTTATCATTATTTAAAAAAGATATTTTAAAATTTAAAGAAGGTAAGTATTCAGAATTTACTGAAAAAACTAAAGAAATAATAAGTTTATTTTTTGGTGAAAAAGGAACTATTGCAGAGTATGTAGAAAGCTATTTATGGCCAGACTATTACTATGATGAATACTCTAAAATGCTTGATGTAGATATTAATGTTTTAATGAGTGTAAAAGAGTTGTGTGATAAACCTAATTTTATCAAAGAAGATCTTAAAAAAGACTTTGTTAATGTAGAATTATTTAAATAATTATCTATATTTGTACTAATTATAATTAAAAATTTTTAAAAATGGCCAAAAAAACCAAAACTTATGTGGATGAAAATCCAAAAACAATGATGCTTGTTAAATCAGCATTTGGTAACATGAAGAGTTTTAAACTACTTCCTATTAGTAATGATTGCCCTTGGGTAGAATGTTTATTTTCACCCAATGAAAAAATACTAGTAGTTATATCTAAATTTATGAAATCTTCATATCATATGGTTCCAAAACTAGATGATAATGGAGATGATGTACCAGTAAAAGGAAAGCCAAGAGCTAATGGTAAACAAGTAAAAGAAGAAAGAAGAGCTATGGATACTTGTTCAGAACACTACGTTGTAACTGAAGAAGAAATCAGAGACATAATTAATATGTTTGCTGTTAATCCAGAAGCATTTGATTTAAATGAGTTCTTTTTATCTGACAGTGAACTAGTAGGTGCTGACACAGAAAAAGATTCAGGAATTATAATAGTATAATATTAACCTCCATTATAAATGGGCCTTCGGGCCCTTTTTTTTGGATTAAACTGACATGACATGAATCATTGGATAATGGATTATGAAACTTTGTCAAATTGTTTTGTAGCAGTATTTAAACATTACAAAACTGATGAGACACATATTTTCTCTGTTTGCTCATTACGGAATGATTATAAAAAGTTTACAGAGTTCTTAAAAGAAAATTTAGAAAATAATGAGTGGCACATATCTTATAATGGTTTATCTTTTGATGCACAAATAACACATAACATAATTAAAAATCATAATAATTTATCACTAATGAGTGGTGAAGAAGCTGCTATTGAAATTTATGATTATGCACAAAATGCTATAAACAAACTTGCTAATAGAGAGTTTCAAGACTTTCCTGAATGGCAAATGTCAATTAAACAAATTGATTTATTTAAACTAAATCATTGGGATAATCCAGCTAAGATGTCTAGCTTAAAATGGATAGAGTATACAATGGATTGGCAAAATATAATTGATATGCCTATTGGACATGAGACAAGTATAACTACAGAGAAACAACTAAGTATTATTACTAATTATTGTATAAATGATGTTGATGCAACTAAAGAGATCTTTAATAGATGTAAACCTCTTATAGAGTTAAGAAAAAATCTTACAGATCAATATAACATAAATCTTTATAGTGCATCAGAACCACGCATAAGTAAAGAGTTATTTGCTTATTATTTAAGTAAAGAACTTAAAATACCAAAATATGATCTTAAAAAACTTAGGACTTTTAGAAATGTTATAAAAATTAATGATCTTATACTTGATTATATTAAGTTTAAAACTCCTTATTTTAATACACTTTTAGAAAAATTTAAAACTGTAGAAATTAATCCTAATCAAACTAAGGGTGGTTTTAAGTATTTTATAGATTACAAAGGTGTAAAAACACATTTTGGTTTAGGTGGTGCACACGGTGCTGCTAAAGCAGGTATATATAAATCTGATGATGAGAATATAATAATGTCATCAGATGTAACAAGTTTTTATCCTAATTTAGCAATCATGAATAAAATTTCACCTGCTCATTTAGATAAAAAAGCTTTTTGTCAGTTATATGAATGGTTTTTTAAAGAAAGAAAAAAGATTCCTAAGAGTAATCCTATGAACTATGTTTATAAAATTATACTTAATAGTACATATGGTCTTAGTAATGATAAAAACTCTTTCTTATATGATCCACAGTTTACTATGTTTATCACAGTGAACGGTCAACTAACATTGATGATGCTTTATGAAATGATTATGGAAGCTATACCAGAAGCAATACCATTACTTCAAAATACAGATGGCATTGAAACAATAATACCTAGATCAAAAGTTGATCTTTATAATAAAACATGTAAAGAATGGGAAGAAAT
>TARA_R110002153_G_scaffold6689_2_pt1 | contig 13979 bp, 4 predicted proteins | sample TARA_R110002153 | Tara Oceans TARA_R110002153 (sample SAMEA4398193) | marine metagenome | biome: Polar Biome; feature: [SRF] surface water layer (ENVO:00010504); material: water (ENVO:00002006), including particulate matter (ENVO:01000060) such as... | depth 5 m
CTATGGTAAATGGCTAGGTATCTTAGGAGCGTTTAAAGTACCCACCACACTCGTATCTCCCCAAAGATGGATGAAGTATTGGAAAGACAAATTAAACATCAAATTATCGAAAGATAAATCCAGTAGAAAAAGAGAGTTAAAAGAGATAGCCTCACATTATACAGACAAAAAGATTACATTATATAATGCGGATGCTATATTAATCACAATGTATGGACTGTTTGACAAACATGAAGGGGAGCAAAAATGATAATAGGAAACAACTTAATTGGAATACTGACTAAAAGATTCAACAATAAAGACTTAGATAGTTATATAGCAAAAATAAATATGTTTCCAATATCTCTTATGTATAACAGGGATTATGAAATGAAAACTATTGTTTTTAAAATAATACTGTTTGAGAAATATGAATTAGGAATAACAATGAGTTATTAATTTTCTTTACGGGCGGTGGGTAGCTCCTGTTGGTTCAAACTTAAATACCCATCGCTCGATAAAGTTTTGTTAATTCTACATCCTTATCTATACGTTTTTGAGCTTTTAATTGAGCTGGAGTTTTTTCCTTTTTATCTTTTTTCTCTGGGAAAATAGTTTTATATGGTTGTTTTTTCCTCATTTCTCTAGTTTCTTTAGTGGGATAAACTCCAAACTCATGCATCATAACATCCCAACCATTGCCATTTCTCAAAGCTTTTAAATCTTTATTTATAATCTTAGAAGCTTGAACATTTAAAGTAGACATCATTCTAGCTCTTTTTTGTTCATCTGTCATACCATAAGCATCGCTATATCCCACTATTATATCAGCTACAACATGGTCTGGCGTTTGCATCCAGTCATTCATAGTTGCATAAAAATATAAATCACTTATTGTAGGCCCCAAAAAACCACGGCCTTTCACATCTTCTTCTCCATCTAATGCTTTTTTCAAGGTTTGGATTCTTTCAACTGTATCATTTTCCATTAACCTATGAAGGTCTAAATTAGCTATACCACTCATTAATTCGGTAAATAAATATAAACCAGCAAACCTTAATGGAACTACTAAGTCTGGAGAACTCCATTGACCAGCAATAGCGGCATCTTTAGATTTTCTTAAAACCTCAGACTGAAGTTGTAAAAAAGACATTGGATAGTGCATAAACTGAAAAGCAATTTGTCCAGCGGCTCCCAACTTAGTACCGCTTCCACCCGCAACTGGAGCTTTTTGACTAGCTGAGTATTCAAAAGCATATTTACCAACTTGGTCTACGGCATGTCTCTTTGCTTTACCAGTGGCTTTAGATTCATTTAACCCTCCTTTAACTAATTCATTATATTTAGTCATAAAAGAATATCTAAACATATGTTGTCTTAATTTATTCTCAGTTATTCTTTGAAAAATAGCACCTTTACCAGTAGCTGCAGTTAATGCTGAATCAAAAGCTTTCCATGTTTTTCCATCTCTATATTGAAGAGTGTGATTCCCATTATCATCTTGTCTAATATCTAAATCATTTACTTGAACTCCTTTAGTCGGGACTAATCCTTCAGTAAAAATAGGAGCCGATATATCTTCAAAAGTAAATCCCATTTCTTTTTCTACGTCTTCTATTTTTTTAACAATATCTTTATTAATGGGATTTCTATAGTCAGAAAGATATTTTGAAAAAGCTCTATTACCAACTCCCTGAATGAAGTAAAGACCAGACATTGTATTTCTAGCTGCTGTCCCAAGCCCAAATCCAAGTTTGCTTAAAAATTGAAAACCAGTTAAAGCCCTTACTGTTTTGTTTACCCACTGAGGCCTGTCATTAAATCCTTTATTTGCTAATGTAAATGTGTCCTGAAGATAATTCTCTAAACCAATAGCAACATCAGCGTCTCTTGGCAACCTTCTCAGTCCTTCTTGATATGTATTCCTTAAAAAATTTGCTTTATTAAATGAAATAGCATCTAATGAGTATTTTCTCATAACTCCGATAGGGTTTTTAAGATAATTCTCATAAGGAACAGACTTTCTAAATTTAGTTGAAGAAGGAGTCCCCATTTTTAAATGAGTTTCTGAAATAATCTCAGATAATTCTGGCAAATCTTTATTTATATCTCTTGACTCTGGATTTTCAGCTCTATCCATTACTCTTTCCATATTAATCATAGCTTCAACAAGATAATGAGGAAAATACTTGCCGCCTTTTTTGCCATCTTTTATTCTTTTTATTTCTTCATTAATTGTTTTTTCATATCTTTTTACTTTTGTCCCACTCTCAGTTAATAAAGATTCATTTGTATTTAAATAAAATTGCCTAACTACTTTTTTATGTTGTTCTAATCCACTTATCATGACATCGCCCATATCATCTAATAAATTTCTTGATATTTTAGCGGCTTTAACTATATTGTCACTAACTCTAACTTCATCTCCTATATTCCCCTCATCAGTATTCTCTTTTAAAATTTTAAACCATCTTTCAACCTCTTCACCACCAACTTTGACTGATTTTTTTTCGAAATGACCATCTCCCTCAAGTAATAACCTGAGGTCTTCCAAAACTTTACCTCCTTCTGAATCTAGTAACTTTGCAATTTCTTCTGAAATATCCTGTGCTCTATTAATCTTATTTGGGTCGCTTGTAGATATAATTAAATCATTTTCTAATTTCTCTAATTTTTTCCATGTCATTTCAGATGGCCAATATTTAGATTTTCCATTTTTTGATAAAATTTCTGCTCTTAATAATCCGGTTATCTCAATGTGACTATTTAAATATTTTTGAAATTGATTACGTTCATAACTAGCAACTTGATTAATCTTATCATTCATATATTTAGTAACTGCAAATTTTTGCATTACACCTCTTCTAACAAACCCATATCTTTCTAGATAATTTAATTTAGGATTGTTTAGATTCTTAGATTCTTTTATTATTTCATTTTTTATTCTTTTGAAGTCACCCGGTTTAAAATCGGTATAAGAATCAAAAGCTGGTTTATAAGTTGAACGCCAAACAATTTCATCAAACATCATTTCCCCAAATCCATCAGAATCTGTCTTCCCATAATACTTAGAAATAGAATCTCCAATATTATATTTTTTCCCATCTATTTCAACATTATCACCATTAAATAATTGACGAAGCTTGCCAAGACTATTTCTAGTATTTCTTTCTTGGTCTCCTACATTTGAACAAACACTATACATTGCCACAATCCTTTTGTTTTTCTTTAATTACCACAGTCCCTTTGGTTTTCTTTAACTGACTTTTCTTTTTCATAGAAAAATTCATACTGCTCTTTTTGTAATACTTGGTCATAAGTACCAAATTTATATATCAATTTTAAATTACCATGTATGTCAATAGTATTTTTTGACACGTCAGCCTTCCTTGATAATGGTTCATTCCAATGAGCTCTTAAATGAGCAAACTTATACAACTGGCCAGTATGTTGCATCAATTCTATAGCTGGATTATCTAAATTTCTCCAGAAATTCTCATCTTTATAATCTGTAAAATTACTTTTAAAATAAGATTCTGTATCTTCTGGCATTATATTGTCTAATCTTCTCCTGTATTCATTACCATACTGTTTCATTATGTTTTCAAACAAATCCCTATGACCATTTTCTACTAAATATCTTGAAACAGCTTTTACCATTCTTTGATTAATTTTAAAAGATGGTAGCCTAATATTCCCAGCGTCAGCTAATACGAATTTACCCGGTACTATAGAAGGTTTCATCATGTATCTTGCTAAATTAGCGATTGAAGTGCTGTTTATTTCACCCTTATCATTAGAGCCAGATACAAATCTTAAATTTTTATCTATAAAGTTTTTAATTATAGCATCTTCTTGATACCTAGCAAGTTGCCAATTTTCTTTATAATAAGGGTTCTTTTTATTTTGTTTAAATGTTTCAGAAGTCATTCTCCCAATAGTTCTTTTGAGACTATCCCAGCCCTCAATGAAATTATCTTGCTGGTTTTTACTAGCATGTCCAAATAAATGTTCTATCTGCACATCCCCAGTAGTAAACAAGAATGAGTATCCATCTAAAAACTCTCTTTTATTCATAGCTTCGTATGAAACTGGATTTTTTAATAGATAATATTCACCAGCATTAAAGGAATAATCACCACCGGGTCTTATCCAACCAGCATATTCCATATGCGTTCTTCCATTTCTAACAACTTTCCTATAAACATGGGTATCTTTATTCAATCTAGGATTTTTAATTGGTCTGTAACTACCTAGTTTCATTCTTTGAACTCCATACTCTCTAAAGTCATCCTTCTTACCGATATTCTCAATATGCTCTGCTTGTTTATTGGATATATGGTCTAACAAAGCTTCTGTTCTCATCAATCTTCTAGAAGCTCTTTCAATTTGACGACTTGGAGCGTTAGCATTTGCATTTTCAATATAATGCATAATGCTTCTTTGGTCATGTTTTAAGCTAGCCATCATAAGAGATGATTGTCTTACATACTTTTCATTAATAATTTGGTCACCTTTAAGTTGACTGGAATACTCATCAAGAAATGTACCACTAATATTTTCATCATTATCTAAAAATGTTCTTATCTTTTCATGAGTATCTAAATTAGATAAAGCTGAAACATCATCAATTCTTTGCATGATTCTTTTAGATGCGTTTCTAGAAGCCAAACCATCAGGTTTTGTATATTTATCTGAATATCCTTGAAGAGATGCTTGACTGCTATTAAATCTAGAAACAATAAAAGAACCAACCGTATTGTCTTTTAATAATTTTATATTATCTGGATTTATATTAATAAAATCTCTCTTGGGAACATATTGTTTGGGGTTTTTCCAAACCTTTCTCCAATCTTCTAAGTTATTTAAAACATCTCCATAATAAAACTTATGTATAGATGCGAGTTTGTCTTTTTTACCAAAATTTCTATCAATTAATTTATCATATATGTATTTATTAGGACTATCATAAAAATCATCTAACTCACCTTTTATATGAGAAATTTCATTCGCATCTGGTGGTCTTCTACCAGACTCATCCCATACATCAGTCAAAACTCTTTGGGGAAGAGACATTACATCAACCATTTCAATTAAAGCATCTTTAATGATTTCTTTTTCGTCTTTCGGTAAATCCTTGTCTAATTTGAAAAATCCTTTAAATTCTTCCTGAGTTCTTCTTATATTATCATTCGCAAAGGCATTATCCCCAGTTCCCTTTAAATCTATTTTAAGACTTTCAGAAATGCCATCGCCTCCAAACAATATATATTTCTTTATAAGGCTAGCATCTGCTTTGCTTGCCCAATTTGGAACTTTAACTGCATCTATAATAGATTGTAATGTATTTTTATAACCCTGTAAAAAAGTAGAATACTCTGCCTTGTCTTTTTGTCTGACCATTTCTACGCCTGGAATATTAATTAAATCAGGCTGTCTCATTAAAGCTGATATTTGAGTCGATAATTTTTTAACAGTCCCAAAATTCCTTTTAGATTGGTGGAAGTTCTGTATATGTGTATCAAGATTATCTCCAGTCTCATACCCAGAACCAGCTCTTGCCATTCCTTTTCCCATCCCAAGAAAATCCATTGAAAAATCATCTGACGGAAAAACATATGCATCGAGAGAAGCTCCAGCTGAATTATAAACAGAATGTGATAATTGCGTGGGTTTTAAATTGTAACTAAATGACATATCAACATCAAAGTCAGCTTGGTGTATAAGAGCTATATCAAAAGCATTTATACCAACAACATTCCCCTGCTCTTGGTCATAAAATCCTTCAACTCTATGCACAGCTACATCTCCTCCTAAATTCGGCATCCTTAAAGATAGAGAGTGTAAGAATAATTTTGATTTTAATTTTGTAGTATTATTATGGTTTGCTAATTCATCATGAATTTTATATAGTTTTAAATCATTTCCTATATATTTATCTTCATTTGACTTTATTACTTTTATTTCTTTTTTTAAATCATCAAGAACAACTGTTTCATAGGGGTCTTCTATAGTCCATTCATCCTTATGCCTTCCTATTTGAACATCCCTATTTATACCATCTTTAGTTATATTTACAAGATATTGAACTTTAGAAACATCATCCAATACAACCTGACCATCCAAATGTGAAAGTTTTTTACCACCAGCTATGATTTGTTTTCTATTTGCTGGGTCATCAATATTGCTATAAACAGGCATAGAGCCTTCTATATATGGAATTAAAACTGAGTAAGATGCTCCTTCTGTTTTAGGCTTTCTTAAAGCATTTATAGCCCCTCTTGCCGCTATTCTCTGTATAGCTGGGTTAACTAAAAGAGAATTAGGGTCAGCTCCCGCTCTTATTATCATTTCGGTTAATCCATCCGAAGAATTTTCAAATAATGCATCGGCCTCCTTTAATTGATTTAATAAATAATTTGTACTTGCATACCTATCACCAGTCCCAATTACAACATCTCCCAATTTACCTAGTCTATTTTTTAATTTTTGTTCATAACCTACAAAATTACTCATGTACGCTTGATAACCAGCGTCATTCATAAAGTCTGTTAATGCATATGTAATATTTGTTAGAGTTTTTTGGTCTTCAACTTTACCTAAAAATAAATTTTCAAGTTTCATTTTAGCTATGTTGTTTTCTCCAACTTTTCCAGTCCCCAAAGCAAGCTCTACCATACCGAGAGGGTCTCTCTTTTTAAACCAAGCTCCATCAACTTCTTGTTTAGTTATTTCTATATGGTCTTTTGAAAACGATTTTAGAGCTGATTGATTTGTTAATATATCTATTCCCGCTTTTTGCATGACATCTGCAATCTTCTTATCATACACAAAATTAGTTTTAAGCAATACGCTTTCAACTCCATCATTAAACCATCCAGTTGGTTTTACTCCAGCTGTACCGAACTTAGCATCTTCAGAATCTCTTCCTTTATGTAAGTATAGTATGCTAGCAGCATCATGTCCTAAATAAGATTGAGCATTAACAGATGAGCTATTTAAACTTTTTAAAACATCTTTAATTTTTGGAATCATATCTTTAGCCACCTGACCACCATCTACCATATCTTGTAATGCCTTCTCCACAATATAATTAGCATTGAGAGGGCTTCCATCCATCTCATCACCTATTCCAGCTAAATTAAACCCATCTTTATCTTTATAATTGCTAATAGCTTCTTTTTGTCTATCAGTTAAAATATTTATTTTCTTATCATCTTCTAATGCTATTCTTAAAAATTCTTGCTGAGCTTGTGTCTTAGCACCAGTGACCTCTCCCAAAACAACGTATTTAAAAAAGCTTGAACCAAGGCTATTCATAGTCTGACTATTATTAGCTGCGTTTATTACATTATTAAAACCATCAGAAGATAAGCTATCCCAATACATAGCTCTGACCATTTGTTTAATATCTGGTTTAGGAGTATTGTATTCAACATCTTTTCCATCTTTATCTACGATGTCTTTTAGAAATTCTCCATATATAATTTCAAAATGTTTTATTGTTCTTTCATATCCTTCAGGCTTATTCTTTTTCAAAAGTTCTATTTTATTATCATACCAATTTTTGAATTGCCTATTTAATCTTCCATCTTGAAGTTGACCTTTTGATACTATTAAAGAAACGTTATGACTAACTGATACCTTAACAGGGTTTTGGAATGTTGAATTATCTACATACTTATTATGCTCAAAAGCTGCTTGAGCTTCGTCTGCCTTCCCTTGAAGACCTTGCTTGACTGCATTATACGATTCGGTTGTAATGACAGCTTCATTAATTAATTCTTGTATATTTTTTATTTGATTTACATTTATTTTATTTCCTTTCCATACTCCAGTATTTTCAAGCATTACAATATCAAATCCGTCTTTACCCATAACGCCTTCATTATCAATCTGTCTCATTCTTTTTCTAAAATCAGCAAGTAATCCATTGCCTACAAATGTTTTTGACATCTCAAGCCCAGCTCCATCACTGTCTTGATATATTTTAAATGTTGGAACCATTTCACGGCCCATCTGCTGAAGAATTAAAGGTAAATATGTATTTTTTCTAAAAGATTCTAATTCATCTTTTAATTTAGAAGGAATATCTTTTTCATTAACTCCTATTTCAACTCCATGCTTTTCATATATAGCTGATTCTACTTCATCTCTTATATTATCTCTAGATTCCTCAGCCGCTTTTCTATACATTTTTCTATCAGCTGGTGTTTCTGCAAATAAAGACAACCTGTGGTTTTCATAATGAGCTTCAGTTAATTCTCTAAAATTATCATGTCTTAGATTTTCATTATACCTTTCATACCTAGCTGATATATTAGATGGAGAAACATCTTGTTGCTTTTTTGAAAATAAAGTTGAGGGGTCTCCAAACCTTGCTTGTTCTTCAGCTTGGGATTTAAAATACTCCGTTTCATTATATCCTCTTTCCCAGACTTCTAAATGATTAACAAGCTTCTTAGTGACTTCTGATGTTTTACCATGCCTGTTATATTCATCAATAATTTGTTTGAAACTGGGTGCTTCAGGCATTACAACATCGAAATTTTTATTTAAATAATCAATAAGCCTTTTAATCATCCTATCGTTTCTTGGTACAAATTGCATCCTATCCGTTGAGAAAGACTCACTATTAAACAAAATGTTATCTAGAGCTCTATTTTGAGCCATATATTGAGGTACGTAATCATTTATAATATTTTGAAGAGTCTTACCAACAGTAGTTACTCCCCGTAGTGTTTGTTCACCTTGAAATTCATCCCCAATATTCCTTCTTAAATTTTCAATATTCTCCACAAAATTTTTATCCATTCCAGATGGGGGGTCTTTTAATACTTTATTAATTTTTAAAATTAAATCATCATGTAATTCTTTATTATCTACGGGATTTCTTTCTTTTTTATCAACATCAACATATAATTTGTCTACAATAGATTGTAAATCTGAAAGTTGTTTTATATTAAATTGGTTACTTTCTACTACTTCTTTATACTCATTAATAAATTGTTCATCAAATGCAAATGTTGACCTATACATTTCATTAATAGAGCTTGCTATATCTTTAAATTGGTCTAATTGTATTTTACTTTCTACTTGTACAAAATCTCCAGTCACTCTTTGCAAGGCTTCCATAGATTTATCATATTTTTTTAGAAAATCTTTATATTCTTTTGTATCTGATTTGTAACCATCTTGTTCCAATCCTCCTTTAATTGCATTTCTATTTGGAATTTCAAGAACACTATTTACACCATCTCTTGGTTTTAAATTTGCAAAACCAGATTCTTTCATACTTTCTATAATAGCAATATGTCTTGGAGTAATATGCGGAGACCTAAGTATTCTAGCATAATGCCATCTTTGTTGGTAATCTGCCATTTCTTTTGTAATAACATACCCTTGATTATTAAATTTCTTAATAATTGATAGAGCATCTTCCCACGGAACAACTCCATCTTTCGCTACTTGCAAATCTCCTGTAGACTTTTGACCTCCTGTCCCCCAAATTCTTGCTAAATAATTTAATTGTTTTTGAACACTAATTAATCCATCATCATTGGATGGGTCTAATATTTTCTTTTTATCAGAATCTTTAATATCTGTAGGAAGTTCAACTCTAACTGTTTCGCCTTCAGATATTTTAGGAACTTTATTCCCAAATTGTTCTTGCAATATATTAAAAAGGTCTCTTTGTGATGGGTCTAATCTATTAAGATTGCCCTCAGCTATATGAAATAATGAATTTCTTTTTTTGACATTTTTATAATTTTGAACTTCTTGCAACCATGGATTATCTATAAAATCATATTGTTTTCCCATGCTATGGTAGTTCTCACCATAATTTGTTAAAATTATTTTGTCACTTAAAACTTGCAATCTTTCATTTATATATTTTTCTACATTTTCTATATTTTTTATATCTTCTAATTTTTTAGTTTGGTCAGATGTCTCTTTGTATGTTTCTATTAAATTAACTCTTTTTAATTCTGTAATAATATTATTAAGCCGATGTAATGATAGATTTTCTGGATTAGTATTTTTAAGAGAAGCTATCACATCATCTAGAGAACCTAATCTAAAAGGTTTATCTATACTAAATGCATCTACAGGTTCATATTTTAAATTCATCCCATCAAAATCAGCTATATCTTTTATAGCTTTAAGATGTTCTATACCTATATTTTCTAAAGCAACTCCAGATGTATATTCTTGAAAATCATCAAAGTTATGAATTGAAAGCTTTTCTGTTTTTCCATCATCTTGACTCTTTTTGTTTATAAAAACATCAATTTCAGAAAGCTTTGAAGATATGTTTGCTATTTGATTTTCAGTTAAATTCTCTAATCTTATGTGACTATCATCAGCTCTTGCGTCAGAAATATTTCTAGTGAGAGCAACCATTCTATATAATTCATGCCCATATAAAGCAAGTTGATGTTTTCTTGTTATATTATCCCTATCAGCGATAGGCTTTCCAACATCGACTTGTTCACCTTCCTTATTTTTTCCAGTTTGTTGTTGCCTATGCTCATCTGTTTCAAAGATATTTTCTATTTGTTTTACGTTTTCATTTTCTAATAAACCAGAATAAGTAGCTCCCAAATCTACATCTGTTCCAAAAGCCATTCCATAATGTTCCATAGACTTAGCATCTAATCCAAAATATTCTAAAGCCCTAACTCTTTTATCAAAATTACTTAAATTTGGAAATGGCTCATTGTATAACGGTCTATGAATTTTAGACATTGCGGCCCCAACAAGCATGTGAGATAATATTTCATCACCCGGCAAAGCCCTAATTAAATTATAATCAAGCATAACATTTAAATCAAATACCAAACCTCCAACAAACATCCTTCCAATCGAAGCTGTAAAATCATCCTTTGCTTCTTTTCTAAAAGCTCCCCACATACTATCAATATCAGCTTTAGCATATATCTCTTTCAAAGCTTTTAAAGCTTTCTTTTTCGGCATCATAGTATCTGTATTGGAGACATAAGAAGTGGCTTTTGTTTTTAAAGTATCTTCAAGATAATTATCTTTAGATAAAATTTTTAATAAACCATTAACTTCTTTCTCGCTAAGGTCATCATAAAATCCCGTTCTAACTCTTTTCTTTATATCTCTAGTAGCTTTAAATAAATTCTTAGCTTGCCTCATCACATGGACTTTTCCGCCTCCTCCAACTAAATCTATAGCAGGAAGTATTGATGAGAATATTAAAGCTGAAGTAACATCGCCTGCCGGGTCAAAGTCTTTTTCACCAGCTATTGATTGGAAACCGTCATACAATAAATTATAAGTTCCAAAAGTGACTGCTTGCTCAGCCGCTCTCGCAACATAGGATGTAAGTTTGCTTTGATTTGAGACACTAAACGTAGAGTTCAATGCTTTCTCAACAACTTTACTTACATTGTTTATATGTACACCATTGTCTTTTAAAGCATTTGTAGCTACGTCAGCTATTTTATGTAATTCCCTTACTTTATTAGGTGAGTCAGCTCCAAATTCTCTCGCCATTGAATCAAAAATAGAAGACCTTACTGTACCTTGAACTTCATCCATTTTTTCAAAACTTAATTCATATTTTGACAATGGGCCTATTGGGCCTTTTAGCTTAGAGTCGTTCAATCCTTTTGAAATTGCTTTTTGAGCGACTTCTTTACTTAAACCAAACCCTTTAGCCGCCTGAGCTCCTTTCGTAGAAGCATGCCCTATCATTCTTGCAGTCCCAACTTTATTTGTAGCTGAAACAACTGCTCTGGCGCCTTTACCAATCCATCCCATAGGTACTAAAAATCCAGCTGCTTGCCCAACCGCAGCTCCAAAAGTTGCTAATCCTTCAACATCACTCTCTCCTTCTATTGCTAATCTATAAGGTCTGTCTTCTCCAGTGGCTTTTTCATATGCCAAACCGGGGACTCCGATTAAGGCGCTGTCTAAAGCGTTCCACATTAATGCACCTACACCATGTAATGCTCCAGATTTTTTATTATTAACTATATCGGGTTCTTGTACAAACTCAGAAGAGAGTTGCTCGTAAAGGCTTACGCCTTGTTGTTGGGGTTGGTTTAAAGAAGGAGATTTAGATTGATTTCTTTCTCGAATTTTTCTTTCTAAATCTGCAATATATTTATCTGTTAATGAATCAGCCATTGATTATTTAAATCTAGAAAAAGAAGTAAGTGGAGATATTAATTCTGAAGATTTTTCCCAATTTAAATCAGATTTAATTTTTTGTGTTTTCAATTTAGCTACTCTTAAGTTTTCATTTAATTCAGATAATTGACTCTCAATTTCAGATTGCGCTTCTGGTGTACCTGCTGATGCTTTTTGTTCTTCTGAAACTTCCATCCCATGTTTAAGCATGAAAGCAATATTAGCTTTTGCGTCTTTAGTCGATAACAATGCTTCTTCTTTAACTGATATATTTTCTTCAATATCTGCTTCTTTATTTTGATGATAAGCTACAACTTTGTCTGGCGGGAGAATACCAGTCATATCATCCACTTCTGTCTTCAAACCTCTAGGGGTAAGTCCTTCTATTTCAATTTTGTTTAAAACTTTATCAACAAATTTAAAATTTCTTTGTATTTCATACTCACCTTTTGCGAACTCTCCAATTTCTTTTCTAACCATCGTTTCATTGTCAATGGTATCTTTCATTGTTTTGAAATTAGATAGCTGCTCATCTAAGTCATATTGACTGCTAAAAATATTCATAGACTTAAAAGAGCTAAGTAATTTTTTATTATAAGAACTTTGTGCGGCTTCCTTATCGTCTAAATTATGCAATCTAGAAGCTATATCTATAATAGAACCGGGGTCTTGCGCTTCATAAGAAGACCAAGTGGCTAATATTAAATCTTCCGCTATTCTTTCATCTACTCCTGTCTTAGTATCCTTAAACCATCCTTCTTTACCAGCTAATTCTTGTACGGCCTTTCTTATTCCATTGTCTTCATCTTTGTATTTGCTGTATATCGCAGATAAACCAGAATCCTGTAGAAATTTTGATGCACTGCTCAATTTCATTTGTTGATTCTCTTTTCTAACTAAATCAAGAGATTGACCAAATACTTGTATATCAGCGGCTCTTTTTTGTTGAGTTAACTGAGCTTCAGCTAATTTTGATGATTGTGCAAATTGCATCAATTGTAATGCTTCTTGGACATCGTCCCTATCACGTTGCTGCCGATATTGCAATATCCTATTTAATGATTGTAGTGCTTCACCCATTATTTATTACCATTTATAATATTACTGTCCCCAAGCTGTCATACCCTTAGATTTATCAAAAGCTCCTTTGTATTTACCCATTGTCCAGTTATGTGCTTTTTTAACATTCTTTCCTAAGTACCAAGCTTTAGACTGTTCTTCAGCGAGGTCTGCCTCTCTTTGAAACTTTTCTTTCTCAGACTTAAGCCTTGCTTTTTCTGATTCATATTCTTCCATAATGCCACCCATGTTTCTCCCAAGCTGGGAAATCAAATCTTCAGTTCTACTTTTTGTCTCTGCCCCAAGACGCTGCCTTGATTTTTCTTCAGCCCTAGCAACAGTACCAGAATTTGCCATTCCAGTTTTAGCCTCTAATGAATCATGTTGTTCTCTTGATTTCTCAGAAGCATACCCAGCTTGTCGACTTAAATCTTGGTTAGCTTTTTCAAATTCTAATTGAAAAACTTCTTTTTTAGCTCCAATAGATTCTTCTAATTTTTTTTGGGCTTCTTCAGTAGAGGCAATGCCAGATGTGGCTGCTTCTATTTTCTTATTTGCGGCAGTCTCCTGAGTACTACCAGACTTCCAACCTTCATATGCCCCTAAAGCAACACCACCAATAGCCGCAGCGGCAGTTAATACTCCAGCTGTTATAACAAACTTTTCTTCTTTACCCGTATAAGGGTTTATTGTACCAGAACCTACTGCATCTACAAGCTTTTCACCTTCAGACCCATACATATTCATTAAAGATTTTTCTTCTTTATTCACATGCCATT
>TARA_R110002153_G_scaffold74553_2_pt1 | contig 13968 bp, 10 predicted proteins | sample TARA_R110002153 | Tara Oceans TARA_R110002153 (sample SAMEA4398193) | marine metagenome | biome: Polar Biome; feature: [SRF] surface water layer (ENVO:00010504); material: water (ENVO:00002006), including particulate matter (ENVO:01000060) such as... | depth 5 m
AGCAAATGCTACTGCAACTCTAGCTCCTCATTATACAAGTGCTATTCCGAATGCTACAGCTAGTGCCACAGGACTTGCAACCTCTACTCAAATCACAAAGCTAGACGGCATAGCCTCAAGTGCCGAAGTAAATGTACAGTCAAACTGGAATGCTTCTTCGGGCGATGCTTTTATACTAAATAAACCCTCTATACCTTCTGGAAATGCTATTATAGACTGGACAGCTTCAGGTGCAGGAACAATTCATTCGAGTAACTATACTAATACTACCTATAGTGTTGGTGATGGTGGTCTTACGACTAACGACTTTACTAATACAGATCATACTAAGCTTAATGGTATAGCTACAGGTGCAGAAGTAAATGTACAGTCAAACTGGAATGCTAGTTCTGGAGATGCTCTTATATTAAATAAGCCTACTATACCTTCTGGAAATGCTATTATAGACTGGACGTCAGATCAAGGCAGTACTAATATTCATTCTGGTAACTATATTAATACTGTTTATACTCACCCTAATGACGGTCAAGATATGGGAGATGCTTTAACAGGTGCTAACGTAATTAGTGATGTTAATGTAAACGGTCTTGGACACGTTACAGGCTTTTCAAGTAGAGCATTAACTCTTTCCGACTTGAGCTATCCCGGCACTGCTTCTGTTACAAATGGTGCAGCTACTCTTACTACAGGTAATGATGTTTATGACTTTGTTCATGATAACTTCACCCGAGGATATAGAGGTCAGGTTACTACTGATAATTCTGGATATACAACATTGTGTACAGTTAATGGGGATAACTTGGGTTCTGCAGTTAGATTAACTATATCAGGTACCGCGAACAGTGTAGTAGTTATGAGTGTTGTGGATATAATTTGTAATCATTATTTAGATATTATGGTAACTTCCCAGACTAGTAGCTATACAATACCTTGGATTAAAATAGTAAGTAACAATAATGAGGACTATGCAATACAAATAAAAACAATGGGTTCTAATAGTGTTGTACTAAATTGCGAAGTTCATGCATTAAACAATGAAAGTGTAACTTTTACTAGTACTAATCCTTATACAGGTGCTAGTTTGGAGCATGAGTGTAAATCTCACGGTGTTGCCAGCTCTAGTACAGGTGGGGCAGCACATGAGTTCTATAGTAATGGCACTAAGTTAATTGCTGGAAATGATAATCAATCATTGCATGATACAGATGCTTTATCTATATCTGGCTCTACTATTTCATTAAGAAAAGGCGATAACACAACAGAAACCGTCGCCCTACCAGCTAGTGGAGTAAGCACTATAAATGAAACAGGTAATGCTCTTAGTGTTGCTAACGGCACTTCTGCTACTGTTACTCTATCGGCACACGCTAACTTAGAAGCTCTAGCAGGTGCGACCGCTGGTGGGAATGGTTCTATGGAATTGGAACTTTTAAGAGCAAATACAGTTATCGCAGATCATATTACTGCAAATACAATCCAGTCCACTCACTTAGAGATATCTGATGCTAGCAGTGGCACGGCTAATAGAATTCACATGGACGGAACAAATAATGTAATTGAGATATGGGCAAGCAGCGTTCTAAGAGTTAAAATTGGAAATCTGGCATAATACCATGAAAAAAATAAACCTTGACATAATAACCCAAAATAGCTATAATTCTGTAATGGAGAAAATGAAATGAGTGCAGCCCGATATGACCTAGTTATCGACCAAGGTTCCGACTTTGCGATAGAGTTTACAGTAGACGAGTCCGGAACAGTTAAAAATCTGACTGGGTATTCCGCACGTGCACAACTTAGAACTACTAAGGCTAATGCTAGTGTATCTGCTACATTTACGTGCACTATTCCAACACCTACAAATGGTAAAATTACGATGTCATTACCAAACGCTACTTCTAAGACTTTAACCTCTGGAAGATTCCACTATGACTTAGAAATCTATACAAGCAGTGATGCACTTGTCACTAGATTACTACACGGGGAGGTAACTCTCACACAAGAGGTTACAAGATAATGGTAGATAAAACAACGCTATCAATCTCGGAAGATGTAGTACGAGTCACCGTAGCAGAAGATGTTACAACAATAAGTATTGCCCCTACCATAACCAAGATTGAAGCTAAAGGTATAGCAATCTCTAGTGCCGCAGGAGCGTCGGGTACTACAGTTCAGCCCTATGGTACAATAACCGCAACAAACGTGCAGTCGGCTTTAGAGCAACTCGCAGACCAAGATTTCCGTAGTACAGGCACCCCCACAGGAACAAATGTTTCAGAAGGGGACACGTGGTATGATACGGATGATAATGTAATGAAAGTATATCGCGAAGTAAGCACAGGAGTATTTGCATGGACTAATCTAGTCGTCACAAACACCTCTGATGTGCTTGACGCAGGAGCCTTTTAAGGCTAACGGAGTACCTCAATGGCTCAAACAATTCTAATTAAACGCAGTTCCAGTACCGCAACACCTACCTCACTAGCAAATGGTGAGCTAGCATATTCATCAGATAGTAATAAGTTATTCGTTGGTCGTCCCGGTGGCGGCACAGGTGATATTGATGCTATTGGTGGTAAGTATTATACTGATATCATTGCAGGAGCAGCTTCGGCAAATACAGCTAGTAAGCTAGTAGTTCGAGATGGTTCTGGAAACTTTTCTGCGGGTACAATAACTGCAAGCTTTACAGGTGCTTTAACAGGTAATGCAGATACTGCTACTGTTCTTGCAACTGCTCGTACTATTGGTGGTGTATCCTTTAACGGCTCTGCAAATATCGACCTGCCGGGCGTTAACGCAGCTGGTAATCAAAATACCTCAGGTCTTGCAGGCTCAGCTACTATACTAGCTACTGCACGAACAATTGGTGGAACATCATTCAACGGTTCAGCAGACATAGCAGTTGCACTAGCTGCTACAGCTACTAAATGGGCTACTGCTCGTACCGCTTCTATAACTGGCGACGTTACATGGACTTCTGGAAACTTCGATGGTACTGCTAACGTAACTGGAGCAAGTACTCTTGCTACTGTTAACTCTAATGTTGGTAGCTTCGGTTCTACTACTGCAATTCCAATTGTTACTGTCAACGCTAAGGGTCTTGTAACTGCCATATCTACAGGTGCAATATCTACTTCTTTCGATCTTGATGCAGATAGCGGTACTACAAATGCTGTTGCAGGTGGAGAGACTCTTACTATTGCAGGAGGTACTGGTGTTGCTACTAGTGTATCTGGTAATACTGTTTCTGTTGCAATTGGACAGGCTGTTGCAACTAACTCTAACGTAACCTTTAATAATGTTTCGGTAGACGGAACTCTTACTTCTGATGATATCACTGCAACTACTCTTACCGCAAGTGGCAACGTTATTGTTTCTGGAAACCTTACTGTAAACGGTACAACTACTACTGTTAACTCTAATACTGTTGCCATTGGCGATGCTATTATGACATTGAACAGTGATGAGACAGGCACTCCTTCTGCAAATGCTGGTCTCGAAGTTGAACGAGGAACTTCTAACAACGTATCTTTAGTTTGGAACGAAAGTGCAAACTACTGGCAGACTGTTTCGGGGGAAACTGCAAATGTAACCTCACCAATCTTAACTGCAGCAAACTTTGCCGCAACCTACACCGGTAACCTAGATGGCGGTACATTCTAAAAATTAAAAATTAACTCCAGCGTATATACGCAATATTGAGGAGGCCACATGGCACAAACGATCAAACTAAAGCGTTCCTCTACGGAAGGCGCGATTCCTGCTACATCCGCTTTAGCTTTAGGTGAGGTAGCAATCAATACATATGACGGAAAGATGTACATCAAGAAAAATGATGGCTCAGATTCTGTTGTAGAAATTGGTGGAAGCTCTTCTAGTAGTACTCTAACATCTACTCATACAACTTATGAGTATGTTGCAACTAGTAATCAAACTACTTTTTCAGGATCGGATGTGTACAGTGCTACTTTAGCATACGACACGGGCACGCCTGCCAAAATTCAAGTATTTCTAAATGGTATTCTACTCGACGAAGGCTCGGGTGCGGACTATACCGCAACAAACGGTACCTCAGTTGTTTTAACTGCAGGTGCTACAGCAGATGACTTAGTTCAAATCTCTGCGTATAAATCCTCTGCTGGCACTATAGCACTTACCATAGATACGCATACAAATATAAGTGCAAGTACAGTAACTACTACATCTACCGCCGCCGCCACAGTAAATTCTTTTGCTGCTGGAACTTTTAGATCTGCAAGGTATACGGTTCAAATTACAAATTCGACAGATAGTACATACCAGATAACAGAAATAATTTTAATTCATAATGGAACAACTCCTGAAATAACCGAATATGGTACTATATCTACAGGTGCAGCAGCAGAAGCTACCTTTGATGCAGATATCTCATCAGGGAACGTAAGACTTCGTGCAACTCCTGCGTCTGGTGATACTATGGTTTTCAAAGTTGTCCGACACAGTATCATAGTCTAAGGAGGCATAGAAATGGCTAAATCAAAAGGCAGACTTCTAGCAGAACTACTCAGCACTGATGGTACTGTAAAGAGAAGTAAAAACAAGGATGCTGTAGCTGCAAAAGAAACAGGTACAGCTACTTCGAATTCGACTGCTCAGAAGTCTATAATTACGTTTGCAAAGGCAACTTATAGATCAGCAAAGTATATTATTCAAATAACAAACTCTACAGATAGCACTTATCATGTTACAGAATTACTACTTAATCATGATGGCTCAACTGCCGATATTACAGAGTATGGAACAGTATATACAGGAGCGGCTGCTGAAGCGGCTTTTAGTGCAGATATCTCAGGGGCGAATGTAAGACTACTTGCAACCCCTGCTTCTGGCGACACAATGGCATATAAGGTCATCCTTCAGACAATAGCAGTATAAGTTATAGAGGTAGTAAAAATAATCCTTGACAAAGTACCTGAAATCTCATATACTGTACCAAACTTAATCAAAAGTAGCTTAATAAAGCAGGCCTAGGGGAGATGTGAACCGTGGCAACAAATCATAATTTTAGAGTCAAAAATGGACTAGAAGTAGCTGGAACTGAGATTGTAAACTCTAGCGGAGTATTACAACTTGCTTCTGGATTAACGTCGTCTACGCAAAATGCAGGTACAAATAATACTACTTTAGCTACTACAGCTTTTGTAACTGCTGCTATAACAGCGATTGGTAATGGAAAAATCGATTGGACAACAGATCAAGGTAGTACTAATATCCATGCAGGAAACTATATTAATACTACTTATTCAGTTGGTGATGGAGGTCTTACGACTAACGACTTCACTAACGCTGACCACTCGAAGCTTAACGCTATAGAAGCGAGTGCGACTGCTGATCAAACAGATGCAGAGATAAGAGCAGCGGTTGAAGCCGCAACAGACTCTAATGTATTTACAAACGCAGACCATACTAAGCTGAATGCTATCGAAGCTAGTGCTACTACTGATCAAACAGATGCAGAGATAAGAACAGCGGTTGAAGCCGCCACAGACTCAAATGTATTTACTGATGCAGACCATTCAAAACTTAATGCTATAGAAGCTAGTGCTACTGCTGATCAGACTGGGGCTCAGATTAAAGCCTTATATGAAGCAGAAAGCAATGCTTATACCGACACAAAAAATAGTAAATTAGCAGGTATTGAAGCTAGTGCTACTGCTGATCAGAGTAACGCGGAAATAAGAGCCGCTGTTGAAGCCGCTACAGACTCAAATGTATTTACAGACACAGACCACTCTAAACTTAACGCTATAGAGGCAAGTGCTACTGCTGATCAAACAAACGCAGAAATAAGAACTGCTGTCGAAGCTGCCAGTGACTCCAATGTATTTACAGATGCTGACCACTCTAAACTTAACGCTATTGAAGCTTCCGCCGATGTAACAGATACTGCGAATGTTGTTGCAGCATTATCGGCAGGTACAGGTGTAGCTATATCCGGTGGTGGTGCGATTAGTGTTACTGCAGTAGCACTAACAACAGTACAAACTGCCTCTAGCCAAAGTGCTCATTTAGCTCTCACAGCTCAAGAAGGCGACATTGTAGTTCGCTCAGATGAGAATAAAACTTATTGTCATAATGGTGGTTCAGCTGGAAATATGAACGACTATACATTACTTGCCACCCCAACAGATGCTGTACTGAGTGTGAATGGTAATACTGGTGCAGTAAGTGCCGCTCAAATAGCTGCTGCGGTTGAAGCAGCCTCTAACTCAAATACATTTACTGATGCAGACCATTCTAAATTAAATGCTATTGAAGCGAGTGCTACTGCTGATCAGACCAATGCAGAAATAAGAACGGCTGTTGAAGCTGCTAGTGATTCTAACGTGTTTACAGATGCAGACCATACTAAGCTTAATGCTATAGAGGCAAGTGCCACAGCTGATCAAACTAATGCTGAAATACGAGCTGCTATAGAAGCTGCTACAGACTCTAATGCTTTTACCGATGCCGACCATAGTAAACTCAATGCTATCGAAGCTAGTGCTGACGTAACTGATACTACTAACGTAGTAGCTGCTTTAACTGCTGGTACTAATGTAACTATAGCTGCTAATGGTACTATCGCTTCTACGGATACGAATACCACTTATTCAGTTGGTGATGGTGAGCTATCACAAAATAACTTTACTAACGCAGACCACAGTAAGCTGAATGCTATTGAAGCCAGTGCAACTGCTGACCAAACGGATGCCGAAATACGAGCCGCAGTAGAAGCTGCTACAGACTCTAATGTATTTACAAACGCAGACCATACTAAGCTGAATGCTATTGAAGCCAGTGCAGATGTTACTGATACTGCCAACGTAACAGCGGCGGGTGCTTTAATGGACTCAGAGCTAACAAGCATTGCCTCGATAAAAGCTTTGAACCAAGCATTGGCTACAAGTAACAGCCCCACTTTCGCGGCTCTTACAATCACGGGTGCAATCACTTCGGCCGCAAAGAATGTAGGAACACAAACGATTACCGCAACAGCACCTAGTAGTGCGTCGGGCTTCCCGAATGGACATGTATGGTATGTGGTGTAAGTTATGGCGACTATCAAGGTTAATGATAACGGAACGCTAAAAACGCCTTCCCAGATCTTCGTAAAAGGAGATGCTGGAACACTTTACTCCGCTAACTATGTAGTTGTCAATAATAATGGCACATTAGCCACAACGTGGACGGCCATTTATACTACTAGTCGAGATACTACTACATCCTTTAACACGACTACTAGCTTCAATACCACTACCTCGTTTAATACTACGACTACTTATAACACTAGTTATAATACAGATTCTACTACATCTCATTCTACAACTACCTCGTTTAACACAACACGAGCTACTGGCACAAGCCACACTACTACTACGTCGTATAATACTTCGTATGCTACTGCAACTAGTCATACTACTACTACTACTTATAACACTACTCGTGCTACTACGACTACGTTTAATACTAGTCATACTACTTTAACTACGTATAGTACTAGTAAGTCTACTACGACTTCTTATAATACGAGTCACAGTACGAGTCGCGCGACTACAACGTCTTACGGCACTAGTCATGTTACCTCATATACTACTACTTATAACACTACTCGTGCGACTACAACTACTTATGCCACAAATAAGTCTACTACTACTACGTTCGGTACGAGTCATGCGACTACGACGTCTTATACTACTACTTATAATACTACTCGTGCGACTACAACTACGTTCGGTACGAGTCATACTACTCTAACTACGTTTAACACTAGTCATGCGACTACGACTGTTTATAATACTAGCCGTAGCACTAGTAAGTCTACTTTGACGTCGTATAATACTGCTCATAGCACTACTACTACGTTCGGTACGAGTCACGCGACTACAACGTCTTACACTACTAGCTATAACACTACTCGCGCGACTACGACTACTTATGCTACGAGTAAGTCTACCACTACTACGTTCGGTACGAGTCACACTACTACAACGTCTTATACTACTAGCTATAACACTACTCGTGCTACTACGACTACGTTTAATACTAGTCATACTACTTTAACGACTTATAATACTAGTCATGCAACTACTACTACTTATAATACAAGTCGCAACACCACTAAGTCTACTTTAACGTCTTATGGTACTAGTCATGTTACTTCGTACAATACTTCGTATAACACTACTCGCTCTACTACTACTACGTTTGCTACAAGTAAGTCTACCACTACTTCATATGCTACAGGAACTAGTCATACTACAACTACTACGTTCGGTACTAGTCATACAACTACAACTACTTATCCTACAAGTCGTGCGACTACAACTTCATATGCGACGGGAACTAGTAAGTCTACAACTACTACGTTCGGTACTAGTCATACAACTACTACTACGTTTGCTACAAGTCGTGCAACTACTACGACGTTTAATACTACTACAAGTAGAAATACGACTACTACTTATGCAACTAGTCGCAACACTACTACTTCATATGCTACAGGGACTAGTAAGTCTACAACTACTACGTTTGCTACGAGTCATAATACTACGACTACGTTTGCTACGAGTCATACTACTTTAACTTCATATGCTACAGGAACTAGTAAGTCTACAACTACTACATTCAATACGACTCGTACCACGTTGTCTACTTATAATACAACCCATAGTACTACGACTACATTCAATACGACTCGTACTACTCTAACTACGTTTAACACTAGCCATAGTACTAGTAGGGCTACCACCACTACGTTTAATACTACGACTACGTTTAACACTAGTCGTGGCACCAGTAGAAATACGACCACTACCTATAGTACTACGTTTGCTACAAGTAAGACTACTTTAACATCGTTTAATACTACTACCACGTTTCAAACTAGTCGTGGTACTAGTCGCAATACTACGACTTCGTATAACACTACTACTAGCCATAGCACAAGCAGAAGTACTACGACTACTTATAATACTACTACTAGCCATAGCACAAGCAGAAGTACTACGACTACTTATAATACTATATATGGTACTTTGACAAGTAGAAGTACTACAACTACGTTTAATACTACGACTACTTATAATACAAGTCGCAACACTAGTCGTCTTACTAGTCACGTTACTAGTCCTTATGCTTTATATACCTATTATTGGCGAACTGATGGTGGAGGATTCAGCTTAAGAGGTGCAGTTTACAATGGTTCCTCTGTTACACAGGGTTCTCCCTACAGCGCAGGCAGTCTTGTGACCGTGCTATACGATGGCCCGAAAGGTTCAGCGCAAAGATACTACAGAATTAATAAAACTACTAGTTACTACACTACCTATAGTACTTCATTCGCTACGAGTAAGAGTACAAGCACAAGCAGAAGCACCACGACTACCTTTAATACTACTACAAGTCATAACACTACTCGTTCAACTACAACTACGTTTAATACTTCGTATGCTACTGCTACAAGTAAAAGTACTACCACTACGTTTAATACTTCATATGCGACCGGAACTAGTCATACTACTCTAACCTCGTGGACTACTTATTATAACACTACTCGGAGTACAGGCACAAGTAGAAATACGACCACTACTTATAATACGAGCCGTAATACTACTCATACAACTTTGACTTCGTTTAATACTACTTATCCTACAAGTCGTGCGACAAGCACAAGTAAAAGTACAACTACTACGTTTAATACTACTTATGCTACGAGTAAAAATACTACGACTACTTATCCTACAAGTAGAAGTACTACTACTACTTATGCTACTAGTAAAAATACTACGACTACTTATCCTACAAGTCGTGCCACTACTACTTCGTATAACACTACTACGAGTAGAAATACGACTACTACTTATAACACTACTCGTACAACTTTAACGACTTATAATACAACTCGTGCGACTACTACTTCGTATAACACTACTACGTCTCATACTACGTTAACTACGTTTAACACTAGTCATACAACTTTGACTTCGTTTGCTACTTTGACAAGCAGAAGTACTACTACTACGTTTAATACTACTCGTTCAACTACTACGTCGTATAACACTACTCGTTCTACTACTACTTCGTATAACACTACTACAAGTAAAAGTACGACTACTACTTATAACACTACTCGTGCAACTACGACTACCTTTACTACTTATCATGGTACAAGTATAACTACTTCTTACGGTACGAGTCATAATACTACGACTACGTATGCTACTACATTTGCTACAAGTAAAAGTACTACCACTACTTATGCTACTAGTAAAAATACTACGACTACCTATAATACTACTCGTTCAACTACAACTACGTTTGGTACTAGTCACGGTACAAGTAGGTCTACTACTACGTCGTATAACACTACTCGTGCAACTACTACTACTTATAATACTACGCATAGCACAACGACTACGTTTGGTACTAGTCACGGTACAAGTAAGTCCACTACTACATCGTATAACACTACTCGTGCTACTACTACCACTTACGGTACTAGTCATAATACTACTACTACGTTTAACACTACCTTTGCTACGAGTCATAGCACGACTACAACTTATAATACTACGCGTAACACTACTACGTCGTATAACACCACTCGTTCAACTACGACTACGTTTAATACTGCCCATAGTACAAGCCATGCTACTACTACATCGTATAACACTACTCGGGCTACAACTACTACTTATAATACTACTCATAGTACAACAACTACGTTCTCTACAAACCATGGTACGAGCATAGTTACTACTTATGGTACAACTCATAGTACTACGACTACTTATAATACTACGTATGCTACGAGTAAGAGTACAACTACTACGTTTAATACTGCTCATAATACCACGACTACTTATGCGACATCTCGTTCAACTACGACTACGTTTAGCACTACACATACTACTACTACTACTTATAATACAACGACAAGCCGAGGAACTAGCCACACTACAACCACCTCGTATAACACTACTACTACATTTGGTACAAGTAAGGCCACTACTACGTCCTATGTAACTGCATATGTTACAAGCAATAGCACTAGTAAACTTACAGGCACTAGTAGAGCCACAGGTACTAGCCGAGCTACTGGCACTAGCAGAGCAACAAACACCGTTGTTTACGAACGTCTAACCGCTACAGGCGTACAGACAGAAGTAACAAGCGGATCAGCACACAATAACAGATACTGGGACGGGTCTCAGTGGGTCGAGGACTAATGAATTTCGAAGAATTAAACAACAAATTAGAACAAGCTCTAGATATTATTATGGAGCATTTTAGTGAAACAGAAGATAGAATCAGTGAATTAGAAGAAGAACTGGAGAGCCTTAAAAATGGCATTAGCAAAGTTAGCAGATAAAGATGAGTTAGGGAATCCGGTAGCACATTTTTTTAAGTCAGGAAACGTGTTAAGAGGCAAAGAGTTTGCTCCTTTAATTAAATTAAAGGAGTTAATACCTGAAAAGAGTCCTAACGGAAACAATGTTGAATACGATATATGGTATGATTTTGAACACGATAAAAAAATCCATGGTTATTGCTATACTGATACGTTGACACAGTTTATATATCTTCGAGTAGCCAGTTCTAGGTATGCAAAGAAAGCTATGAGAGATGCGGCTACTGGGCCTATTACCGAAGAAGGTGAAAGGCTATTCAGAGAGATTGCCGAAAATAGTGTAGATAAGTACAGGCTTAGGAAGAAAGGAATGCACCATGACTTTGTAATCTTTCTTCCCGGTACTAACATATTAAATACTGTAGTGGACTTCGATAAAGTAGAGAGAGCCGTAAAGCAAGGCGCAATGTTAAAATGCCACCCTCTTACATCTCCTCCTGCTTTTGAGCACTTAAAACATAGATTCGGAGACGCAATAATTGAAAAAAAGGTTAGCGGCCATGAATTACTAGAAAACGCTTCTATTGTGGGTTATTGTAACAATTCGGAAATGGGAATGGTAGCACTAGCAAAAGGTAAGACTACTTATCACTTTGGATACGACAAGGTATGGATGACATACACGGCTATGTATAAAGCACTTGAAGTAGATGGAGTACTTAGAGCACCACGATTTAAAGCTATGCTATCTTCTAAAACCTCAGGACTAGTTCCTGCAACTGCGGAGAATCCCCAAGAGTGGATAGATGCATACTTTAAACAATACGCAGAGGTAAAGCATGTCTTGCCGAAAAATACTGATAATTAAGCGCAATAATCTAGAAATGTTGACTGTAAATAGTATTCGTAAGAATATGCCAGACTGGGACTATGAAGTAGTGCCTTTCAATAAAGGGTATATAAGAACTGCTTTAGAAAATACAGACGAATTAACTCTATGTGTAAGAAGTGGTATTATACTTAATGTACAAGAAGGAGATATGCCCGGAGCAGAACTGCTAGATGATTATCATATAGCTATTAGCCGTGACGGAGTATTTACTGATAACAAACGTAATAAACATATTTATGGGTTAATTGGCAACAAGTTAAATAAAAATACTATAGATTTATCAGTTTTTATTATTAATCCAAGTAGGTGGGATACAATCCCTGATACAGATAAAGGGATTCTTGCAAAAGTAAGACGTCTTCGGATGCCTAGGTTTATGAATCACAAGTGTGACCCGATAGTTGCAAAATCAATAACAGGGAAAAGCGCTATAGAGTATGGAATGTTAAGCTGTCAAGCCTCAATACATAATTATATTTCTGTATTTTTAGATGGCAGGGCAAATGGGAACGAAATGATGGCTTATGCACTCGAGCTAGCACTACCTTTGCTGGAAGGCTTACCTAAAAACGAACGAATAAAAGTAGAAGCAGTTGCTTCTAAAACACAAAAAAGAATGGCAAAATTAAGGAACGGATTAGCAGAGTGCCTACCTTTAGAGCCATAGGAGATATTATTATGCCGTATGGAAAAAAGAAGCCAAAAAGAAAACTGCCTAAGAGAGGCCAGAGAGCAGCTACAAATCGTCGGAGGAGAGCGAAGAAATGAACGTACTTTTTATTGGCTATCATCATCAATTTTTTCACCAAGCTAAACTACTGGTAGATGCTGGTCATAATTCTTATATAGCTACTGGAAGAGGTACGGGTACTTTAGACGCGTACTCCGTTTCAGTAGGGCTAGTAGGAGTTGTAAAAGAGGCGCTACCTGCCGTAGAGTGGACTGTAGAAAACTGTACTTGGCTTACAGATGCAATTACTACACACTCAATAACTCATGTAGTTAATGGTATCCCTTGGGCAGCTTTTATTGAAGCTATGATGCCTGCTGGTGTAGTATACTTAGGTCCTACAGTTTCTGCCGCTGAGTTAGAAACTAATAAGTTTGCTACAAGAGCGGCTGTTAGTGCACTAGGATTGCGCACGACGACTGTTCTTAGAGAGGGGTCTTCTAGTAGTATAACTGCTGACTTAGCTGCAATAACTGCACGACCTTTAATAATAAAACCTAAGACTGCATTTACTTCTACTATTATTGTTAACACAGGTGACGATGCTGCGGTAATTTCAAGACTAGCGGGTGAAGACTCCTATGACTATTACTTTGAAGAATTTATTCCAAATATGGTAAAAGAAGCAGAAGTTATCTTTACTGTAGCTAATGGGGCTTGGTCTATCAGTCGTACTGGTTCTATCAATGGAGAGGCTTTGACTAAAGGTGTAGTGCCTTCAGCTACTAGCTGGATTATACATACTGTTACAGCGCCACTCACATCTTCAGAGGATACTGCAGTCAGAGCATTTGCGGCTACATTTCTAGACATGGCTAAAGCGAAGGGAGGAGCATACTGTGGAGAGCTTACGGTAGGTATAGATAATGCTGGATTAGTATACTGGCTTGAAGTAAACACTAGACCTTCTAGTCCTAATATTGCACCTACTTTTTGTTCTGCTGCAGAGTACATACAGTCTTTAACCTCTGA
>TARA_R110002153_G_scaffold23856_2_pt1 | contig 13963 bp, 29 predicted proteins | sample TARA_R110002153 | Tara Oceans TARA_R110002153 (sample SAMEA4398193) | marine metagenome | biome: Polar Biome; feature: [SRF] surface water layer (ENVO:00010504); material: water (ENVO:00002006), including particulate matter (ENVO:01000060) such as... | depth 5 m
CATAAAAGTTCTTATGGAGGATAAATGCACATATGACGAGGCAGTAGAATGGTATGAATACAACATTAAACCTTTGGAAAACTTGGATGAAAAAAGTAGTCCAATGTTCTACGATGACCGACCTCATTTTAGTTTAAATTAAAACACAAAAAAAATAAAGATGAAATTTAAAGCCAAAATTGATGTATTAAAAATAGATGGTGTAATGACATTAAAAATAATTACTCCACAAGGAACATCGTATGTTTATAAGGAAAACTCTAAAGCCAAACCATTGGATTTGAATATAGAATGGTCAGACGATGGAAAAACAATGAGCATTATTGTTGAACACCCAAAACAAGAAGAAAAATCATAGGGATGCAAAAATTAGCAGTATTTAAAATTGATGGAGATAGCATATTGTTTTGTGGTTGCTTTAATACTCAAGCAGAAGCAACTGAATATTTGACCGAAGTAAAAAAATTAATTGACGATTCTTTTAATACTCAATTAGTCGGAGAATATATTATAATGCCTATGCTTCATTTCAACATTGTGCAAACCATAAAAACAAAGTAAAAAATCTTGTAAGCCTATGATAGTCAAAGATATGGATATGGTAGTGAATACCTATCGTAAATTAAAACGAAATTTTAAAGTAAGAACTTCTCCAAACATCAAAGAGATAGTTTTTGATTCGGGTAAAAAATGGATAGAGAATCGGAACTCTAAATTTTCCAAAGGTTTATTTTTGTTTAATATGGTTTCGATAGATGTAAAAAAATATCTCGAAAAGAACTCCCCCATAGAGCCTATGGATGAATTGCCCTCAATATATCATAACCCCGATTACAAGCATAAAGACAACCTCATCGGTATAGACCTTAACCACGCATATTGGAGGGTCGCATATCTAAAAGAATATATCTCCGAAAACACTTACAAAAAAGGTTTAGAGGATGACGAATACAAACCTATAAGATTGAGTGCCTTATCCGTATTAGGTAAGACACGCACATACAAAGTTTATGTAGAGGGCGAGTATTCGCACAATGAGGATATGAGGGATGACATAGGCTTACGCACCTTATATGAGGACATACGCTTTAGCACCTACGCTATTATGTATGAGTGTGCAGAGGCATTAGAAGAAGACTTTGAATCGTGGAAAACGGATTGTATCTATTTTTATGATACTGAAACAAATCGAAAAAAGGTAGAGGGCATAATGGAGCAATATGACTTACTTTTTAAAATTCAGAAATAAAAAAAGGAGGGGTGCTAAACTCATTTGACCCCTCCAAACCTTAATTCTAATCGGCAAGGGTAATAATCCATATCTGCTTATAAGGTACAATATACTTATAAAAAAAAAAGGAGCATTTTGCGATTTGCGAATTGCGAATTTCAAATACAAAATCTAATCAAGTGGATGTTATCTCAAGGTCGGCTCGGAATTAACTTGCGTCAATTATTCTACACCTCACATCTATCCTGCACACTTGCGTTGATTTAACAACAATTAGATTAGGTTGTGGGGACTTATCCCACTACGTCCACCAATTCTTACATTGGTCTTTGCAGTCTAACTATTTCAAGGAATAATACACCCTACCTGCTCGTATCTTATAATTCGGTTGCATATTGTGGCTTATTAACCAACCGAGTAAATGTTTCAAATCCCCAATCAGTTTCATCGAATATATCTGCATAGTCTATTTTACGACTTACGCAATAAGAATATACCTCATTCATTCTGCCCAATTTTAATTGTTTCAAATCCGATAGTCGCACAAGCACATATAATAAATCTTCATTGTTAGTGGACATCTGATGTTCCATTTCAAACAAGTGATATAATCTTTTAGAGGCTTCGGCAACTCTGATTAGTTCCTCTTTTAGTTTCCACTCTTTATTGTGGATAAAAGCCAACTTCTCTTTTAAGGCAAGTTTATCAAGGTCTATAACTTTACCCTGCAAAACAAATCGTAAATTCTCATAAGGCATTTCATCTATACCATTTCTGCTTAAATCAAAATGAAGTTCTTGAATGTTAGCATATTCGTGAGAAAGGTGTTCCCAAGTTCCATCTGCGAATCTCGTTTCATAAACGAATGGCTTACCCTTTCTATCTAACTGCTTAATATATACATCTCTCATAATCATAACTAAAAATTTTAAAGTCCCTTACCACCCCATCCCCCATATCCCGAAGGAAATGGAGGCACTTGAGGTTTGCACTATGAACTTTATTCTGCGTCCTTATATTCAGTAGAGGCTTGGAGATGGTCGTTTATATCATCTTCCATACTTGCGATGTCTTTAGACATTCTCAAAATGCTTTTAAGACCATCTATTTCGTAACTGCTTAAATCTTCTATTTCTCCGTTGTGAATTGCGTTCAAACAATCTCTTAAATCTCGTGCAGTATTTTCAAATCTGCAATAACTCATATTTCCCATTTTTTCTATTTTTTAACGATTGAATATTCTGCATACCCCGACACTCGTGGTATCATTAATTTGTCATCTCTCAATGCTCCTCCTAAATCGTGGGCGAGAGTTATTTTAATATCCATCTCATCAATGGATTTGTCATCTTTGGCGAACTGAATGAATCCATCCATCTGCTTGTGTATTTGACTTCCGAAAACATACTCAAGAAGGTATGAGGCATATTCGGGAATAACATCCCATTTTTTCAATTCGTCTGCGAGATACTGCTTGAGAATGTTCGCAGTATTCTTTGCGTTAGTAATCTGATTTTGTGCTTTCTGCATAATGCTTAATTTTAAAAAGTTAGTAATGTTTCTTACCACCCCATCCCCCATATCCCGAAGGATATGGAGGCACTTGAGGTTTCGCACTATGCTCTTTAGATGTCTAATTCTCTATTCGTTAATGCTTTGCACAATGCTTCATAGTTACACTCGTCTGCCCTTCTTAAAGCGAGTAATAAATCGCCTCGTAGGACTGCCGACATAAAACCACCTTCAAATTCTATCGAGTTCTTTTTGATTTCACTATCATTATCCATTAGATAATATATTGCTCTACCTTTGGTATTATTGTTTGTAGAATACTTCCCAATCGCTATTAGCATACCATATGCCTTATATGTAAATAGACCTTGTATTGATGTAGGAACGTAGGAAGTATTTCGGGTAAGAGCCTCTTTTATTTTGCGTTCCCTTTCCTCTTTCTCTTTGCGTTTTTCCTCCTCTTTAGCCTCGAACACTTTTCTCGCCTCTTGCCTCTTGATTTTCTCATCCTTTAAAATTTGCTCTAACTCATCGGCATCTCCATATGTAATTAATTGAACTGCGTCCCCTCCTCCACTATGTTCGGGGTCTTCCCCTCTGAACTTGTATGAGTGTTCTTCCCAATATTGTAAATCCCATTGAAAAATTATTGAGAAGTGTTCAAGACCTAATTTCTTCGCCTCAACAAATACTTCATATGTGTGCTTACGAGTAACATAGTCCTTAAAGTAAAATGGCTCATCTATTGCTCTCTCTCCTTTTACTTCATCACATACGATATAACATCCTCCCGTTTGTGTAATTTGTCCATCATCAAAATTGTTGGCTTTAGCGAACTCATCTCGTTCCTTTCGCATTTCGTCTTTTACGTCTTCTACTACGCTTGAGTCCCATAGTTCTTTGAACTCTGCTTTGAACTCGTTGTTCGTGGTTGTTGTGTTAGATACATTTTTCATAGTGCTTAATTTATTTTTGGTTTCTACTTATTTATGAGTTCAATATTCTCTCTCAAATCAGTCGTGCAATACATAGGTGCGTAATCGTCTTCGCCTATATCACTTGCCCAACTATCGTAAACTATTCCTTTTTGAATTAGGGAACTCAATACCCCTTTCGCTTGATTAGATATTCCTTGTCCATCGTATTCAGAATATCCCATTCCTACTCCATCGTTTTCACATTCCATAATCTCATTTAGTAATGTGTTTTCTAATTGTGTGATTGTAATTTTCATAGTGCTTAATTTATGATTCTTAAAATTTGAGGGTGTAACTATCTCATCCTCTGTCGGTTACAAAGATATGTTAAATAATCGACATATCCAAATCCTTGTATTTTTACCCATTTTTCTTGGTTTTTTGATTTGTGTAATATGCAGGGAATAATCGCTTACCAAGTGCTATACATTTTTTACTCATCTTCTCTTTGTTCACATCGTCCATATTATAACCATCGGTGTCCTTTGCGAAACGCACTCCAAAGTTTTGAGCCATAGAGTCAGTAATATAAATTCCTTCTGAAAGTGAATACTCGTCCCCCGTTCCGTATGCTCCATTGTCAAAGAAGTTTTGAGTTACTTTTTTTTGAATCTCTTGAGGTGTTAGGTCTGAAATTTTTTGCCATTCTCCGAGTTGAAATATTGCATAATTGATATGCCTTTCTTCCACTAAAAATTCTATTTTTATTTTATGAACGCCTTTTCCCGACTTTCTTAAAAAGTATTGTGGGTTTTTAAATGTTGATTTCATTTTTTAATAATTTAGTTTAGATACTCCTTTATCGTGTATTACAACTTTATATCCTTTTGCCTTGTATTTTTTTTTGATTTTGGGTAAGGAAAATTGAATAGCATAATAGGTTTTATTAAATTTAAGAACTTCATATGTAGTATATGATTTTATTCTTCCATAGTGTTTTCTTTTAAGAACTGCTTTTTCTACAATTAAAGTTTTCATTTTTTCGTGTTTAAAGAGTTAATATAAGCAATCCATTCATTAAACATTAAATATGGCTTTGGTGGGTAAATCGTCTTTATTAATTTTAGTGGTTTCATATTCTTGGGTTTTTAGTGATTATCACATTTTCTCCTTTGCCTTCCCACTTATCCATAATGTTCTTGGATTTAGTGTTCGAGAATTGTAAGCCTTTGTAGAGAACTATTCCTAATGCCCTATTCATAGCAAAGTCGTAATTATCCGTTCCGTTTATAAACTCGCCATTTACAAAAATACGATATACATTCCCGTTGTTGTTTCGATAACTCATAGTGTAAATATTTTGTTCAATAATTCTACATTCCTAACTTCTCTTATCTCACTCGTTGTTGTGTCGATTAAGAACTCAAATTCACTTGGCTTATGTCCTTCCCAATTCTTTAGGACTTTCATATACTTGTGAATATAAATTTTCCATTTAATCCCATTCTTGCTTGTCGTTAGCGTTTGGAATGAATACCACTTTGTCGTTTCTTTTTTCATATTTCTTATTTTAAAGTTGGTCGTGTTAAATGTGTCTGCTTGGATTCGTTATATACCTCGTGTGCTTTGATAGTAAACTTGCCCGATACTTTTTTATCTACTTCGCCTAAATACTTTGAGCCTTTATAGACATACTGATTATGATTTTCGTCCACTAAATTGATTATATAAAATGCTCCCCAATCGCTACTGCCTTCATACACCTTGTCAATTTTCAAGTCGAACTCTAATCTGTCTTTTACCTTACCCACAAATCCCGACTTCGCACCTTTTTTCTTCATTAACTTTTGAGCCTTATCTCGTGCCTTCTCTTTTTCAATAGTGGTTATATAGTTTCCAACTGCCGAAGCCAATTTGCTCATATCACTTGTCATTATGTATTTGTCCTTCATCAGTTCTTTGGTTTGTTGCACCCATCCATCAAAATCGGTTTTGGCGACTTGCTCTTTTACCTTTATATATTTGTCTTTTCTAAAGTCGTATATTTCGTTCTCTACCTCTTTAAAATTATAAGACCTATCCAACCACCACTTCAAGACCTTTTTACTTGCGTAACTTGGCTTGTCGGATTTTTTACCTCGTGTGCTTTGATAGTAAATATATCCTTCCTCTAAATAGTTAATGACAAAATCAATAGTAGCCTTTCCCGAATTACTGCGTTCCCATTTATATAAAATGTTGCCATACCAATTTGTTTTTCCCGTATCTACTTGTTCCCATTCTGCTTTTACATATCCTTTCTCTTTTATTATCTCAAGCGTCTTGGAAATACAAGTATTTCTATCATATGCTATATTCACAAATTTTTTCTTGGTTTCGCTATCACTCCACATATGTCCGTAGTCATCCTCCATACCTGCGTCCATATAAAGACTTTCAATTATATTATATTGTTGTGTGGCTTTGGAAGGACTTACCCCACAAAAGTCTTGCAGACAAGTTGAGCCGACAACCTTAAATTCTTTATTCTTTCTTGAATAAACCAAGAAGTGAGTTTTTCGGTATCTTTTGTGATTACAATGCTCACAAGTTCTTTTTTCCTTTGGCTTTAGAAAAGATTGAGGTATTTCTACATCTTTCATAACTTGGAATATTGAATCGGACTCATTGGAATGAATCGCTAATATCTCCCAATTTCCATCTAACTTGATAGGTTCGTGTTTGATTAAAACATCAAGGACTTTATACCTATCTACATTCCAACCCGTATCAGTCCAATCTTTTTCCTCGTGTATGTATGCAGGTGTCAATTCAAACTCAAATCGGACTCCCATTTTCTTTGCCTTTAATTGTAATTTTTCAAAGTGCTTTTGTATGTCCTTTCTCTTGTAGTCATACAATTTTTCGATTGTGGTATCTTGTAACTTCATAGTGCTTAATTTATAGGGTTTAAGATAATTTATATTGAGGGTCAATTTTACCCATACTTTCATCGTGGTGCGTTCTACACTTATTGAATCTTTCAAAATCAATATTATGCTTCTCACAATGAGCAAGGTCTATTGATAAGACTGCTTTGGTAAATTCGATGTCGTTCTTGATTCGTTCAATACGTTCTTCCTTATATTTAATATCTGTGGGAATCCAACCTTTTTTCACTTCTTGTAAAAGGTGCGTTGGTATCGTGTTGCGTGATTTCTTTACTTCTTCTGCTAATTCTTGAAGATAGATTTTTGCGTTGTGCAATTCTACTTCGGTTAAAAATGTGAATGTGTAATTCATAGTGCTTAATTTATAGGGGGATTGCTCCCCCGTTGGTTATTACTTATTATCGGTTTCGGAAGATTCATTTTCAAGTGATTCCTCCATTTCTTCTTGAGCCTCCTTCATAGGTAAATAATAAAATATCCAATGAAATCGAGTCCAATATTTACCTAAACCTTTTTTCTCCTCATCGGACATAGGATAAAGTTTTAATGAATCATTAAAGCAATCCATCCACATTGGCTCACATTGAGCCGACCAAATGGAATTGGCGAAGGACTTTATAATAGCCTCTCTCATTTTGATGATTACTTCTTTATTGAGTTGTAATCCTAACTCTTGATACTTAACTAAATTCTCCATAGTGCGAAATTAAAAATTTATGTTCATAATGGCTTGATTATCAAGCCTATACAAAGGTATGTAAAATAATCCATATATGCAAATCCTTGTATTTTTACAAAGAATATGTTCTTTGTTATGTTTTTAGCATTGTAAGATTATTTGCTTTGTTTGTAACATATTTTTATTAATTTTGGTTATGGACAAAACAATAGCACTACCATTAGAGAATCTCCCCATAATTTTTGACACGATAGAGGGTCAAGTACATAGTGGTACATATGTAGCAGAGGAGCAAATGTTTTATGTAGGATTTAAGGATGGAGGAGATTTTAAGTTTATATGGGAAGTTGAAACGTGGGAATATATTATGCAATAAAAAACCCCCACTACCGAAATAGAGAGGGTTAAGCGAAAAATAGAATGACAAACTATTCTTCGTTTTTTTCTTCGGGAAATATGGTCGTCTGACTTTTATTTGCTTCTATTTCAAGTTCTGCTTCTATTTCTTCATCTGACATCAACATAGGAGTAGGTTTAGGCATTTCTGATGGTGTTTCTACTTGAAAGAATGGTATATCCCCCTTTTCAGTATTTTCTTGCTCAAATCCACTCAAAAGCCTTGCTTCTTGCTTTTTAAATGTCATTAAGGAATTATTATCATTTTCTACCTTCATTGCAGTCGCAAGTGCCTCCGTAGGATTACCACTTATTAGCATTTTAAAATGTCGCTTGATTACTGACTTCTTAATCATTTCGTCCCTCCAAGTGTTCCAAGCACTATACTTTGACCCACTACCTTCGGACATAGACCTTATTTTGTCAATTTCCCACATAGGCATAAACTCGAATACGATTTCTCCACTTGGCAGGGTTGCTCGTGAATAACATCCAACCATATCCCTTGAGTTATGCTCCTTTTCAGTTTTAGCATAGTTTGGTTTGTGCTTAATAGTGTTATATGCTACATCGTAATCAAATTCCTCATCCTCATACACGATATGAGCAGAAATGCTCTTTATACACCCATTATCACGCAACATAGCCACGAGTCCCATATACGAGAACTCAAGAACACATTTGTTTTTGCGTGGAATAAGATATGCTAATCTCATAACGGGATTTAACGTGATAGAAGTCCTTGCAACATTTACTACTGCGTTTAAAATAGATTGAGGGTCGCATTTTTGTAGATAAGGACTTTGTTGAAAAATTTGCATAGCGAATCCAAGTTCACTTTTAGCCTTTTCGGGATTGATTGTTTGAAATTTTGGATAAGCCTCCGTAAGAGATTGTTTCCAAGTTGGTGTTTGTGCCATTTTTAATTGTTTATTTGTTTTTAAATATATACCTCTTGTATCGAGGGTATGTCTGCACTTTGCAAACAAGTGTTGTTCATTGGGCAAGAATTACATTTTTCTAAAGATGGTTTCGCCTTAAATCCAAATTGAATTTGTTCATCCAAGAACTTTTTCGCATTTAATAAATTTGCGTAGTGTTGTTGATATGTAACCTCGTCCACATTTATTTTGAATATTTTATACTCCCAATCATTTTTAGTAGAGAAAACCATAAAATAAAAAGGGATGTCGTCTATTCCCCATTCGTATTTTGCGAGTATTTTGTAATGTATTGCTTGTATGAGAAGATTGTCTTTTTCTTCAATCGACTCATTTGCCCATCCATATTCACTCCACTTGTCGTTTAGAAGTCCACTTGATTTTAAATCAATTATTATACGCTTCTTATATACATCTTTTGACTTGATTTTTTTGTCAAATGCTATAATATCGGCTATTCCACTATATTTTGGGTTACTAAAAGAAAAACCCGTTTGTTCCACTTCAAAATTTAGCCTTTTCATTAGGTATTTAAAATTTTCAACTTGTTTGTCCATACGGGCAAACGGGAGTGATGGATTTCCATTTTTAAGCAGTTTGGCTTCGGGAACGTGATTATCTCGTGGTAATTGACCCGTTGCTTTATACTCAAAGTAGTTACCCAATTCTTGAGCCTCTGATGAAGGAAAATTAACTTTATTGAAATATGAGGCTTCTATCAACAACCCACACTCCTCGCCTAATTTATACTTGTAAAGGCTTTTTATTAGCGATTGAGATAATTTAGGAATTGATGGCAATACAAGGCTTATCTGCTCCTTTTTTGCCTTATTTCTTTTTTCCTTGTCTTTGTATGCTTTTTTCGGAATCTTTTGTGTCATTTTTAATTGATTCGTGAAATTTCTTTTTTATTTTAGAAACATCGACCATTCCCCCAATAGAGTTTGGAGGATAGGTAGATGTTCTTGGTTTGTTTTTGTGTCTGTGTTTATTGCTCACTATCTAAAGTTAAAGTTATTTCGTAATATAACAAGTATTATATCAGAAAATAAATTTATTAAAATACTTATTGATTTTCATTATCCAATTCAGTAATATAAAATTTGGATGATTATAGAAAGGGGATGGGTATTTACGCTTTGATAATTGGTATCTTGCTCTAATAAATGGATAAGCAACTATCCATATAGCCACTATAACTGCAAATGCTAAATACTTTAATCCTATTAAGATTTTATTGATGAGATTGTTTAAAAATTGAATCATACTACTATTAGTTTTAATTTGTTTTCTTGATTATGTTTAATTACCTCTTTATCTTGATAATTTAATTCTATGATAAAAACCCCCTCTACACTCGTATCAAGCGTTGTGCCTTTGTACGTTGGGTCGCAATTTATTAACCAATGATTCAAAGTTTCCATTAAAATATTTGAAGTAAATAGGTCATTCATATAAACGTAGATTACATCACTCAAGGGCGAATAAACCAATTTTACAATAGATTTAGTTTTAATCTCTTTTGATTTATCCTCACAAAGACCACCTTCAATCTTCAATGATATTAAACATTGATGACAAAATTCCTTCAAATGATTAAGGTATGTGTCCGTAAAAAGACCCATACTCATCCATTCGTTTTGAATGTTTTTAGTTTTGAACAACTCTTTGCTTCTCGGAATCATTGTCTTTCACACGATTTATAAATTCATTTAAAGGCATATCCAACACTTCGCTTAAATTAACTACAAAATTAAACGATAGGTCTTCTTTTGGTCTTATATGATGGTCGAATTTTTGAAAAGACATATTCATTTTAGATGCCAATTTTGATAAATTGAAACCCTTGTCTTTCAAATATGGTTTTATGTGATACATATTATTTATTTTTTGTTTTGTGTTTATAATAAAGCCTACCATAAGCCTTATGATATTCTTCTTTATGTTCTGATGGTGTTAAGAACAATATTTCTCCTAAATGAATTCTTATTTCCGTATCAATCTCTTTTTCAGTAAACAACTTTGATGATTTATGTTTTTTGTTTTTAAGTGCATTTGAGAAAAATAATGGTTTTTTTTCTATCTCGGTAGGGTCGGGAATAATTTTGCTTTCCTTCTTTAAATCTTCTGATTTGATTGTGAAATTTTTAATGTAAGCACTATCTACTTCCAATTTATCAAGTCTATTTTCAATAGATTCAAAAGCATTATGCCATTTTGTTTCGATTGCTCTTATTGTATGATAATTGGCTTTAGAGGTCGCAGATGTTACGTTGTAGTGTTCTTTCATACGCAAATACTCCATTCTCTTTCTTCTTTTACGCTTGTAATATTGTATAGCATAAAAGGTGTTACTTATTAGTAAAACTGCAATAGTAATTAAACCTACTTCATTCATCATTTCTATAATCATTTAAGTCAATATAATATTCATCGTTGCACTCTTTGGAGCAAAACTTTTCATTCTTATCCATTTCTTTCTCACATTCAAAACACCGATAAATAATATGGTCTTCACAATACCACAAGCCATTATTTGATTCTTGACCTTTTGATTTGTCAAAACTTTCTTCACAATCCTCACAATATCGTAAGTCTTTGTGCATCGGGCAAAAATCAATTTCATATTCAACTAATGCTTGAGTCAAATATTTCTCATCGCACTTGATACAACTCTGCTCTTTGTATGAAACATCGGGCAGATTCTTACTTTTTGGATAAGCCATTTTTTTTACCACCTCTATTTTAGCAAGTGGTTGTTTCATAGTTCTAAAGGATTGTCAGTAGAAGTTTCTTTTAATCTCATATCCTTTGTTTGTTTGGGATGTCGTTTAAAAACAAATTCTATTTTTTCGTTATCTCCAATTATTATTCCTACGGGAAAATAACCTTTGCCTTTTAATTCAGAAAATTGGTCTTTAATGTCTTTTCCGATATTAGATTCTATTACTAATCCTCTTTGAATACCTTCGTCATAAGCATCCGTTAAAACGCTTCTACTATCTTTCTCATTAACGTGAAGCATTAGAAACTTTTTTGTCTTTTCAGTCATTTTTAAAAATTTAATTCTTGCACCTTATTGGTGTATTTTGTTGATAAATTTATGTTTTGTTCAACTATCAAATAATGGAATTGAACACTTATTTGCTTATTTATTGCATCAATGACATATAGATATTCGTTCAAACTTTTCTTATTGTCAAACTCGTGAATTGACATTTTATCTTTTGGAGCATCTATTATATTATTATATTGACTTGTCAAATCTGAACAGATAAAAACAATCCAAATCACATTTGTATCGGTAAAAACTTTTTTATCGCAGTTGAGTGAATACACAATCTCCTAATTTATTTTCTATTATTGCTTCTTTTGTAACCTCCATTGACTTTCCATTTGAATCAAAAACCTGCCTACTCGAATAAATTGAAAACAAAAGTAATATCATATTTTCGACCTCTGATTCAGTCAATAAGTGATGGTGGATTGATAAATATATTGTAGGCTTAAACATAGAAATATACCCCTTCATATCTTTAATTACTTCGGCTTCTGCTCCCTCTATATCTATTTTAATAAAACCAATATCTCTCAAGTTCTTTTTATAATATTTCATCGCATTTAGAAATGTAATAGACTCTACATAGAACTCTCCATTCTTACCAAAATGGACACTACTTTCAGAATCTCCTAATTCCCCATCAGTTTTATGTCCAAATGTCAAAGTTCCGTTTTTGTTCCAAATAGCCTTTTCGCATATCTCTACGTTAGTTATGTTAGGATTGCATTTTAAGTTCATTTTAAAGCGTTTTAAGGCAACTTCATCGCACTCGAAGGCAATCACATCACGAAACTTAAAGGAGGCGTATAAAGGGGTTATGCCAAGCCACCCACCCATATCTAAAAAGGTTTTGGACTTATCCCTAAATTTGTCAAAAATATAAAAAGTGTGTTCTTCCCATTCACTCTTACTAAAATGCGATAAACAAAAATTGTTAATGTCATCCGAGCCTAAATCGGCAGTTTTAAAATCAACATCGTGCTTTAGAACGTGGTTTGTTTTCATTTTACTTTATTTTTACACGCTTCACAAAGAGAAATTAGTTCCATTTGTGGACTACACTCAATACCATTTTCATCTTGAGTTTCATTTTTATTTAAGATATATAAATCAAAATCTTTTTTACTTCCAAGAAATCCGAAGCCTATTGTAAATTTACTTTCGCATATATCACAATCAAAATATAAATCACTTTGCATATGAATACAATATTACAAAAAATATTTGAAATACGACAAAACAATTAAATTAATCATTATAGGTCTTTATAGAAATAATTGTTGTAGATTTGTAATGAATTTTATTAGTTCTTTGAAGGTTCAAGGTTTTGCTTAATACCTATGTTTCTTACCTTCATAATGAAGAAGTGGGGATGGGAAGTTTAATAGACTTTTTACCATCCCTCTTTTTTTTTATCTTTACACAATGGAATATTCAGATTTAGTTTACGGAAACATCACAAGCGATAACATTCAATTTTTAAATGCCGACAACGTATTTACTTCTTTCTTTGATAGATATAGTGATAGGTCGTTTCCTGCTTATTTTGATTCTACGGAAGAAATCTCTTTTATCATAAAAACTATCGAATCGTACAAGCAGAAAAAAAATTGGAAAAAAATAAAACAATTTATTGAACTTTGCGATGGTAGTTTGGACGAAACATTAAAAGTGCATTTAGGAAAAATAGGTATTCCATTTGATAACAAATACATTGATAAACTCGTCAAGATTTCGGAGGATTTCGGAGGATTGATAATGCAGTTGAAAGTTCACTACCAAAGACCAAGACCATATCAAGTAGCGTGGTATTCCAAGCAACCCTTACACCCTATGTCCACGTTTAGTGGGCAAAGTCCTGCATTTCCAAGTGGACACGCTTCGCAGGGTAGGTTTTTAACCAAAGTAATAACTCAAGACCATCCATCGAAAAGAATTGAGTTATCAAAGTTGTCAGAACAAATCTCAAAATCTCGTGTGGTTATGGGAGTGCATTATCCATCCGATAATGTCTTTGGGGAGGAGATAGCGTGTGAACTATTTAAAGAGAAGTCAATTCAAGACTATTTAAAAAACCTATAATCGAGTGATTAAAAAGTAGGTAAAACAAATCAATAAAAGTAATATCGTCCATTCTGCATTGTTAAGTGGATTTTTCATAGTTTTGGTTTAGTTTAATGCTTATTTCTTTCTTTTTCAAGCATATCAATGGTAGAATCAACTAACTTTTCTAAATCGCAAAGGTCTTTAAGTGCTTCATCTATTTTGTTGCGTAGATATTCTTTAGCACCCTCTG
>TARA_R110002153_G_scaffold7889_1_pt1 | contig 13948 bp, 10 predicted proteins | sample TARA_R110002153 | Tara Oceans TARA_R110002153 (sample SAMEA4398193) | marine metagenome | biome: Polar Biome; feature: [SRF] surface water layer (ENVO:00010504); material: water (ENVO:00002006), including particulate matter (ENVO:01000060) such as... | depth 5 m
AACTTATCATTGAATTTTAATGTGTTCTTTTCTAACTCACACAATACTGGTAATAATATAGAATTATAATACTCATTAGTTTCCTTGGGGGAATAATCGATTATAGCGCGTAATTTTGCTTCACAGCGTTCTAGGTGTTTTCCAATTGGTATCATTTTATTCACCTTAGTATGTGGGAATTTTCGGTAATACCATTGATGTGCTTGAGTTGTATGTTCATTTAAGGGAGATATGGTATGTTGTATATCCGTATATGATAGTTGAGGGGCCGCGTGTAAGCTGCTTTTCTTATCTAAAACACAAAATTTATAATCCTGTAGTAATCTTAATATATGGTCTATGTCTTGGTTTATGCATTCTAAATGATTTAATGGGATAATATAACTTTCTTTATTTACATTAAGATAAATGGCTATAATTTCTGCTAATGCAGGGTGTGTGTTGTCGTTACCCTGAATAAATTCAAGATAAGGTAAACCATCTAAGGATAATTCCTCTTTTAGTTGGTTTAATTGATTTTTTGTTTCGATAAGGTAGAACATACCTTACTATTATAGTAAAAGTATTTTAATAATCCAAATTTATTATGGCCAATTACCCCCTTCTAAATCCCAATGCATTTGTTCTAATTGATCTAAACTTACTGTTTTATCATTGTGTACTAAGTATCCATTAGCGTAATAAACATGTTCGTTATCTAAGGATATATTATAAACTCTAGGATATTTTGTTTTACCCTCTTCTATCATTGTTATTAGTTGGTTTCCTTTTAAGGTAATAACAATATCGTTTATGTCTAAAGTTGTAGATTGAACTTGATGAGTTTCTAAAGTAGTTATAGGATTTATTGCTTTCCAACCATCAATTGTTTTAAAAGGATGTTCTTCAGTAACAAAGGGTTTACCATTATTAAGGGAGTAAACTGTATAATCTCCTGTGTGGATTTTTATATTTGTAACTGTTGATTCTCCTAATTCACTTTTTACTTTATCTCCTATTTTTATAGTTGATATCATTTTTTCAGAATTATCAGCCATGGTTATTAAAGTATTTGGAACAAAACAGGTTCCACCCCCAAATGTACCCGAGGTTCCACCTCCACCAGATCCTCCTCCACCTCCACCAGAACCACCTCCATAACCACCAGTAGAACCCCAAGTACCAAAACCTGAATAATCAGTTGGAGGCCATGTATTTCCATCTCCTGTTGTATGTGGATCACCTCCATCTATAGGAAAAAATACAGAGTCCGGTCTTGATTTATCAGGTATGTTGGGATCATCATATTTATCAAGAGTCTCTTTTCTAGGAAAACACCCATCTGCTGCTTCTTGGTAATTATTAACAGATGATGGAGGACATCCTAAGAGGTTAGATCTTTGATTAGATACTACTTTTTTCCGTCCCCTTATGGTAACACATTTATAACAAGTTTGTTTATTTAAACCCATAACAAAATCTTCATAAGTTGTACCTGTGGGGGTTGGTAATTGGTTTAAGTAATATATTTTTTCATGTTGAGATGTTAGATGGTCAGCTCCTATCATAGGTCCTAATACAGGATGAATATGGTAACTTCCTACATATTCTGATCCGTTATTATAATATAATTCTCCACCATTTGTATATTGGTCTGTTATTATAACTGTGTCAGGTCTAAAGAACTCATTTATTATAGGAAATAGATAAAATACTCTAGGGGATGTTCTTTCTGCCTCTTTTATACTTATTGAGTTTTTTTTAAATACATTTCCTGTTAGGTGCCATTCTAAACTTCCTACTTCCCATAAATTATAATCATAAGTTGGTGATTCTTCTCGTATTTTTTGATAAGTTTCATAATCTATTTCTAAATAACTATACCCATTAAATCTTTTTGCAAAATATCTAGTGTATTTTCCTTTTGAATAATTTAATTCAGTTGGGTATGATTTAGCTACTGGTAAGCTTACTGTTCCTTGTAGTCTTGATCTGATTGATGAATTAACTTTATTATAGTTTCTAATCTTAATATGTGTATTAAAATTTTTTTCTGCCCCTGGGATATTACTTGTTGTTCTTTTTATTAATTCTGGTCCCTTTTTATTGTAATTTGATCCTATATAATATTTTTTATCTTCAACAGAAATATAGGGGCCATTATATTCTTGTTTATTTTTTTTAGTTATAAACTCATTATTATTAGATATTCTATATGATATTTTTGATTTTGGTACGTAAGCCATAATTAATAATATTTAATATTGGGGAATGCTGTGTCAGAAAATCCATTTGTAAAAGTATAAGCTAGATTTTGGGAATTATTTCTTCCTGGAGGGCATCCATTTTCTTGACATTCTTCAAAATCACCATCAGTATTATCATAACCATAGGCATGACCATTAAATAATCTTTGTTCTTTTGCTCTTCTAGTCATTAATCCTTTTACAACTTTATAAGTACCATCTCCCTGGTTTTGTGAAATAATATCTATTTCTTTAGATGCTCCTTCATAATTTCCTGCGTTTAATTTTTTTATAAATTGAGTATCTCCTGCTACTGAATTACCAGCTCCCACATTATATACATATGAAGCTACAGCATCAAATTGTGCTTGGTTTAAATTAACAGTAACATGGTTTTTAATATAAGGATAAACTGATTTTTCCATATGTTTTACCATTTCTTTTCTAGCTGATTCTTGTGTAACTTCACTACTAGCAGGATAATTTACTGTTACTTTTTGGTCATTCCATGTTTGAGTACCATATCCTACTGCATATTTTTTAGTTCCATCAGTATTGTAACCATCGTGGTAGGGGGTAATTTTAAAGCCTTCAAAATTACCTATTAAAGTAGATCCTTGAGTTGATACTTCTAAGGCAGGAATTATAGGATCAAGATTAGGAATATCAATATATTCACCCTCTCCTCCTTGTCTTCCTCTATCATTAGGGTTTAGATTTAATAGTGCCATTTGTCCTGTTATTTCTACTGTCCAGTCTTGTCCTGACGTTATTGTATGAGATTCTGATTTTACGATAAATACTATGTCTTTTCTTTGATAACCAAAAGGTAATTTATCTTTATCTACTTTAAAAATTTGAAGTGGTATCATTCCAGCTATACCATCCATTTGTAAGTTAAATTGTAAAGGGATTATAGCTGAATTATCCATAGATGTTCCTTTTCTCCAAAAACCTGCTTTTGCTTTAGTTGCATCCTTTTCTCCATCACCATTACTATCATAAGATGAACCATCATTAGGGTTACCATCTTCATCCTCTAAAGGGTATCTCATTAATATGCTGTGTCTTAAATCCATTATAGATTGAGCATTCATTACTGCTTCACTATTACTTATTAGTGGCACTGATACAGCGTCTCCTTCATCTTCAAAATTACCTTGATTTAACTTATGTAAATAATAAGATAAACTAGTACATAATTGTTGATATTTTTTAATGTCGTTTTTTAATTGTTCAGCTGCTTGTTTTTCATTCTCTGTTCTTTCTGAATCTCTAAAATCTTTAGATGAAAATCTACTTCTTATATTTTTATGGAAGGCTTTAAATGATAAAGATTCTAATGATTGTGAGTTATTAGGTGCTTGAGCAGCAATTGATATTAATGAAGCCATATCATTACTTATTTTAGAATTAAAAAAGAATTGTCTTGTTACAGATTTTAATCCTTGAGGTTCAAAAATAAATATACCATCATCAGTATTTCTCTGAAATCTCATATCAACTATTCTAGCTACATGAGGTCTTTCATGTTCTGTTGTTACAGTGAATTTATAATAATCAGCAGTTGATGCATTTACTCCGTCCCATAAAGCTTTAATATAATCAAGCATATTAAAGTTATCATTTAATAAAACTAAAGTAAGATTTTCACTTATAGATTTTTTTAATCTCATACTTTCATATGTTTCTAGTAAAAAATCTAAATTAAAATAAATTAGACCTATTTGTGAAGATGGATTTTCAGTAGATGTGTGTGATTGTAAAAAACTAAAATCAACATTATAACTTCTTTTTTTGTCTACACCATCAGCAAAATTAGAATCTACTTCTATGTTTAATTCATTATCTTCTCCATCCTTAACAGTCCCCAACATACCATAATATTTAGCAAACATAGGCATATGGGGTAATAAACATATTCTTTCATTAAAACTTGACCCTATTAGGGGGTGAAGATTGGTACCTGGCGATCCCTCATTTATAATTGAGCCTTCTAGTCGTAGTTGTCCTAATTCTAGAAGCTTGTCATCATTGGTATTTGATTCTGGTGATAGGTAAGTACTTAATGATGGGTCTGTTGATTTTAATATTGGGGGTTCATATTTAATATAAGAAAAACCACCATTACTTTGTTCTATTTGGTCAAGTGTTTGGTCTTTTTTCCCATCACCAACTGGAGAATTTATAAATGAGGGTTCATTTGAATGCATGTAAGTTAATTCTGTGATAGGAGAATGAAGTTGACTATCAAAGTTGGAAGTATCTGAATGTGTAGATAGGTGGTTTATCATTTGACATACCATATCCCATCTAACATATATATTTTTTCTATAACCTGTATCTAAAATAACATTTGGAGTATCATCACTACTAGTGCCTACTTCTTGGTCATATTTTACTACTTGTTTTAATATTGTTCCCCCCACTAAAGGAATATAACCTTCACCCACCTGGTTAGAGCTATCAGTAATTTTTATTTCATTGACTTTGTTTATTTTTGAATATAAGGCTAAAATATCATCATAACCTTTTGCATAATGGACATTTTCTCTATTTAAACTTTCCATATGTTCTTCAGTTGTTCCTTCAAAATCATTAGGATCCTCTATATAACCCTCATCAGGCTCAAGATCAAAGTTAACATTTGCATATAATGGTTTCCCATACTGTAACGGAATTTTATAGTTTTTATCGGCACATAAACCATCATAACCATATATACAATGAACTTCACTATAACCAAATTCTCCTGCATCCGTTGGAGCTTCACTTATAAGGTCACATCCCTCTACTCTTGCGGGGCAATGGAATCCAGTAATTATTTGATAGTTTGTATTATAAACTTCAGGAACTTTATCATAAGAATCATAATATGTTCCCCTGTTTTTATAATACCATTGATCTCCTTGATTATTTAGTGTTGCCTTAATAGATCTTAAATAATATAAAAATCTATCTATAGATTCTACTTCTGCATGTTCTTTGTCGGGGAGATCTGCTCCCGTATTTACTGACATTTTTGTGCTTTTTAAAGATTCTAAAATTTCACCATGTGCCATTATTTCCGTTGTGCAATCATAGCCTCCATCTTCTCTTGCTTTAAATGAAAAATTTTTAATAAAACCTATAAAACCATCATAATTACCCCCTGAGTTTTTTTTATGTTGTCTTATTTTATCATTTAATTCATTCATATCAGCTCCATCCTTAAAAAAATAATTTTTAATAGAATAATCATTATTTTCTCTTGTAAAATCATTTGATATGTAAGGATTCCATCCCCATTCTAAACATACAGGATATCCAGGTCTCATATATAGAAGTTCTAATACTTCTAATTGACGTCTATTATGACACATAAAATTTACTTGGGCTTCTCTAAGTGAACCATTATCAGATTTTGTTCTAATTTTAGCATCTATTATACCCGGCATAGGAACTACTCCAAATCCATCAGCGGCATCTGCTCTAATGTCTCTATCTCCATAAGAAAATCCTCTTTTAGTATCATCTGCAAAAACCCCTGAGGTAAAGCCTTCTCTTGTTCCTCTATTGTCTCCTTTATCATCATAATATCGGGTTCCCCCTTCTAAAATATATTGTTTAGCTAACCCCATAGAGTGGTTTAAATACATTTCATCATTTCTACGAGTTGCCTTATCATATTTTCTTTGTTTACCGTTTTCGTCTGTTTGGATTTCTAATAATGATGGGTCTACTTCGTCTTGTAAATCTACACCGGACATCATTCTAATTATTGCTTGTTTTTCAGTTGTATATGTAAAAAAATGTTCTGGTCCATATATAGAGTTTACTGAGTCTGATTCTACGTCAGGGGTTGATCTACTGTCATTATTAGCGTCGCTTGATATTTTCCAGGGTTCATTTTCATCCTCTCGTACTACCGATCGAGGGTTAGACATTATAGCCTTTCTTACCCTTAGTTGATTCTGAACATAGTCTGAGAAAGGTTCAAATATGCTTTTTATTTTGTTTGCCATGATTTAGTAGCTTGTATTTATCTTTTCAAAGTTTTCTAATATTGGGGTTATATTTTGGGGGATTCTTATTTCTAAACCAGGTTTAAGAGCATAACTATCTCTTCTTAAAACATCTCTATTGGCCATAGATATTATCCACCATAACCTAATATCGTTATAAAACTGATTTGCTAATAAGTCAAGCCTATCACCGGAAGTTGTAATTACATATAAATCACTAATAGATAGGGGGATATTTGGGTATCTTAAAGGTTTATATATCTTCTTACTATTTTTTTTTATTTTTGTAATAAAAGCTAATCTATTTCTCATTTTATTTTAATATTAGGGTTTATACTGATGAGGGGTTACCAGGTAAATCAGATTCACCAATTGCGTTCCCCTGATCATCCGTGAAAGATTCTTGGTATAACGCAGAAGCATCTTCAGTGTCTCCTATTATAGGATCATCTTGAGTTTCTATCCCTTCTTTTGCCCATTTATCAATACCAATATAAGGTGTTGAGTGATCATTAGTAGGAGTAAATGCATGGATTGGTTGAAAGACTACACTTACATCTAAAACATGTGGTAATATTAACATTTCTTTATCTTTACCATCAGGATCTAATCTTATTTCCCAAGGATAATCTTTTTGCCAATTAATTATTACTGAAGTTAATACTCCTGGTATTCTATTAAAATAATCACCCATAGTTAACTTCATATAGGGTGTTCTTATTCTACCCACAGTAGGTGAATAATTAGGGGCTGTTTGAGCTGCTAGATAATTTAATTTTCTATATAGAGGCTTCATTTCATGTCTAGATTGAGCTGCTATTTTAAAAGATATATTTATCCCTCGTTTAAAAGAATTATAAGTGTAAAATTGTTCACCTCTACCATTATATTTTACTTCATTATGAGTAGCATTAAAATTATCATTAAAGCTATCTAAAAATGCCCTAAATAATATATAATTTGATTCTATAGGATTATCAGAATCTATAACTTCAAATCTAAAATTAACAAAATCTTTGCTATGAATATTTTTACCATTAATTTTTAAAGGTATATTCCCATCAGGTGCCTTAAAAATATTTTGCATATTTAATAAATCTACTTGGTTACTTTCTATTGAAGACTTAAGTGTAGGGCTATATGATTGTTTTTTTGCAAAAGGATTACCACCAAAAGTTAAGTCTATTATTTCACCAAATAGTCCTTTTTTATGATTTTTACCTGGAGATCCTAAACCATATCCTTGTACTGCTGATTTATTAACTCCAGGTGTTTCTCTATGAGTAGTTCCTATTAAACTTATATAGTCGCCCCCTAGGACATTACTTGCGAAATTCCCAACTACTCCTCCAATCCCCTTTCCCCCCGAAAGAAGACCTCCCAAAGTAGAATTAAAATTAACGTCTGCTGGTTCTGGGATTAATCCCGCCCTTTTAAAACTTGTAACTCCTGCTGATGCTACTGAAGCTAATAAACTAGCACCCCCATTAAAAGTTCTTGTGTTTACTTGGGGGTTTAATAATTGTAAGGCTCCTTGTCTCATTAGAAATGAATTTCCTTGAGGAGAATCATATAAAAAATTATTAATTCTTTTTCTATCTATATCTCTTCTATCGTAAAAAGCATCTCCCCCTCTTAACATAAAATCATTAGTAGATGATTTATGGTCTACCCCTAGCAGATAAGTAGGTTCGTGACCATCTGATCCTTTATCACTTCCATACCATTCTACTCTATCTACAAGGTGATATTTTGGGGGGTCTTTCTCTCCACTTCTTCCTCCAACATTTGCCCCATATTTTATCCCTTTAGAAGGACCTCCATGTTGTATAGTAGTATTTTTATATAGTTGAGCTGTACCATCTAGGTTTAATAGGGGATTTCCTTGGGAATCTGTTGTGATTCCTACTTCAAAATTATCTTTGTTTGAAATTAAGGTTTTTAATGACATTATTTTGGGAGTTTATCTATATATTGAGATGGGCTTGTTTTTCTTACATCTATATCTAAATCTTGATAAGTAAATCTATCCCCATCACTTGTGGATGGTTTAATGATTGTACTACTTAATCCATGAGAATATGTGTATGAGGAGTGTAGTAAGTGTTCGTGTAAATCTGTATTTTTAATTTGTAGTCCTTTATATTTTGTTGGGTTTCTATCATTCATAAAGAATAAATCATTAGGTACAGGTGCACCATCTGGGGCAGAAGAATTAACATTTTTGGTTCCATTAAGATCGGCATATGCTGATGGTGTTATTCCCCCCGGTACTTTATTTATATGAGAAGTAAAAGCTTTATCAGATTGTCTTATATTAGAAGGTGTTTTTCCATTTAAATCTAAATCTTCACTTTTTTTAGGAGCTAATAATGATTGTTCGTGTATTGTATCATATAGAGGATTTAAAGGATCTTGAGGTGATTCTGTTCCCCTATTAAAATTAATTATATCTCCATTACTATCAAAAGTGGAATTTAAATCTTGAAATTGAGATTTACCTGGTATTGGACCCCCCACTCCCGATACTCCTCCATGTGAGTAATTATATAAATTTAATAAAGAATCTGTTTGTAAGGTAGAACCGGGTCCATCATCAAATTCTGGTGGTTCTCCTTCTAAATCCATATATTCTGAACCCCCTATTCCCTCTCCTACGGTTGCTGTGGAATTACCATTACTATAAGTTATAGTGTCTCCTAATAGGTGTACATGTAAATCTACTCCATTTATTTGTAATCCTTGGCCTTTTCCTGGATTATCTAAACCATGAAAATATCCATTACCCCCATCTGTTCCATCTGTATCTTGGTATTGTGATTGTTGAGGGAGATTAAATAAGGAATTTTGCTGAAGTGTTGATGTAGATCCTAAAGTAAAAGTAGGTCCTGGATTTCCATCTAAGTCTTGATAAGGAGAATCTACAGGTACTAAAGGTAGTGAAGATTGTTGTAAAGTTGAAGTAGATCCTAAGTCAAATTGAGTAGGTTCTAAACCCCCATACCCAAAAATTGTATTCATTGTTGATAATCCCATATTGTTTTATTTTTTATTTATTTTTAACTAAATCTTGTTCCATAATTACCAGCTGCTTTTACCGCAGCAAAACCACTATATTCGAATGTTCTGTTAGTTTTAGATACGTTTATAAGTTCATTTGCTTGGTGTTGTGTCATAGAATCATTATTGTTTTTTCCTAATTGAGTTCCCCCTGCCATTACTAGTGTGTCTTTAGGGTGGGTTTTTATTTGGAAATCATTTACTTGTATTATATCATCTGCTTTTCCGTGTAATTTATTGTTTCCAATTGAATCTTTTTCCCCCTCACTTCCCATTGGGTTGAATTGGAAATCAGATTCTTTCATCCCTAACATATGTTTTAAAAAGAAACTTTCTGATATATTTTGTTCTAATCTATTTACTAAATTAATTAATACATGTTTTAATTTATCAATTGTTGCATTAAATTTTTGTTGAAGGTCAAGTTGTTGAAATTTCATTTTCATTTCCTCATTAGTAGCTGTATTTGCTGCTTCTTGTAATTCCCCCATTTGAACTTCTTTAAGTAACATGTCAGATAATTGGTCTGAAGACATTCCTAACGCTTCAGATAATTTATCTTGTTGGAATACATTCATTTTACTAAATTCAAAGAAATCACCCGCATTTTTTCTAACTTCATCCATATATTTACTATGGTCTCCCGTTAATGCTGCTAATCTTGCTTGTTCTAAGTTAAGTTGTCTACCTAAAAATAGTTCTGCTTCCATTTCTGCTTCAATAGAAGATTGAAAATTTAACATTTTTTTAGATTGGTTAGCTACCTCACCAAGGGTAAAACCTAATAATTTAGCTTTACCCACAGCTTTACCTATTAATTCCATATTAGCTCCATAAATACCCCTTAATTGACCACTCACCTTTAAGGTATCTGCCATTGCTGCCTTTATATCAATTCTAACTCCTAATTCTTTTCCAGCATTTCTTACTCCTGTCATAGCACTATCTGCTATACTATCTGTTGTTTTTCCAAGGGCTAGAGCTACATTCATCGTACCTGTTACTGCTTCTTGGGACATATTAAATCTTTTAGCTAATTCAGCTGCTCCCCCTACAATATCCTTATGAAATACTACAGATACACCTAATGATTTATTAAGTGCTGAGTTTTGTAAAGCTATATCTTTATATTCTACTCCTAATTTTCCTACAGAGGCAGCAACGTCTATAAAATGGTTTCTTATACTCCCCGCTTCTGCAGCTGATACTCCTAATTCTCTACCTAATGCTGCTGATTCGCTATTAGCTGATATTAACATTTTAACTAAACCTATAATAGCACTAGCTATTAATATGTAAGGATTTAATTTGGCTGCTTTACCTGCTGCCATCATTTGGCTTGCAAAACCACCACTTGCTAATTTTGCTTTGGAAACTGCCCCCGCCATACTACTAAAGGTTTTACCTAAACCCTTTTGACCAATTTTATTCATTATACCACCAACACCTCTAAGACCTTTGGATAAATTAGTATTACCTTTTTCTGCTTGATCCATTGCCTTACCCATTAAGATGTTACCTTCAGCTGCTCTGGCTTTCATTCCTAATATCTGCTCTTCTATTAATCTTTTTTCTTTTTTAGAAAGACCCTTTATTGCTTTATTTTTTAAATCCAACGACATATTAAAAGCTGCGTCTTTAAGTTTATTTGATTTGGATAATTGTTTGTCTTTTGCTTTTTGAACTTCATGAATGTCCATTTCTCCCTCTTCAATTTTTTTTAAGATATCAACATTTTCCAGTAATCCTTTAGATAAACTTCTAGAGGCAGCATTAAATTGACGAAAATTTTCACCACTTACAGCTGATTCTTTTGCTAATTCTTGAATTCGATCAATGATATTATTAGCATGGTATGAAGTTTCACCCATAGTTTCAGCAAATATTTTCCCTTGTTCTGCTGATTTTCTTAAATTTGCAGCTAGTTTTTCAGCATGTTCAACTGTAATATATTTACCCGTATCTGGATCTCTTTTTTTGGCCATAATATTTTGATGTTATTCTATGATAAATATGAAAAAAAGAAAGGTATCTGCGATACCTTTACTTTTTAAAATTATATGTTGACGAGGGTTTTACATTAGGACCCATTGTTTTTTTAGTTGTAGGATCTTGTTGTTTTTGTCTCGATTGTTGTTCTTGTTCAGACTGCTCTCGTAGAAATTGATTAATTTTCTTTAAGTGATACTGTCTCATCCAAGTGGGCATGTTGTATATCTCTGAATGTATGAATCCACCACCTCCATGGTACACCAGATCATGCACTTGGTCAAATAGGATATTCCTATACGCTGGCGTCAGGCCAAAAAAAGTTGAGGTTGATGGGTAAATTTACACCTGACATAATGTATCCATCTTTAAATTCAACTTCTGTTTGCATATTAACACCTGGAGATATTTCATTCACATATTTTCTTAATGCTCTAGCATCTTGTGCTAATAATGTGGTGTCAATAAATTCTCTAATTGTTTTAGGGGTACTGTCGCCATTTACCGATTTAATAGTGTGTTTTAACATTATTGTTCCTTCAGATGATGGTTTATTTAATTTTTTTAAGCCTTTTGCTTCATTAGATATATTTTTTTCATCCTTATTAGTTAATAATTTAAAAGTAATTTTAACTAATGATTTAGGAAAGGTAAAATCAAATTCGTTTTCTCCTTCTGTTATAATATTTTCGTCTAATAATTTATCTTCTACTTTTGATAAATCAATGGTTCCTTCTGTGTCTATCCCTGTATCTGGGTGTGGTATTTTTACTTCATATTCTGCTCCATATCCTAAAATACGAGCTGCAATCATAATTGCATTTTTATCCCCTATTAATAGATCATCAAAATCTATACTAGTATCTGAAATTAATGATTGTAATAATTTATCAATTGCTACACCATTTTTAATATAATTAGCATTTGTAAGAATATCTTCTTCTCTTGCTGTCATATATTTCATTTCTATAGTTCCTTTACTTAAAGGGGATGTTTTTGGATAAAGTAAGCCCTTTGAGGGTAATGTTACTTCTTCCGCGGGAAATTGTGTTTGTTCTGTCATAACGTTATTTTTATTAATAAAACTGGTTCAGATATACATATATAAGGAAAATAAAAAAGCGCCAAATTAGGCGCTTTCTTTTTTATTTATTTTTAAGTGTGTTATTTTCCACAACCACAATTAGTTTTTTTCTCTTTTAATAATGCTTTTATTTGGTTTTTTATTTCTTTCATATCCCTTTTTGCAGGTTGAATTTGTTTTCTTCCTTTAATATCTTTTTGTCCTCTTCCGGGTCTAACCATTGAATCAGATCCACCACTAACATTACTACATTCCGCATTACAAGTTGGGTCATTTTGTACTACCCATGCACTTGCTCCCATACACCATAAATATTCAAATCCATCTGTGTGGGTTACTATTTCTTGATCATACGCTCCATGATTTCCAAATGGGGGGTATGATGGGTTATGATTTCCTGGCCAACAGTAAGAAGTTGGTTGTTGTGGTGGGTTATATCCTTCAAGTGCCCAATTACCCGTATTAGAACTATATTCGTAACTACAACCTACAGTATTTGAATTATTACAATATGCTAATGGATATATACTATTAGGATCATTTATAGGTGTGGTTGGAGTTCCTGTTTGGTCTTGTGTACAAGTTAATATTTGACCTGCTATTTGACCACCAGTTGAAAATGGGGGTGGTGCACCACCATAATTTTGTAAAGGGAAAGTTGGACAAGGTTGAGTTCCACTTGATTGCTGTTCTCTTAATTTAGCTAAATTTTGTTGCATTTGGACGGGTCTAGGTCTAGCTACTCCCCTCTTTGTTATATTAACAATATCTTGTGGTTTTGTTGGAATATTAGTATCTATTACTCTATTTTCATTTTCTATTTCAGTATCACAAGGTTCACAACCATTTCCATCACTTGTTAATTGACCAAAACAACTGCTTCCATCTCCTCTTATACTACTACAATTATAACTTTCATTTATAGTAATTAATTTTGATAATTCTCCTTTAATTACTGATCTAAGTTTAGAATTCATATTATTAGTAATTTAAGATAGCGTAATCCATTACAATAGTCATTGAAATATTTGCAGGTGAATCTGAATCCCAACTCATGTCACCAAAATTAGCACTTGAACAATAAGCACCTTTTAATATCCATTCTTCAACAACATCTCCTACGGGCCCTAAAGTTCTAATATAAATATCTTTTTTATAAAAATCAGAATAACCATCTCTACCAGTAACTGATTCGTGTGATAAACGAACCCATTCCATTACTGCTTGAGCTCCTGATGGTGTTACAGGATCATATAAGTCACATGAAATGTCCGCCCAATTTGCTTTACCTTTAATTTTTCTTTTCACATTGATATGATCAAGAACTACCGGTGAAAACTCAACACTTGGTCGTGCTATTTTTTTAATAAGGTATGCTGGGATGCCATCTATTTCCATTAAAAACCTATTTTGTAATTTAGGTTCGAATGCTGTGAACATCATTTGATTTGTTTCTAATATTGCCATCTTTTGTCTGTTTTTATTTTATTCGGTGATAAATATAATCTTTTTATTTTTTTTTAATAGCTTCCACCACCTCCATCAAATGTTGCTCCTGTTGGTAGTATGTTAAAGTCAAGTACTAT
>TARA_R110002153_G_scaffold108907_4_pt1 | contig 13852 bp, 7 predicted proteins | sample TARA_R110002153 | Tara Oceans TARA_R110002153 (sample SAMEA4398193) | marine metagenome | biome: Polar Biome; feature: [SRF] surface water layer (ENVO:00010504); material: water (ENVO:00002006), including particulate matter (ENVO:01000060) such as... | depth 5 m
AGAAGAATTAAGACTTAATGCTGTAGGTAACTTTCAAAACCAGCTTCGAACAGTAACTAAAGAAGATTATTTAATTAGATCTCTATCAATGCCTTCTAATCTAGGGGTAATAGCAAAAGCATATGCTATGCCTGCTAAAATTGGAGAATATCAACCTGGAGAAATTCCAACTATGCTGGATTTGTTTGTTTTAACATATGATGCAGACACAAAATTAAGAACAGCCTCTAGTTTAATTAAAAGAAATCTTCAAACATATTTAGCTGAATATAGAATGATTAATGATTCTATTAAAATAAAAGATGCATTTATAATTAATATTGAAGTAGTATTTGACATTATAGTTTTACCAAATTATAATAATAATGAAACTATAACTAAATGTATTACTTCCCTTACAAATTTATTTGCTATAGATAATTGGCAAATTAATGAACCTATTTTAATGAGAGATTTATATATTCTCTTAGATAAAGTAGAAGGAGTACAAACTGTTAAAAATATAGTAATTAACAATCTTACAGGAGAAAGTTTAGGATATAGTGAATTTGCATATGACATACCAGGAGCTACAATAGATGGTGTAGTATATCCATCTTTAGATCCTATGATATTTGAAGTAAAATACCCAAACACAGACATTAAAGGTAGAGTAGTACCACTATAAAAATAAAAATATGGCAATTTACAAAATATTCCCAACAAAAGACTCTACTTTATATTCAGAATTCCCAAACATGAATACAGGGTTAGATGCAATACTTGAAGCTTCTACATACGTAAAAAAAGATGCGGGTCAAGTAAGTAGATATTTAATTCAATTCTCAACAAGTGAGATGAATAATATTATCGAAACAAAAACATCAAATGGTGAGTGGACTGCTTATTTAAGAAATTTTAATGCTGTAGTAACAGGATTAAATTTAGACACTAAGTTATTATTTTTCCCAATAGCAGGCACTTGGGGTATGGGTACTGGGAGATTTGGTGATGAACAAGGAGTTACAAATGGTACAAGTTGGAATTGGTTAGACTACTCAGGATCACAATTATGGCCTGTTTCATCATTCCCAGCATATGTTACTGCTTCATGGTCTGGAAGTGCTTTCGAAGGGGGTGGAAATTGGTATACAGGATCTAATCTTGGATTAGATGTAACCCAAGAACAAACCTTTACATATGCCAATACAAAAGACATAAATGTAGATGTAAAATCTACGGTTGAAACTTGGTATAGTTATTCATTAGATACATTTAATGGATTTGAAAATAATGGGTTTATAATAAAACAAACAGATGGGAATGAATTTGTAGATAATGTTAATAATCAAAAAACGTTTAGGTATTTTTCAATAGATACTCATACTATTTACCCCCCACAATTAGAATTTAGATGGAATGATTTTGTGTTTGATACTGGATCTTCTACAAATGTAGAATTACCACAAGTAGAAAGCTTTATTTCTTTATACAATAATGCTGGTACATATTATTCTCAAAGTATACCTAGATTAAGATTCGCGGCAATGCCTAAATACCCAGATAGAGTTTTTCAAACAGCATCACTTTATTCTACAAATTATTATCTACCTCAATCACAATCCTTTTATGCTGTAAAAGATACAGAAACAAACGAGTTTGTAATTGACTTTGATAGTGATTATACTAGAATTAGTGCTGATACAACATCTAGTTATTTTGATTTGTATTGTAATGGTTTAGAACCTGAAAGATATTATACAGTTTTAGTAAAGACTACAATAGGAGGTACAACTAAAGTATTTGATGAAAATATTATGTTTAAAGTAGCTAAAGGATAATTATGGAAAATGTAAATTTAAAAAGGCTAGTTTTTAATAGGAAAGAATTTAACAATACTGTAGATACAGAATTTTCCCAATTAGTAACCCAACCAGATCCATCTTTTTTCGATGTTAACTTGGCTACCCAAAGTGATTTTTGGATATTATATGACAAGTTCTTTTACTTAATACCTAAAGAGGGTGAAATTAACTCTCATAGATATTTAGTTGAAACTAGTGGAGAGTACATAGATTACAACCCAAACCAAGAAGAAATAGAAGCATTATTAGCTGAAATCGCAGAATTAAGAGAAGAAAATTTAGAAGTAAGACAACAAATTGCGAGTGTTATATCAGATTTTAGAACACAAGATGAAGTTATTCAAAGACAAGAAGCAGGTAATGCGTAAAAATAAAGTAAGATAAATGTATACAACAAACAATACATCAAGTTTAACAGCCAACATTAGTGCTAATACACCGGTACCCACCGAATTATCATTACAACCCCAATCTTTAACCGCAATACAAAATGAAACTCAAGTTCAAAAATATACCTCCCCTTCAGGATTAAATTTTGAAATCCCTGTAAGTTCTACAACAACAGTAGTAGACGCCATTACTTTATCAGATAATGGATATGAACTTAGTAATCAAACTAATATACCAAACCAACTATTAACTACAAGTTTTATACCTGGAGAAAATTATGTTGAGTTTTATGTTTATGATGCCCAAAAATCACTCTTATCTTCAAATTATGAATGGGAAGATTGGACAATATTAAAAAATTCTAATAGAGAACAATTATCCCAATCATATGTAGATAACACTACAGGTTTGAACGTAATTGAAAAACCATCAACAACGGTCCCAACAGACCAAATTTATTTATCACCTTCTTCAAATGTTTACAATCAAGGATTTGAAAATGGTATTTTATATGCGTCTTATAATTTTGTAAACTATGAATTGGGTTCATCCCCAAATAATTCTTTTTATTTAGATGAAATTTCATCTGATAGAACAGAAATAGCTATAAGATCTAATACTATACCTAAAAATGATATTAGTAGAGGATATAAAAAACTACAACAGACGATTTCTTCAGCTAAATTCTTTGATGAATTTTATGTAAGTTTTTTTGATAATGAATATCTTATAGGGGTTAATGTTTTATTAACAAGTTCTATAGTAACACCTTCAACAACAGATGCTCTTGATGTTCTTAATACGGACGCTAATGAAAATTTAAAGATTTTAATTAAGCTTTATGAGCCCTTACCCCCACAATTTCAATTAAAAGATAATCTTTATGTAGCTTCTAAAGTGGGAGAAAGTAAAGCTTATAAAATTGAATATGATCAAGATTTAAGTGGTCTTATAAATCAAGCTAACTTCATTCAAGGTCCAAATATTAATATTCCCTTAAAAGATTTAGTAAATAATTCAACAGAATTAAAATCTTATGAAGATTTAGTAAATACACCATCATCAGAATCTTTAAATAATCTCTTAAATGTTCTTAATAAGACAGGAGTAACAATTACTCCTAACTATTCATATAATACTTTTAATGAATTTATAAATTTCTCCTCTGCTAAAGAAAGAGTAAATAATTTTTATGAAAAAGTATCACAAATACAATCTTATGAGGCCGATATTGAAACAATTACTAAAACAACAGGTTCCAACCCTAATGTAACTTCAATATCAACCAGTTTAGCTAGCCTTCAAACTAACATTAGTAATTTAGTTAAGAATTTTGATGGTTATGAAACCTATCTATATAATAATTCATCATCATTTGCATATCCTAAAACAGGATCAGCATATCCTTACTTATTAAAACCAACAGGAAGTACTGAAGTGCTAGAGTGGATGGGTAGTGATGTTGAAAATTCCCAATATTATGGGGGTTATATACTTTCTGCTTCTTTATATGATGAAAATAACCAAAATTGGTTATATTATACTATACCGGATTTTATAAAAGAAAATTCATCTAACGATGAATATATAGAGTTTTCTAATATGGTAGGTCAATCTTTTGATGAGATTTGGATTTATACAAAAGCTTTAAGTGAAAGGTATAATACAACAAATGACCCTGATAGTGGTTTACCTCTTGGATTAGCAGCAGATGCTATTAAAGGACTAGGATTTGAAACCTTTGGGAATAATTACAACAACCAGGATAACTTTATAGGTCTAACAGGTGAAGATAATGGTAGTTATGTCCCCCCAACAGGGAGTGAATTAATAACCCAATATATAGCTGTAAATGGGGGTCAAGTATATAATTACTGGAGTGATGGTTATGCTTGGGCTGATTATGTACAATCCATAACAGAACCAGGATTTCCATATGCTATTGATAAAGTTAGTAAAGAAATATTTAAACGTCTTTACCACAATATGGCTTACCTTACTAAAAAGAAAGGTACAATTAGTGGATTAAGACAGCTTATTAATATATGGGGTATACCAAATACTATACTTCGTATAAATGAGTATGGTGGTAAAAATAGAGATAATAGTAATGATTATGATTTATGGTATGATAGGTTTAGTTATGCTTATACCCCTGTAGCTAATAGCTATGCGGCAAGTTCATCAGTCAACATCCCTTGGATGCCTTTAGAACGTAACTATAAAGTAGCAGGAACTACTTTATCACCCGGAGTAGTATTAACTCCAATTACAACAGGAGCAATAACAAATGGAGGTACTCTTACTGCAGCTTCATCTACCGTTTATCAAATCGATAGGTATTTTACAAAAACAGGCAATGGTCAATATGGTGGATTAACTCTAGGATCAGAAAATGGAACAGTTCAAATTTCAGGGGTTACCCCACCATCAATTGCTATTTTTAATGGCATCCAAGCTACAGGTTGGCCAGATTATACTACTAATGGTATTGGAATAAATTATGAAGTAGGAGATATAATAACAATAACGGGAGCACAAATAAATGCATTAAATGATACTAACTTAGGTCAAGGGTGGACAGGCACATTAACCATAACTTTAACTAATTTAAATATACAAGAAGGTAACAATGCTTATATTGTACCAGATGGTTTAGCTTTTAGATTTAAAACTACAGGTCACCCATCATCAAGTTTTGGGGGATCTTATTATAGCCAATCATTAGCTGTTAAAAAATCTAATGGTATTAACAATGATGAGTTTGATTTTGGTATTGGTTTATATTATGAAGACCAACCATCAGGTTCATATTCAGGATCTAGTAATAGTGATTACTATGAATATGGAAAAATGAGATTTTATATTTCTGCATCAACAGCCCAGGGGGGTGTTATGCAGTCTGAAGATATTTTCTTACCATTTTTTAATAAAGGGTGGTGGAGTGTTATACTACAAAGAAATACCCATGTATCAGCATCTGTAAACGATGCAAGTACAATGTATACTCTTCAAGTAGCTAATAAACAATACGATGGAGATGATGGAAATGTTATAGGTTGGACTGGTTCGGTTTCAATGTCAACTGGTCAAGGTGCAGATTTTGGTTACGGTTATGGAGAATACGGAACTATAATATATGGTGCAACAGGAGTTACATCATCAGCTAATGAAGCATGGAATAATTTTGGAGTAACAGAAGTAGATGGTATCTACCTTGGGGGTTATGTATCAGGTTCTAATGTTGTAACTAAAGAATTAAATGAAGTTGGAAAAATATTTTCAGGTTCTTTCCAAGAGTTTAGATATTATTCTAATGATATACCTACGGAAGTATTCCATGATTTTACAATGAATCCTGAATCCGTTGAGGGTAATAATATTACAGGATCTGAAAGTTCATTTGATATTGTAAATTTTAGAGCACCATTAGGAAATGAGTTAGAATATTTATACACATCTTCACAATATGGAGATTATATTGACCCAATTTCTTCATCACACCCTGCAATTACGGGATCCGCATTATCATTAATAACAGGATCATTTATAAACCCAGCTAATAATACAGTAACATCAAGTTACAATTTTATCCATTATTCAAGTTCAGCTAAAAGAACATATAGTAAACCAAATACAGAGGTTTATTTACTAGATCAACCTTCAATTGGTGTTAGAAATAGAGTTTCTAATAAAATTCAAGTTGAAGATGGTGATGCTTATGGTAAGGTGTTATCAAGACAGGTTAGTATAGACCAAAACTACTTAATAAGTGAAAGCTATACTGAAGATGTTACAAATTTTGAGGTAGCATTTTCCCCACAAGATGAAGTAAATGACGATATAATAGCAACTTTTGGATATGGGGTTGTATCTGATACTTTAGGAGATCCAAGATTTTTAATAGATTCAAAAAGAAATTATTACCCTAGATTAAGAGATGTAGCAATAGACTACTTTAAAAAATATACAGAAGGAAATGTTTATGATTACTTAAGATTAATTAAATATTTTGATAACTCGTTATTTAAAGCAGTTAAAGCATACGTACCAGCACGTACTAGCGTGAGTACAGGCGTTGTAATTAAACAAAACCTACTAGAGCGTAATCGTCGCCCATCAGTAACAATAACGCCAAATACAACGGTATCTCGTACTATAGAAACAGGTTCATTTAATGGTAACCCTACAAACCAAACGGGTTTAAATAGTGCTATTGAGTTTAGAAATTTAGAATTTACAGGAAGTATTGATGTTGAATCTATAGAAGGTGGAGCCGGTGGTGTTCCTAATAACTTCAACACCCTCCAAACACAATCTGCCCAGTTTATATTTAACACAGGGGTGGGGCCTGGAATTATTAGTGATGAATATAGAGATTTTATTAATATTAGTCAAGGGGGATCTGTTGGTAATGCTGAGGGAAGTATTAAATACATAGAACACACCCCATCAGCATCTTTAAAATTTCTAAATCCTGTTAAAACTAGATTTTCAATTAATAAATCTTCAAATTCCAATCCTCTTTTATTAGGTCAATCCTTTACACTAGCAATATCTTCATCTATAAGAGGTATTATAGGGACTGAAGAGATAGGTTATAATGATATAACCCCAATAGGAACAAAATATTATACAAATTTTTATACATTTACCCCTCAAGAAGAAATAGGATTTTTATATAAAGGAAATTTTGGTTTAAATAATTTTAGGTACTATCAAATCCAAACTGAAGACTTTTTATTCGTTAATCCCCATACTTCAAGCATACAAAATCAAGTTTCTTCCCAGTCTTATATTGAAAGAAATGAAACTGTATTAGGAAGTGTATTTGGAGTTAAAGGTTCGCAAGATGAGTTTTATAATGGAGAATATAGTGGTAGTGAATTTTTAGCAACTACTCAATCCTTTAACCCATATGCTTTAGAAGATTATAGGGATACAAGATATTTTATATCAGCATCCTCTGGATTAAGATTTGAAACACAAACTTCTTCACCCTTCTATTATGAAGTAGCCGAGCAATTAAATGATAGGTTAGGAACGATGATAAATCCTAATGAATTAGATATAATGGTTACCGAATTAAGTTCTGGAGGACCAGACCAAGCATTTAATAATTTTCAAAAGTATTTAGATGAAGGTTGGGTAAAATATGGAAGAAATGCTATTTCACTATATAAAACAGACCCAACACCAATACCAAACCAATCCCCTATAAGATATGAACAAAGGTATTTTATAGCAGGTATATTTATAAGTAGAAGATCAGCTAATGGAACAGATCATGCATCTACAGTTCTTCCAAATGTTGATTTAGATCTTAATTATCCTTCAGGAAAAGCAATTTACGAAAATTCCCCCTATACTGCAGTTACATCACCCCCTCAAGGAAGATTTAGAATTACAGGAACAGATCCTATTGATACTACATACTTACAAACCTTTATAACAGCATCTTTAATTGCTAATAATAGTGTTGCAACTTTTGATCCAAACCCTTTATCCCCTATATTTAATTTTAGTATACTGTATTCAGATACAAGTGGGTTCCCTTCACCAACTACCGATTTTTTCCTTAATTATAATATGGGGGCAGATTCATCATTATCAGGTAATGATAGATCAATAATCCCATCTAATAGAATACAATCTACTTTATTTAATAATGACCCATCATCTATAGGGTATTATGTTGTTAGTAATGGTTCAATACCAACTTCTGCCGCAACTGATTTTTCTCCTTCTGGTTTAGCGATTATTAACCCTAAAAATGCTAACTTTTTAGGAGAACAAGTTAATACAAATGGGGCTACATCATACTTATCAATTGACGTAGGAAATATAGCAAACCCTACAAACCCAGAAATAGCAATAATTCAAAATATTGATCTTACTGTACCTTATGGACTAAATGGTAGATACTTAACAACATTCGCCCAATCTGAACCTTCATTTGTAAGTACTTACCAAGTATCTAAATCATTAGCAATTGATAAAGCAAGGGGAAACACACCAGGATACCTTTATGGGCAAGATTCAGGTAGTCTATTCCAATATAGACAAACATTTTTAGGTTTTGATTCTCCTGACACATATGCATATACCCCTCTAGCATTGGCCTTAAATAAATTTACGGAAGAACCATTAAGTGGGGATATATTAAATAATCAAGCAACATTTTTAACAGACCCAACTTTTAACTTTGAACTATCCGGTAGTTTATTTGCACCCACTTCTGTAAATATTGATAATAGAGAATTTTATCAGGGATTAACAGATAGAGAAGGTCCATTTATAACATCAGGAAACATCAATTCAAATAATTACTATTGGATTTATGGTAGTGGTAGTAGAGTAACAAGTAATGGGGTTTATAACTATAGCCCATCATCAAACTTAATGGTGCCATATGCTGCTTCTATAAGTCAATCTTTACAATTATTTAACTTTAACCCAAATATAGCATCATCCCCTATTATTTTTGATAATTCACCTTTTAACCCTATAATAAATAATGTTACAGGTAGTGAAAAGAACACATATGTTAAAGAAGTAGAATATCAAAATGGTATAGATTTACCATCTAATCTACCAGCAATAATTAATGATACAGCATTACCAGCACCGGTTAATGATAGTTTTTATACTACCAATGCTAACATAATTCCAAGGTATTTAGGAAGTACTTTACAAAGTGCTAATTATAATAACTTCACACCCTCAGGCAGTGAAATAACGTTTTTAAATGCAATGGAAGGTAGTGATGCAACATCCTCTATGTGGGGTGGTGATAATAGTTTTGGTAATACATCAGTAATTGATAAATATCCTGTATATTTTGCACATTTTAAATCTTCATATAACAATCTAAATCTAGAAGACACATATACATTTGAAATAGATTCCTTAATTCTTTCACCCAATACTAATGTAATTGGAGAAAAAGCACCAATAACCCCAATTACTATTAAGGTAGATGGTAGTGGTAAAAACTTAATTAACGTTTCTAGTACATTTGAATTAGGTAGAAAAGTAGGGGTTGCTTATGATTCTTCAATATTTAATAAAATCAACTATGCTAATTTACCAATTGGGGATAAGTTAATATTCCAAGGATCATTAGAAATGGATACTATAGGGGCAACAACCTTAGGACCTACAGGTAGAGGAGAATACAGCTTTCCTCTAAACACTCCAACTATGTCATTCCAAACAGCTAGTTTTTCAAATGACTACGAAATCTCCAGTACCACTAATTTAACTTCTCCAATTCCTAGTGGGGGTGATGTTTATCAATCATCTCAAGGAATGTTTGGGGCTAATAATCTAAGAAATTCTTATCTTGTATCATCTTTTAACTGTTTTTGGTTAGGGGGTAGTAAAATTAATTTCGACAACTTCCTATATGGTTTTAGTTCAGGTGGGGGAACTAATAATTTTATGGCTAATAATTTTGGTCCTGGTTTAGCGATGATAAATTCATTCAACTGTGCCGTAAGTGAATCTATAACAGGTAGCCCTGTACCATTCCAGTCAAGTAATTTTTCACCACTCCCCACTGCAATGACCTATGGCATACCAACTGTTCTCTCACAATCTTTTGCTACTAGACCTGAATTAATAGATGAAAGTAGGAATTATTTTATCCAAAACTATACAGCAAGTAATGTAGCAGGGTTTAAAGAAGATGAAGGTGGTGTTCCTTTTATAATTAAAGTAGGGGACGAGATAGTAGTTACATTTGACACTCAAAAGAATAAAGGCGCTCAAATATCAGGTACAAATTTTGTAACTCAAGAATTTTTAGTTACAGGAATTGAGGGTATAATTTCACCTACCCAAACTCCAAATTACGAAGACTTTACAGCTTCATATTGTGATGCTACTCAATGTATTCTACCAGGTTCAATCCCAGTTTCAAATGCCAATGGGTTTTTGAAAAACAAAATTAATGTAACACCTAACCCACAGGATTTCGGTATTCCTGGAGCTGGTGCTGGAAGTAATATATCTGGAAAAGTAAATAGTTTTGTAATTAGAAGAAGGACAGAGGCTGATGATAGAGTTATTATCTACCAATCACCACCAACAACCTTTGGAATTAATGAAACTACAGGATCAGGTGGAGGATATTTAATTCCAGATGATTTCTCCCCAATTCAAAAGAGAAATGCTTTAACATTAATAAACCAATTAAAATCTAAAAATGCATTTAGAGATGATTCTCAATTGCCAGATTTTAAAGAATAAACTTCATAAGAGTAAAAAGTGAATAATAGCTTGGAATAAAAATAAAAAAAATGTATATTTATAATCAAAATAATTAAATAATGGGATACTTAAATAATCAGGTAGTAACAGTAGATGCTATCCTAACCACTAAAGGAAGAGAACTTTTAGCAAAAGGAGATGGCTCTTTCAATATTACTCAATTTGCATTAGCAGATGATGAAATTGACTACACTCTTTATAATGTAACAAACCCATCAGGTTCTGCTTACTACGGGGAAGCAATTGAAAACATGCCCCTATTAGAGGCGTTTCCAGATGAAACTCAAATGATGAAATATAAGCTAGTAACTCTTCCAAGAGATACAGCAAAAATGCCTACATTAGCAATTGGTAATACAAACCCTAAAATTGCACAAACTGAACCTTATGTTGTAAACCCAACCACATTAAACTATTTAGGTGGCAATTCAACAGTAGAATCATCAGGGTATGTATTTACCGTAAGTGATGCTAGGATGTTTAGTTCTGTAGTAGCAACGGGTATTGATAATCGTGTAGCATTAGCAGCAAATCAATCAACAACAAATGGTACAGATGTATCTAAAACTGTATTAGGAACATCATTAACTTTAACAGGAACAGGTACTCCTACATTATTTGGCACAAGAAACGCTATATATGGTACCTTAACAATAACAGGTAGAGACTCAGGAGCAAGATTACAAGTACCTATTACAGTAGTAAGAAATTAATATAAAAGACAATCATGGCAGGAGCATTCCAAACATTAGACCCTAGAGATTTAGTAATTAGTACAGACAATGTTACTGATACTGTATGGGAAAACCATCAACCAACATTAACAGAATTTTTTACATCATCTGTTCAAGTAGCCAGCACAACAGGCCAATTTTACTACAACCTATATGGCTCTTCCGAAGCAACCGGCTCTGTACAATTTGCAGTAACGTATTGTGATGCCGATGGTAGTGGTAGTTTACTTTATAACCCAAATGTACCTCAACTATCCCCAACAAGAACAAATTATGGTCAATATAGATCATTAATTTTAGGAGATGAAGAAAAATCATTTGTATTTGGTAATCAATCATCATCATATTTTTACGCACTACCTGTTGAAAGATCAGGGTTTAAACAAGAATTACTTGTAGGAACAATGACTTTAACTTTAAGTGGATCAGCAAATAACCAACCACTCTATCTAACAGATGATAGTCAATTAGGTGGAGCTGCGGTATTTACCGAAGCTGGTAGAGTGTATAATTTAGTATCAGGATCAGCTGGTAGTGTTTATACGGATGTACAAGAAAGTGGGTGGACTCCAAATTCAGGATCTTATGGTTGGTTCTTACCAGATATAGGTTGTATTTTACTTAATGGTGAAGCTTTAGATGGTACTTGGGGGACAGGTGGTAATTTAGGAGGAGGTATTAATTTAGGTACTAATAGAACAGATAATTCTGTAGCTAACAACCCAGAAAAATTATACAAAAACCTTAATAAAGGAGGCCTTGCATCTTTATCACCAGGTTGGACATTAAACTCAAATGAAACTTTATCATCTGATTTTATATTTGCCAGAGCTAGAAATGATGAATTTAATTACTCAACCAATCCTTCATTTATATCAGGATCAACAGGAGCTGTGTTATTTGACCAGTTTATTAATGACCCCCAAACATATATAACATCTGTAGGATTATATAATGATAGCCAAGAATTAGTAGCAGTAGCGAAATTATCTAGACCATTACTTAAAGATTTCACTAAAGAATTACTAGTAAGAATTAAATTAGACTTCTAATGAATGGGTGCATTCAAACAATTTACAACTAAGGAGGTTACAATAACCCCATTTACAGCTGATAAAGGTTTTACTTTTACGGCCGGAGAGATTACTGGTTCCGATGTTGGTATTAATATCTTCTTGGGAATGAATGTTGATTATACTTCATCAAGTAATGTATCAACAGGTTTTGTAAACACATCTTCAAGATCTTCAATTTATAACAGTGTAAAACAATTATATTACACTAACTTCTTATCTTCAAGTAAGGGAGATCCAGGTGTAACAGCTAGTGTACTACCGGGTGTTACAAGAGAAGATGATTATTATTATGGTCCTATAGAAGCACCTTTATATGAAAACTACCTCCAATCTAGCTTAGAACAACAAAGATATTGGCCAACTGGAAGTTTTGCTGGAGTTACTGTATTAACCATACCAACCAAACTTTTTGGAGAAAAAATAATGCCTAATACTTTTGAATATTCTTACACAGGAAGTCAAAATGTTAATGGTTTATTCTTAAAGGATGATGGTGAAGGTAATATTATAAGTGGTTCTGACTCTGAAGTTGTAGGTCAGATATTTTACTCACATGGAATAGCAGTATTAACTAGTCAAAGTGCTGCAGGGGTTGGAAAAGATGTTTTTGAAACCCAATCTTTTGACTCCCAAATATTTAGTTTTTCATCTTCATATACTATATATGAAAATCAATTTAAATGTACTATTTTAGAAAATGAATTTGGTTATTCATTAAACCCAACATTATTAACTGCATCCGTAGAAGGAGCTTTAAATACTTCTTATTACCCTTATACGACAGGTTCATTTTTTACACCATATTTAACACAAGTAGGACTATACAATGAAGCTAACCAGTTAGTAGCTGTAGGAAAATTATCATTCCCCGTACCTATCTCACAATACACGGATACAACTATTCTTGTAAATTTCGACATTTAATGAATTGGACATACGAAGAAAATGATGTATTATCAATAGATAATATTCCAGAAAATACTTTTGGGTTTATATATAAAATAACACACATCCCATCAAAAAAAGCTTATATAGGTAAAAAATTTCTAACATTTACTCGTAAGCAAAAGCTAGGTAAAAAAGAATTAAAATTACTTGAAGGGGGTAAAGGTAGACCTGCTTCATTTAAAGTAGTTCAAAAAGAATCTGATTGGAAGACTTACTGGAGTTCAAACAAACCTCTTAAGGATTTAGTTAAAAAGGAACCTAAAGAAAACTTCAAACGTGAAATCCTCCACTACTGTATCTCTAAAAAACAACTTACATATTTTGAAATAAAATATCAAATAATATACAACGTCTTAGAAAAACCAGAAGAATTTTTTAATGATAATATTCTTGGTAAGTTTTTCACACGTGACTTGGAGTAGTAATCTCCTATTCGTATATTGTACCTCATGATAAACGAACTCTTAATAAATCTAGTAAATTCTGTAGTTGGTGCAGGTAAAAGAACTGCGAGGGGTAACCAAGCCCATTCGTGTCCTTACTGCAAACACCATAAACCAAAACTAGAAATTAATTTTTCAGAAAA
>TARA_R110002153_G_scaffold272383_1_pt1 | contig 13842 bp, 11 predicted proteins | sample TARA_R110002153 | Tara Oceans TARA_R110002153 (sample SAMEA4398193) | marine metagenome | biome: Polar Biome; feature: [SRF] surface water layer (ENVO:00010504); material: water (ENVO:00002006), including particulate matter (ENVO:01000060) such as... | depth 5 m
TGCTTCTGAACCAGAAAAACAAACGTTCTACGAAGAAGCACCGTATGAAGGATACAAAGGACCGCATACGACAAATCTAGCAAGTACTAGAGGAACTACAAAAAACCTACAAGAATCTGGAGATCCTATAATGGACCTACTAAACCAGACTAAAGCGAATATGACCTCAGAAAATTACAGAACTGCCTCTCAACCAGTCCATGATACGGTAAGTAGACCTAACTTCGCTACTATGATGGCAAGCAACATGGGCATGAATGAAGATACAAGACCACTACCAGGAATAGATTTAAGTCAATTAGACTTTATTAAAAAAGCAGGTAGTATATATAAGAAATCAGTAGAAATAGATAAACAGAAAGGAGTAATATAATATGGCATTTAATAGGAGAAGAATAAACCCGCTAGATTTACAACCAAGAAAAGCAATAGGAGTCTCCTTACCGTTTTCAGCAACCGCTGTATTCAACTCCACCTACGAAACTAAAGACGCAATAAAAACTAATATAATAAATTACTTTCTTACAGGAATAGGAGAAAGGTATATGAGCCCAACCTTTGGATCTCCTCTACGAAATCAACTTTTCGAAAACATTACACAAGACAACTTAGCAAGCGTTAAGGATATTATAAGACAAGGATTATACTTATATTTCCCGAACGTCGTACCATCTGTTATGGAAGTAGAAGGTACACCAGATAACAATACAATATCGTTTTTTATGAGCTACAGCATAAAAGAAACAAACATAGAAGATGAATTAATTATAAACTTTGAGATATAATGAATCAAGATAGAAATATAAAATATATCAATAAAGAGTTTGGTGATTTTAGGCAAGAATTAATAGAATACACTAAAAACTACTTTCCTGACACATACAACGACTTCTCCCCGACATCACCAGGAATGATGTTTATCGAGATGGCAGCGTACGTAGGTGATGTACTATCCTTCTACCAAGACTCCCAACTACAAGAAACATTCCTACAATACGCTAAAGAACCAGGTAACCTCTACGACTTAGCATACATGATGGGATATCGCCCAAAAACCACAACTGTAGCAGAAGTAGAAGTAGAAGTAGCCCAAAACGTAGGTGTAGTAAACACAGATCAACCAAACTGGGATCAAGCACTGGTAGTAGATCAGAATACAGTAATTAATTCAAATTCAACAGGAAACATACCATTTATTGTAGATAAATCAATAGACTTTAGCTTCTCCAGCTCATACAACCCTACAGAAGTAACAATCGCAACAATCGACGGAGGAACAGGGAACCCTACCGAATTCCTACTTAAAAAGAAAGCAAAAGCAGTATCCAGTACAATTAAAACTATTACAGAAGTATTTACAACAGCAGAGAAGTTCGCCACCATAACAGTAGATGATACAAATATTGTAGGTATTCTAGATGTTGTCGATGGAGACAGTAACATATGGTATGAAGTACCTTTCTTAGGACAGGAAACAATATTTATAGATAGCAGTAATGGAGAGACAGACTCCAATTTAGTCCCCTACGTACTGAACCTACAAAAAACACCTAGGAGGTTTGTAACAAGGTTTAACTCTAAAGGACAATTACAAATACAGTTCGGAGCCGGAGTGATAGGAAGTGATGATAATACATTCACACCAGACCCTACAAACGTCGGATTAGGAATAACCCCTGGAACCTCTACATTAGACAAAGCTTACGACCCATCTAACTTCCTATACACCAGAACATACGGACTAGCTCCTACAAATACCACCCTGACTATAAGGTACCTAATAGGAGGAGGAGTCGCTGCAAACGTACCCGCTAACACCTTAACACAGTTCACCGCAACAGTATCTGCTACAGACACTACATATGAAGATACACTATCCTTCAATAATCCCAAAGCTGCTACAGGAGGTAAGGACGGTGATACCGTAGAGGAGTTAAGACAAAACTCACTAAGGTCCTTTGCAGAGCAAGGGAGAGCAGTAACATTACAAGATTATACAATTAGAGCAATGTCACTACCCTCTAAGTATGGATCAGTTAGTAAAGTGTATGTTACTCAAGATGAATTAAATAGCGCTAAAAGTACAACAGACGGGATAATAGACAGTAATCCTCTTGCATTGTCACTATACGTACTAGGATACGATAATAATGCAAAACTAATTAACGCAACAAGTAATTTAAAAAATAACTTAAAAACATATCTCGCAAACTATATGCCAGTAACCGATGCAGTAAACATAAAAGATGCCTTCATCGTCAACATCGGAGTAAACTTCGACATCTTGGTAAGACCGAACTACAATAGTAGAGATGTGATACTTACGTGTACAAATATGCTAAAGGAATACTTCAACATTACTAAATGGAATATAAACCAACCAGTAGATCTATCTAACATATACAGCGCATTAGACAGAGTCACAGGAGTACAGACAGTACAGAAAGTAGAGGTAGTAAATAAACAAGGAGGGAACTACTCACAATACGCTTACGACATTAAAGGAGCAACTAAAAACAACGTAGTATACCCATCCTACGATACTATGATTTTTGAAATAAAATTCCCTAATCAAGATATTAAAGGTAGGACAGCAACACTATAACAAATAATATGGCAATATATAAAATATTCCCCGAGAAAGATACATTTATATTTACTGAATATCCAACAAGTAATGCGGGTAAAGATGAGATAATAGAAGTAGGCGGATACCCTAATTTACAGCAAGTAGGACAAACAAGTAGAGTCTTAGTAAAATTTGCAGATAGCGAGATAGATAATGTCATAAATAATAAGATCGGAAGCGATAACTTTAGCTCAAGCCTACACATCTACTTAGCAGATGCTTCTGAGATCCCAACAGAATTTAGTATATACTCTTATCCCATCTACACAAACTCAAGCGATTGGGAGAATGGGACAGGTAAGTACGGAGATAATCCGTTAAACAAGACAGGAGTTAGTTGGAGGTACGAAAGAGCAGATGAAAGCAACGCCTGGCTACAAGCTGGATTTCCAAACTTTATCACTGCATCCTTTCTACCTAGTCAACAAGGAGGAGGAACCTGGTATACTTCCTCCAACGGAGAAAACATGGAGTTCTCACAATCGTACAACTTAAACTCAACATACGACCTTAATATCAATGTAACCCCTGCTATTAAACAAATATATAATAATACATTACAGAATAAAGGATTCATAGTTAAGCTACAAGATAACTTAGAGTATAACAGTACAGGTTCTATAAGACTAAAATACTTCGGAGCAGATACAAACACAATCTACCCACCTTACCTACAGTTAGCCTGGGACGATAGTTCATATAATCAAGGAACACTACCACTGCTCGCTACCGACCTCGCAACCATAAACATAACAAACAATAGAGGAGAGTATCCAGACATAGGAAAACAGAGATTTAGAGTAGCTGCAAGACCACAATACCCAGCAAGAGCATTTACCACATCATCAGTATACTTAAACAACTACGCACTCCCCTCTGCATCATACTGGGGATTAAGAGACGAGAACACAGAAGAGATGGTCATTGACTTTAACACAGATTTTACAAAGATAAGCTGCGACTCTAACGGACCATTCTTCGATATATACATGGATGGGTTGCAACCAGAGCGATATTACCGTATATTAATAAAAACAGACTTAGACACCAGTACAACCGTCAGAGATAATGATAATATTTTTAAAGTAGTTAGAAATGGCTAAGAACAGTGTAAGTATATATAAGGAGGTCTATAAGAAGAAAGATATTGAGACAGTTATAGATACTGAATTCAAAACATTTACTAGGCCTGTTGAAGAGGTGGATACAGATACAATCCAAGAGTTTTTTAGACTATACGATAAACTGTACTACACTATACCGGTAGAGGGAGAAGAAGATTCTCATGAATATCTATTGAAAAGGAGTTCAGAGATAGCAAAACTAGAATCATCAGCTGAAGATATTCAACCACTATTGGATGAAATCACACAGTTAAGACAACAGTTACTAAGTGCTAACGAACAACTATTCGAAGTAGAAAGAAATCAAAAAAACGATACAGAGTAGATGGCTATAATAGAACACAGTATAATAGAATTAAACCCCGATAATCTAACTAATCTAGAAAGCATACCACAGAGTGATGCTAACTTACTAGAACCGGTAGAGATAATAAATACGTTTAATACTACAGATAATTTTATAGAGCTAAACTACTTTTCACTAAACGGTGAGAGAATAGATACTATAGGAGACTATACGAACTACTCAGTCCTTACAGGGGATACGATAAACAAAGAAGACGGAACAAAAGAGATATCTATAGATGTACTAGAAGACTATAAACAATACAATTCAGAAACCTCTGAAGTTATAGCACTTTATAACTTTCTAGACTATACATACTCTGACAGCAATACGAAAGAAGACTTCTACATCGAGAGTATATCCCCAGATAGAACAGAAGTTAGACTAGTCTCTGTTGAACTATCACCAGAAGAGGTATTAGAGTACACTAATAAAGTATTTCAGAAAAAAGAGAGAAGTCCTTATGCATTAGAGCTATTCCTATACGAAGGTAGAAACACCTACTACTCTTCTGTGAATATCGATATCGAAACTTTTAGAAATACCTACGCAGTATTAATAAAACTACTAGAACCACTACCACAGAACATTAATATAAAGAGTAGATTAAACATAGTAGAGAAAGTATCTGAATCTGTCGCTTACAGAGTAATAACAAAAGTAACGCAAGACCAAGTTACACCTCCAACACTTAGGTCTGCTAATTTCCATATAGAACTTGAAGAAGAATCTACAGAACCATCAGAATACTTTAACTACGACGAACTCTTTAGCTTTCCTACAAACAATACAAACAGACAACTAAACTCACTATTTAACGAAAAAGGAGCAGAGTTAAGTATTGACTATACTGAATACGATAACTTTATAAACTTCTCTTCAGCAGAAGAAAGAATATTAAACTTTAAATATAAGTTAGATTTAATCGGATCTTACCAAACAAACCTAGACCTAATTAATAACTCATCAGGAATAGGAGTAAGCGGAAGTGCAATATACTTTACAACACTAATAGACGGAGTAGTAGATAATCTAGACCATTACGAAAGACACTTATACTATAAGAGCGGTTCATCATCTTGGCCTAAGACAAATAGCTTAGTACCGTATATTAACCAAGCATCTACAACACCAGAAGCAACAACTTGGTTAGCGACTGAAAAACAAAAAGCAATACTATACGATGCTCAAAACCCGGATATCCTTACGAATACAATCCCCTCGTACCTAAAGGAGGATCCATCAAATGAACCGTACAACTTATTTATAGATTTAATTGCACAACACTTTGACAATATATGGATTTATACAGATGCAGTTTCAAAAAAATATAATGCAGATAACAGACTAAATAAAGGAGTCTCAAAAGATTTAGTTGAGGATTTATTAAAAAACTTCGGAGTAAAACTATACACAAGTAACCGCTCAACAGCTGACCTGTATAGGTACTTTACCTTGAATAGTTACGAACAAGGACAGGAAATACTACCACAAGGTATTATAAGCGGTAGCAATACAACACCGGTATCCCAACAAGATTATCATAGAGAAGTAAATAAAAGAATATACCACAACCTACCGCTACTACTAAAAAGTAAAGGTACAGAGAGAGGAGTTAGAGCACTTATAAACTGCTTCGGAGTACCTTCCGACATACTTAAGATTAAAGTGTACGGAGGACAATCAGTAAACGACTTACCATTCTTTGGAGGAGAACAAGCATTTACAAGCTCATTAGATAAAGTAAGAATTAATAATACAGGGAGTATAGTAGAGGGAGATACACTATCATACTACACAACAATAAACAGAAGCAGTGATAACATAACTCAAGACCTACATAGAATAGAAATCGGTTTCTCACCTTCAGATAATATAGACAACTACATAATATCACAATCTGCTGTACTATTCCCGACTTCAACTTTTAATATCGACGACTATATAGGAGACCCTAGAGACATTACAACAAACCTATACCCAGACTTAGACAACTACAGAGATGTACTTCTTGCTGATTTAGACAGGTACGAGGTAGAGGATTTTATAAGGTTAATAAAATTCTTCGACAATAGTCTATTCAGAATGGTTAAAGATTTTATACCCGCTAGGACAGTAGCAGATACAGGTGTAATTATAAAACAACACATATTAGAAAGGAATAAAGCTATATCACCTATAATATCCTGGACTCAACCAGAATATTCAGGATCTATCGAGACAGGATTTATCACAGGATCTAACGCAAAAGCCTATAACTCTGTAGCAACAGGAAACATAAACGGACAATCTGATACAAAGTACAACTACTACGTACAGACTCCGGAAGGGAATACAATAAAGCAAGATCAACTACACGATGAATCCAAGTTTGATGGAGAGCTAAGCGGCTCATACATACAACTAACAGACGGGGAACTAAATAAAGCTAATCAGTTTAAAAACCTAACATACGATGTTGTAATATACTCTGCTAGCTTTTATGAAACAATACCCATAGCAGCTTGCAACCTACCCACAGCACAACAAGACATAGAAGTATACAACGCCGCTACAACTCTTATCGCCCTACAGACATACCCACTACCAAATCTATTCGGCAGCCCAAGCGGACTATATACATACGAAGTAGATGGTGTTGATATACCCTCTCCATTTATATACGGCTTTGTACCTACAGGAATCAACGTAGCTTATACACAATACCAGACATTCGAAGTAACAGCGAGTGGAGCAGAATATGGTCCAACCTGTGTAAGTGATAGAGATGTAAAAGTCGTTTACTGTAATATGGCAAGAATACTACAAGGAGGGACACTTACAGCTAATATAGGAGCACCACAACGACTATCACCTCAAAACACCACCGAGAACCTAACAACATGGTGGGAAAATACAAATACAAACAGCTTTCCCAACCACACATCAAACGCAATAAGATACGACATATACAATAATGAAGTACTAATCTCAGACGGTATAACACCCGCAGCTGCAGCCTCATACGACTTTAGCAGCTTCACTACCTCAAAAGTTCAAGTACGTATATACGAACCTGCTATGCCAGGAGGAGATAATCCATACGGTACAGGTGGCCCTACATCCTGCTTCTTAGAATATGAAATCCCTTTCGTTCAATGCACACTACTACATACAGGAGCAGTGATAGGACAGACAGAGGAAAACGACTCTTTCGGAGTACCACAAGGAGGTACATCTTACATAGAACCGTTTAACTATCAAGGGACAGATGCAACAACACAGTACTTTGCTAGATTGACCTATGATAATAGTGGTGCAACAGGAGATGATGCAGATATACAGTCTGCTTGGCAACAGATTACAAACACTACAGCAGTATCCTCAGGGGCACTAAGTGTACCGACAGGAGACCTAAACATAGTGGTAACTACTGGAACAGGAGGAATAGGACCCGCAATAGATGATATCAGTGTGAATAACTCTATATACTCCTACACTAAATTTACTGCATTAGTAAACAACGTCGGAAGTATAACTAGCAGTAATATTAAGATACAGATAAAAGCAACATCTCTTAATGGGATATGTGAAGAATATAGCGACTCTGTCTATCTAGCCCCAGTTGTAGCCCCGTTAACCTATAAGACTGTATCCCTTTACGTAAATAGTACAAAAGAAGGTTCTTGTTGCGTAAACCAGGCTAACCTGTACTACTCAACCTCTAGCCCTGTAGAGTTTGCAGATATGAACACAGTACCATCAGGAATTTACACAGACTCAAACGGTAACACCGCAGCACCGTCCGGATACTATAAAAGCGCTGTAGCATGGACAAACACAGCAGAAGGTACGTCGAGGTACTGGAACGGCGTAACAGAAGAGTGGGAAGAAGTATACGATTGTACTGTAGAAGGAACAGCGTGCTAATAAAGGTATGTACCTAATTATAATAAAGAATAAAAAATGACAGAAGCAGCTTTTATATTTATGCATACAAATAGTATCGTAAATGCATCTACTAGACTAAACATTAACATCACAGCAGTAGACCCTGTCCCTAACGGTGAAGCAACTAGTATAGTAATCGGACAAAATGCTTTTTCAGTAAACGGAGACGTAATCAATACAGACTTAAACAACGTACTAGAGCAGGTAGAGAAAATAAAATTTACATTTCAAATCACAGGGGAAGACGACATTGTATTTAATGAAGAAATAACCAATAGAGCATACTACGGAGCTACAGTATCTAACGGTAACCCATTCTTTTACTTTCAATTTACACCAATAATAATAAGAGATATAGATAGCGCTCCATTTGTAACTGAATTATTCGAATATCAACCAATCCAGATATCACTAACACCTTACCTTCTAGATATTACATTCGGATTTAGTGAATATAACGCAACAATCGGTAACGCTCAAAAGAACAGAAAATCTAAACTAAGAGTTGAATCAAATAGAACAGAAGATAGTACACTACCAACAAACTGGGACGCAATTATATCTGGCTCCGCATTCCCTGCAACAATCCAAGATAGCTCATATAGCGATACAGGGTGGATTAGGGCAAGATATAACGGCACTTCAATAAACTCTAGAGGAAACGCAGGAGTCTCTCCATCGTTTACAGGTACCCCGTTTCAAGGAGAAGTATTCTCATCAGACACAGACAACTCCTACATCTGTTCTACGAACAGAAAAGTAAGAGATATACTAGAACTACTACATACATCAACAACTCCCCTACCATCCTTTTCATCTAGTTCACTCGGAACAACAATAACTTCCTCCTCTATGAACGATACAACCTCTGGAGTAACCCTTATACAGCCCCCCACAACTGGCTCTATAGAGATAGGTAGCATACTACTAATCGCTAACTCCTCTCAACTAGTAGCACCAGGGTACGAACTATTCCTAGTTAACAAGACAAAACAACTTGGCGGAGGAATAATAAACGTTACTGTACAGAGAGGGTACGGAGATACACCGGTTACAGGACACGACGCTTTAGCACCGGTATTTATAGTAAATCCGTTTGATATATTTGAATTTGAACAGGAGAGGTTAAGGTATATAAAGTTAATTAGCAATTCTAAAATATACGTGCAGGGGAATAACACAGTAGTAGATACAGATGACTTTGGAAATATAATTAACCAAACCTTATGTGAATACGTAGAATATATAGTAACAGATTAAGTAAAATAATAAAATAAGATATTTATAAAATATAGAACAATTATAACATGGGATATTTAGATAATTCAATTGTAACAGTAGATGCAATATTAACAAAGAAAGGAAGAGAGTTACTCGCTAGAGGAGACGGCTCTTTTAAAATAACACAGTTTGCACTAGCAGATGACGAGATAGACTATACACTGTATAACCCTACCCATCCACTAGGCTCACAGTACTACGGGCAAGCTATAGAAAATATGCCATTACTAGAAGCATTTCCTGATGAGACGCAAATCATGAAGTATAAGCTAACAACACTCCCTAGAGGTACTGCTAAACTGCCAATATTAGATGTAGGGTATACTGCAATTAGACTGAAGCAAGGAGCTTCACTAGCAATTACACCTCAAACACTAAACTACTTAGGATCATCACAAGCGTTCGAAGCAGGAGGGTATGTAGCATCAATAGCAGATACTAGAGTACTCCAAACATTTAACGGAGTAGGTATCAATACACCAGAAGCTGAACAGTTAAACTCAACAACAACACTAGGTACAAACGTATCTAAAACAGTAATAGGTACATCGATTAACTTAACCGCTACATCTATTAATACATTATTTGGAACACAGACAACTCTGCAGACTACGATAACAATAATAGGTAGAGATTCAGGAGCAAGAGTAACAGTACCAGTCACAATAGTAAAAGTAAACAACTAATAAGATATGTCATTTAAAAGATTAGACCAAGAAGATATTTCAATAAGTGCAGAATCAATAGTTGCTCCGTTATGGTCAACAGATCAAAAAGTACTAGAAACATTCTTTACATCCTCCGGACAAGTAGCTGCAAATACAGGGAACTACTACTACGAAGTATACCAGAATAACCCAGCACTAGACGTAGCAGCCGCTAGCGTTCAATTTGATCTAGCATACGGAGAAAAAACAGGACTAGGAAGTGCACCATATAACGCCGGCGTACCTACAAAAACACCGACATCAACTATCTACGGACAGTATAGAACTTTAATCTACGGAGATGAAGACACAGACTTCGTATTTGGAACATATCAATCAGATAGCATTTATATATTTAACGCAGAAAGAGCTAGATATAAAGAAAAATTATTCCCAGGCTCACTTAATCTAATACTATCATCATCTACCGGTACACTACACCTAACAGATAACAGTAAAGATACAACTACAATATCATACGTAGATGCAGGGCGAATATACGATATAGTATCCGGCTCAGATGGAGCTGCATATAGCGGAACAGGATTTACACCAAGCCTTGGTAGTTACGGAAAATTCCTTCCAGACATCGGAGTAGTAGTACTAAACGGAGACGCTCTAGACGGATCTGCACCAAACGGTATTGACCTTGGAACCTCAACACTAACCACTGCTAATAACATAGAGAAACTATATAACGTTATAGATACAGGCGCAAGCATATCACTACAATCAGAAGAGACTATCAGCTCTAACTTTGTATTTGTAAGAGTTCGAAATAGCGAATTCAACTACTCTACAAACCCTTCTAATATAACAGGATCAGGGGAACTAAGATGGGATGTAATGATTAACACACCTCAATCATATATAACAACAGTAGGAATGTACAACGATAACAACGATCTACTAGCAGTCGCAAAACTATCTAGACCGTTATTAAAAGATTTCACAAAAGAAGCTTTAGTAAGAATTAAACTTGACTATTAATGGATGGGTGCTTACAAAAAACTAAATCAACAAGACGCTTACATATCAACCTATAATGCTCAAAAATCTTGGGTAGCTAGCGGAAGTCAATACCCTGATTTAGGAATACTAAACATAGTAGGCGAATCAGGTTCAGGAGCTTACATACCACAAGACACTAACCTAGTATACGGAGGAGGTAGTGAGAGCGCATCAACAGCATCTTTCGATAAAAGACTAGTATACCAGAGTATAAGACAACTATACTACAGTAACTACAGTAGCTCATTAATAACCTCTGCAAGCTACTACGATAACTACTTACAATCCTCTTTCAATACAAATCAATCTAGATACCTGCGCAATAATATAGCAGTATTCTCACTCCCTAAAGAGCTCTACGGTACCAACCTAGTCCCAAACACAGTAACACTTAAACTAGACTTACCTAGCGGCTCAACAGCAAACTACGTACTAAACAACTACGTAACTAACGGAGGAATAAACTCTCAAGCAGATAATGACAATCAATACACATTACCTGCAAGTTTTACATTCGGATCAGGGTCAGATACTATATCAGACGACGGAGAAGGTAACTTGTACCTAAACAGTAAACTACCGAAACACGTAGGGAATGTAATCTACCCTCACGGACAGATAATAATAACAGACGATGCAATCGCACAAGTATTTAATAATGAGTACAACGCACTTATTAATTGGAGATCTAATCTCCCAATCTACACTCACAACTATCACTGTAGAATAAAAGAGAACGAACTAAACTTTTCGTTAAATAGAACCGCAGTAAATCAGACGACAGGTCAAATAAAAGATAACATATCAGGATCCTCTTTCCAGCCATATATAACAACTGTAGGACTGTACAATGATGCAAACGAACTAATAGCAGTAGCAAAGACTGCATCTCCTATACCTAAATCAAACAATACAGACATGTCATTCCATATAAAACTGGATATGAATTTTGGAGTAAATAGGTTTAATTAAAAAGAGTAAGTATTTATATAAAAAAGACATAAGATGAGTATAATATTAAGAAGCGGAAAAGGATCTGCATTAACATATGATGAGTTAGATGGAAATTTAGAGCAGTTCTACATATCTTCATCCTTATCTAGTAACAACAGAGTACTCTCCCTATTTACATCGGGTGGAGAAGACCAAATAACTTTCCGACCAGATGATACACTTCAGACAATAACAGATATAGGAAACACAACTACCAACAGTATTACCGCTCTATCTTTTATAAAATCAGGATCTACCTCTAGCGATGTACTACTAGGAGACGGAACAACAACACCTATATCCGGGTTAGGAGGAGGTGTAACTAAAGTAGGTACCCCTGTAGATGGACAGATAACTGTCTGGACAGGAGACGGAACAGTAGAAGGAACTACAGAATTATTATTCAACAGCGCAAGTAGTACACTAACTATAGCAGGTGCTGGAGTAGATGACACAGTAACTATACTCGTAGCAGGCGGCGACGGAATATCAATCAGCGATGGAAGCGGTACAGTAAGTACAACATATTCAGTATTAGCAAATAGCTATATAAAATCAGGAAGTACATCAAACGATATACTATTAGGAGACGGTACAACATCACCACTCTCCTCTATAACAGGCAGTTTAGTATATTCTACAGGCTCTATAGACGGCTCAACACAATCTGTGTTCGGAGGGAATATAACAAATGGCGGCCTCTCTACTATAGCTGGGGGAGCATCTAACAGTATATTAGGCAGTCAGTCATTTATAGGTGCTGGAAAAGCTAATCAAGTTACAGGTAGTAATGCTGCAATACTAGCAGGAAGTGGCAGTATTGCTAAAGGAGATCGCTCTGCAATATTAGCAGGACAAAGACACACGATAGATGCAGGAGGATTAGATGCTGCAATAGTAGCAGGAAACGGTAATTACATAGGTTTTCTTGGATCTTCTATCTTATCTGGAGACAACATTACAGCAGCTAGAAAGTATACTGCTCACGCAACAAGTGTATACGTAACAGGATCTACAGCAGAATTAGCCGCAGACTATGGAGGTGTGCTACAACTTGCAAGAAGAGAAACAACACCACAATTATCCGGAGATTACGAAGGAATGATAATAAACTCAGGTTCAGCTGCAAGAAGCGACCTATACTTCTACTCAGGTACAAATGACGGATGGGTAAAGATAACAGTTTAGTTGTAGATCAAGAAAAAAATCAATATATTAGTAATTAACTAAAAGGATAACTAATAATGGAGGGAATACAACCGCTTTGGACATATAAGACACATCCTGTAATCGGCATCGAGAACATGCCTGAAGATAGTTACGGATTTATATACCAGGTAACACATATATCAACCGGTAGAAAATACATAGGTAAAAAAGTTCTTTTTTTTGAACGTAATAAGAGATTAGGTAAAAGAGCACTCGAAGCATTAAAAGAAGAAAGAAAACAGAAAGGACTTAGGGGGAGAACACCGTTAAAGCAAAAAGTAGTAACAGAGTCAGATTGGAAGACCTATTTCGGATCACAGAAAGAGATATTAGAACTAGTAAAAGAAGAAGGTACAGAGGGCTTTAAGAGAGAGATACTACAATACGTACCAACAAAGAAACTACTAACCTACTATGAATGCAAGTACCTATTTACAAGAGAGGTATTAGAAAATAGAGACGGTTACATAAACGATAATATTCTCGGCAAGTTTTACAGTAAAGATTTTTTCAATGATAAGAATTAAAGACATAATAGGACTACCAACACTAGAATGGCACTTAGACAATAAACGAACGCTATCTGAGAATGTCTACCGGTATTCTAGCGAA
>TARA_R110002153_G_scaffold103077_2_pt1 | contig 13836 bp, 14 predicted proteins | sample TARA_R110002153 | Tara Oceans TARA_R110002153 (sample SAMEA4398193) | marine metagenome | biome: Polar Biome; feature: [SRF] surface water layer (ENVO:00010504); material: water (ENVO:00002006), including particulate matter (ENVO:01000060) such as... | depth 5 m
TTCATTACTACGAAAAGTCAATGGAACACCACTTGTATTAGGTATTCCATAACCGCTCAAATGAGAATTGAAATTTAAAGCACCAATAGACGAAAATTGATATGTTGCTGGTTCTTTAGCACTTCCATCAAATTTTTCATTTATAAAGAAAAATGGTGTATTCTCTGCTGGTTCTTCTGCTGTTATAGTTGCGTCAGCTATATCAACTAAATTATCTGTTGTTCCTTTTGGAATATATCTATCTGTGTTGGGGTCATACAAACTACCAACTTGGTCTTTATATATTTGAGAGTTTAGAAATCCTAATTTATTCCAAAACTTATTACCAATACTATCGTAATTTTTTTGAAGTTCTGGTGTATTTGGTGAAATATTGTTATGGTCACATACAAACCAATCAACAGATAAATCAATTGAACTATCTAAATTACAAAGTGTTCTAACTTGTTGTGGGGTTGTTATATTTGAAAAATCTTTTGAAGTCCAATTTTCAATATTAATTCCACCGCATCGTGTTCTCGGCATTTTATATAGATTATTATTTTTACCTACTGGTGCTGGATAATATACTGTTGCTGATAAAGCACCGCCTTCTTGAACTACACCTTCTTGACTTGGTTCAAATTTGGAAGTTGCAGACATGTGTAGAAAATCTAATTTAAATCTTGAACTTGTATCATCCCAAGAAATAGAAACATTATTGCTTCCGCAGTATTGAGAAATATAACCATCTGGAATATATTCAATTGGAAATCCAATAACAACTGGGTTACCATTAATACTTTTATCACTATAAGTTATTGCTTGTTGTAATATTTTTAGACTATCTAAAGTTCCAGTTGGTATTATTGCATCTTCACTTGTTCTTTGCTGGTCTATATCTGCTGTTAAAGAAAATTCGGTTCCAGAAGCTGGGTCTAAGGCACCATTTAATTTTAATGGTCCTTTTGCTGGGTCATGAAATGCTATTGGTTTATTTATGTATGTATGTTGAGTTTTAAAATATATATCATATTCACCATCTTCTGCGTAAATTGGTTGTGCTGGGTTACTATGCAGAGCAAGAGCAGAATTTTTCATTTTATATCTTAATAAAAATGAATTGTGCTGTAAAGACCCATCTAATTTACCAGTTAATATATTTTCTTTATTTTCATCTACATTCGTTGCTGGTGAAACTGCTACAACAACGTTACTATCTGTTAAATTTCCAGCAGAAGACCATACTGGAATATAATAAGCATTTTGAATTATTCCATTACTTTCACTATTAGTAACTTCATTTCCATTTTTATCAATTGCTTTACCTACATAATGTGTTTGGTCTGTTAATGCTGTAGCAATATCACTTGGTGATGAATAATTATCTTCAATTTTTAATTCATGTTGACTATAATGTTTTACTCGTATATGGTCTGTGCTATGGTCAATGTATCCAGCATATTTTATTGGTCTATTTATATTAGAATTATCAATTGGATTTTGAAAATTAAAAGAATTACTTTGTAATATTTCGTGTCCAAGATTCCTATTATTAATAGTATTTAAATTAGTTGCTGTTAATTCATTATTATTATCTTTTACGTAACCAAAGTAATCAATTCTTTTTTGACCATTAATAATAGTTTGTAAATCCCAATCCCAACTTTCTCCCCTATATTGTTTTAATTCTTCATGTGCAAAAGTAGCATTAAAATCTGTAAAAAAATTTGGTGTTTTTATTAAATAATAATCTTCCGTTTGGTTAATTTTACTATTAAGTGAAAGTGGTTGACCATCTGTTAATACATTTAAAAGTTGATTATTATTTTGATTTCTTCTAACATTATCTAATTGAATTATATCAGTATCTGGGTCATAATAAAAATTAGAATAGTGACCACTTCCAGTATATATAAAACATATAGCAATTTCTCTACCAGACGAACTACCATAGAAATCAAATACAACACAATTAGTTCCAAGTATTTCAGTAAATGTTAATAAACTATTATGACCGCCACCAGATGCTTTCATAGCAAGATATTCAGTAGAACCAACTTGAAACTGAAATCTTATTACTTGTTGTTTTTGTCTATCACCAGCACCAGTAAGGTCTTTTAATGAAATCATATTAAGTTTTATTTTTGTTTCTGTTTCTGTTTGAGATGTAGATGCTACTTGAATTTCTAATACTTTCATTTGAGTTTGAGTATCTATTGTTTGGGTCATCATATTACCTTGCGTGTGGTCTATACTATTAAAACTAACACCGCAAAATTGATATTGTTTAAATTTATCACCCACTTCAATATAATTATCAGCATTAGAACCACTCCATACAATAGTTGATAATGCTGTATGTTGATAAACACTACCAGCTTGTTCAGCAGAAGAACATATTGAAGGCAGATTTCCTATTAAGACTTTAGCAGTATTTGTTATACTTTCTGTTTGTGGAAAATTTAAACCAGTTAAATTATTTAGACTATCTACAATAATAACATGAGCTCCACCACTATAAGCAACCCTAAAATCTTGTATAGTAAATATCCAATCATTTTCATTTTTATCATGAAAATTAGTATTTTGATTTGCTGTTATATATGCTTCTGGTTGAGATTTAAAATGTAATGTTTGTCCTATACCCATAATTGCTCGTGGGTCAATTGTTCCAAGGGCATCATTACCAGTATATTTTTTAACTTGAATAGCAGTAGCATATTCTAAATTATCTCCAGTATCTGTTAATTGTAAGTAAGGGTGTAAAACAAATTCGTAATGGTCATCTAATACTGGATTTTTGATTGGAAATGTTTCACCAAAAAATCTACACTTTAAATATGGGTCTTGTAACCAAGATATTCTTTGACCAATCATTTCACCAGTAAATATTGTTGTTGCAGTTCCAATATCTAATGTTTTTGTTACTCTCATTAATGGGCATGGTGAATTATCACAATCAAAATTAAAACGTCCATTACCACCATATTTTCTACCAGCAGTATCTGTATATTCTTTTATATTGTAACCAGAACGTTTATCATTTATATGGTCATTACATCCATAGTAACTAAATAACCAATTTGACTTATTATCTTGTGTATTACTATCTTCTCTAATATCCCATTCAATTAAATCACCTACACCGATTGAAGAAATATATGCTGAATTAATCCTAATTTCATCACCTTTTCTAATCTGTATACCACCATTAGAAAATTCAGTAGTCCATCTATGATTGGTGCTATAACTTTCAGCAGAAATATCATCTTGTCTACTTGTTAGTCTATTACTTTCTAATATAATAGTTTGTGGTATGGGTGTCTGTTGCATTTGAGATTGTTCAACTTGTTCTGCTTCTGCTTTTTGTTTTGCTATGTTTTCATTTCTTGATGGTAGTGAAGCAAATCTATTTCGTTGTGATTGATTTCTATTAGACATATTACTATATTAATAGAAATTAAAATGAAAAAAAAAATGTAAAACTAACCAAAGATATTAACACCAGTTGGAACAATCTGTAATCGTTTTACCATAGAAACAAAATTATATACATTCTTTGCTTTATTATTTCCAGCGTTATATGTGACTTCCCACCTAAAACCTTTTTCACTTAAATCTTCACTACCACCCATAGCTCCAAGACGACGACCAAATACGAAATTATCACGCCATCGTGCTAAAGACCGTTCACCAATACCAACGGCATTAAGTGTTTTAGTTAGTTCTTGTATATGTTCTTGAGCGTGAAATTGGTGAGCCGTATCAGTAGTCCAGTTGGTAATATCCACTGGTCGTTGTGGTTCAACTCTTGAACCAATCTTTGCTTGATATTCTCGTAGTCCATCAACTTTACCTTGTCTATCATATTCATAATTTGTTTGAGCAGATAATAGTGGAACAGAAAGAACCCCTTTAACTCTGGAACTATAACATGGAACAAGTAATGATTGTCTAATAAGACTTGCTTGGATGTTAGAAAGATACATAGAATAAGTTGGGCAATCCATAATAAGACCTTCACCTTGAATTCTTCGTTGTAAAGCATTAAGATATGGTGGGGGCATTTCAATAGAACGACAAATAAATTCTACGTTACTAACTTCATAGCTCCACTGCTCATTGGTAAGAAGTGTTGGTTCTGCGGTTGCACTAACATAGGTTCGGTTAAACATAGGTGTAATAGTGCAATCTGTATAAGTATTAATTGAAGCTGGCAAAAATCCAGCAGTTGCAATATCAGTAGATGTAAGAACAAGTTTTCCACCAGTAAGACTACTGACTGCAGTAATTTTAAAATATCGTGTGGTTACAGCTCCGCCATTAGTTCCCTTAAATTCCATAACATTTCCTTTAGCATAAGGGTTATCAGTATCAGTAAATCCTTCAACATTTGAAGCTTGAGTAAGTGTGCAAGACCCAGCAGTAACACCACCATTAGCAACAGACGTTACATCAATAACAGAAACTGGGGTCATTTTATGTTTTGGAACAAGAACATTTTCAGCATCTTCTAAAATAAATTCAATCTCAACGCTACCAGTAGCAACAATTGGAAAACCAGTTTTCATTGAAAGTAAACCAGATAGTTCAAGTTGCATTTGGTTCTTTGTAGAAATGTTATTGTAAGTATAAGTTTCAGTAGCAGTATCCCATGCTTGAACAGCATAACTTGGATTATCTGGTTTAAGTGTTGCGTGTGAATATACAGCATCAAGATTATTAAGTGTAAGGTCATGAGCATAATCTCGTCGTGCTTTATCTAAAACATTATAATTAGTAATGGTTTCTAATGGTCGTCCATCAACACGAATAATTAAATCACGGACAATTTGTTCTGCTCCTTGACGATTACCAAAACCGCATTTATAAGTGTTAGTAGTTCCTTGAGTTGGATTTTTTTTTATTTTAGTATTGAACTGGAAGTAACTGCTATGAAAATCTATCATACCAAGAGTAGACGGAAGATTTACTCTAACACGACTATTAGTTTTTGGTTTAAATGTAGCACCAGAATTATCACTTATTACAACTTGTGAATAGTTTGAAATCGGTATGGAATTACTAACTTTTAACATTTTATACTATATAAATAGAAAAAAATATTAATTAAAAATAAAATTAAACAATTATGCTACAACTTGAATACCACCATTAGCAACTTGAACTGATTGTCGGCAAAGATAATATGTATATACTGAATAAGTTAATGTTGTTTGTGCGTTTGGTAATGAAGCAAATTTTGCTGGGTCAGTAAGTTTTGCTTGAAGTTCAAAACCAAGCGTTGAAACTTCTGCTGGAATACCAGCATTAGAAACAGAATCAAAAGAAGCACCAATTCCAAAAACACCATGTTTATCAATCTGTGATTGAACACCAGAAATAACTGGATTGATACACGATTTCTTAACATCTTTAGAATTTCTAAATGCTTCAATATAATTTCGTAACAATTGCGGATTAGTTGTTGGTTGGTTTAATTCACTAAGGGTTTCATCTCTATCAACTTCAATAGAATATTCAAGTGGAAATCTTTTACCATCCATATTATAAACCAATTTCTGGATTGCTGGATTGTATTGTGCTTGTCCGTTTTCAGTAAAACTATTAATATAACTTGTTGGAATGAAATTAGACATGGTTGAAATAACCCCCTTAAGTGATACTCTATGAACAACTTGCTGGTCAGTTGAATTAATAGTATTGTAAAGTGAAGTGAAACTTAAGAAGTTCATCTGTGGGCTTGGGTTCTGCATCAACGCCATCTGCTGTTGCTCTGTTTTAGAAAGAACTGGAACAACAAGACGTGGGTTTTCAATAATGTAATGATATAAACTTGCGTCCGTTCCATACATTACATTTTCATTTGGTGCTAAATTAATGGTAATAGCCAGACCACCTAATGCTTCTAAATCAATATCATTAGACATAAACATACCACATACTAATCTAATATCAAATGGAATACCTTTAGTAGCACAAAATGGAAGTCTCATTGCTATTTTCTGTCCAGCAGAACTATATTTAGTTACTGCATTGGTTGCGTCAATATGACTTTCTTCTGTGAGTGTATCAAAACCATAACCCCTTGAACCTTGTTCATGAAACATCTGTGTATCAAGACCAGATTTAGAATGAAGTGTAGACATAAAATTACCAACAAGTCTTGGATAATTTTGTATTGATTCTAATGAACGATTTGAATATTGTCTTGAACTTATTTCTAAATTCTGGATGATAGATTGAATACCTACGAAAGCATCCACATTTACATCTTTTGTTTTATCTATTTCATTAGTTGTTGGGGTTGTAGGGTCAGCACCAGTTCTTGGTGTATTCAAAACACGTTTAAAAGTTCCTTGAAATCGTAGTTCTTGTGACTGAAGCATACCATTATTACTAATTAAAAACTTAAGTTGTGGATTACCAGAAGAATATCCAAAAACACCATTACCACCATTTGAAGACGCTATAGATAAATACCTTTTGCTCATTATATATTATAAGACAATATAATATAATGAATAAATAAAAAAAATGTAAAATCTCAAAATTATATGTATTAATATCTAAAAATTTAATGAAGCACCACCACTTCTAAATTGTGAAGTATCTATAGCAGTATTTGATATAGAACCAAACGACATTCCACCTAAACCATTTATATTATCAGTCATACTATTAATATCATTTGCTTTTTTAATTAAATCATTATTAACTTTTTTTGCTTCAAATATTCCAGCAATACTTGCACCCAATCCAGCAATTAAACCAATTGGACCGAGAAATTCCATAGCATCACCAGCAATACCTAAACCAGAAGTAATTTTTTCAGCATCTAATCCAGTCTTACCTACAGCATTACCAAGAGCTTCACCAATATCACTTTTAGATAAATCACCAAAATCCACACCAATTTTATCACTTAAATCACCCATAGTTTTACTGGAAATAGCCCCAGCATTTTCTAATTCACCACTCACTGCACCTTCTGCTTGAGTATTACCACCACCAGTTAATTTAGATTTAACAACATTAAATGCTCTACGAAGAACGCCACCTTCTTCTGCTCCAGCATTAATATTAGTATTTAAAGCATCTTCAGCGTCTAAATTTCCAGCATTTGGATTTCCGCCAAATGGGTCTTCGTCAGTAGCAGTAGCACCAGTTGGTCTTGCTGAAGAACCAATATTTATAGAAGCACTACCACCAGCATCCACTGGTTGAGCAACTTGAGCAATTCCACGTAGACCAGCATCAGCAACACCACCAGCATCAGCACCAGCACCAGCACCAGCATTTGCTAAAGCAGTAGTAGCACGAGTAACATTTTCACCAGTTCCTAATATTTCACCAAGACTTCCACCAGCCTTTGCATCACTTAATACGTCTACTTTACTTTGAATAAAACTCCGTGCCTTTTCTGTAGCAGAAGCAATTACTTTTTTACCAACAACAGCAACACCTTCTTTAGAAAGCAATCCAGCTCCCATACCGACTCCACCACCTTCTTCTTCAGTTTTTTCTTTTTCTGTTTTTTGTGCTTCTGCTATATCATCTTTTGCTTCTTGAACATTTAAAGCACCTACACGTTGTGCTACTTCCCCACGTTGAATCATACCTAAAGTTTGACCCATGTTTGAACTTTGATTGTAATAACTTTCTAATTCATTCATATTATATAATATGTATATAAAAAAAGATTTCATTTAATCTTCTTCATCCATAACAATATCAGCGTTACTTGGAATTGTAAATGGTTCATTGTAACCACCTTCATCACTATATTTTTTCCATAAGAATTCTGGTTGTTGATTACCCCATTTCCAAGCTTCATTTTTTAGAGCATCTACAAACAAAAAATTATATGGTTTATTAGTTGAATAATCGTATAAGTCTTTAATCATTTTTTTAGACCCCATAAACCCTAAATCTTCAAAAATCTTTTCTTGTTCTTTACTGGATGGTATTCTATATATATGAAAATTACTTGCATTACTTCGTGCTACTGGCGGAAGCATTTTCCAATTCTGGACTAAATAATACATTGAAACTAAATAATGCCTATGTGTTGAAGTTAATTTATACAATTCACTATCTCTTGATTTAATCATACTTGCTATATCATCAGCAACTATACAAATATGACGTCTATCTGTTTTAGGTTTTGCTCTTTGATAATCAACAATATTACTTAAACTATCATCATCATAAGTATTTGAAACCATAGTAGATTTTTTAATTAAATGTCTACTTGTTGAGTCGCTCCCAAGTGTTCCAGAATAAACTATAATATCTTCAAATACTGGTTCTTCATTTTTCTTTTCTCCATACATATTACTTCTGCATAATTCGTTGATAAGGGCGGAAGTTTTACCACTTCCTTTTCCGCCACAGATTATAGAAACAAATGGTGGCTTCTGTAATGGCGTGGGTAATTCTCTTTTGACTTGGTATACGTCGTCATCTTGTCTAACTGGATACATTTTTAAATCACTTTCGTTCATGCTATATTAATATATATACATATTTTAATATATCATTTATTCATATCCTTCTTGCTATTCTTGTTGCGTAGATTATATTGTTTAGAAATTATTTCTTCTTTAATTTCTTCTGCTTCTTTAATAATTTGTTTGTCCTTTGCTCTGGATAATACATTATTTAAAATCTCATATACTCTATCCCCATGTATAGACATTAAATGTTTAATTTTCCTACACTTACCACATAACGAACCAAACCAAAATTCACTGGATTTTTCACATAGAGCACATACCATTTTATTTATAATATATGAAAAGATTTTTTAAAAAAGTTTTAACAAAACCGACCACAAGCGGAATTGTTGATTAAACAATTGATGATTGAACTATACTATCTTTTGAAACTGGTAGTTGCGTTCTTTGGTCACACGAAAACAAACCTAAACAACAAGTGCTGGTCTTAATATTTTTTACAGAATAAATAACACTTGCAACCATAGCACCTAAAGCACCCAACATTAAAGCAATTTCTTCAGCAGTATATACATGTGATATTTTTTGAAAAGAGTGTCCCCCAGTTAGATTTAAATCTTCATTACCAAATATTTCATTCATTATTCTATAATAATATATTATTTATAATCTAATAACATATAATAATTTGAATTTGTCTTTATTTAAAAACAAATTATTAACATTAATTATAATGGGTGGAACAGCTTGTAAAACAGAAGAAGAACGTATTGAAAGGCGTAGAGAAGCATCATTAAGATATTACCATAAAAATAAAGACAAATTATTAAAAGATGAAAAATATAGAGAACGAAGACGTATAGGAAGTCTTAAATATTATAATAAAAATAAAGAAAAATGTATTGAAAATGTTATTAAATGGCGTTTACAAAATGATGTAAAAGTTAAAAATTATAATAAAAAAGCATACCACAAAAGAACACATGATAAGGAAGTTTTCTTTATTCCAATATCAAAAATAAGTAGCTAATCATTTACGGCGTGGGTTTAGCAAATCATCCCAAATATCATTCTGTCTTGGTTCTGTTGGTGGTGGTGCTTGAAATTGTCGTGGCGGTAATCTGCTAAAGTATTTTTTAGTATTGTGCATAAGTGTTTCATTCTTTTTCTGTTCAAGTTCTCTAACATATTTAGTTCTTTCTTCATTCCTAATTTTTTCTTCTTGGTCTTTCATGTATGAAACAAAACCTAAAACATTTGGGTCAAATCCCATACTTGGATTTGCTGGTGCTGGAACTTGAAATGCCTTAAGTTTATCATTCATTCTTTGGTCAAATTTATTTAGCAACATATCCATATCAAAACTTGGTTGTGCTTTTGGAACTGGTGGTGGTGGTCGTGGTATAAGTTCTGGGGTTTCCAAGACTTGTATTAATTTATCTTTTTGTTTAAATATTTCTACTTCAGTTTTGTCTTCTGCATCTTCTTGTATTGTATCCAATGGTTCTTCTTTTATTGTTTCTGGTTCTGGTTCTACTACCATCTTAATATTATTCATTGGGTCTTTAACTTTCTTTGGTCTTCCAACTGGTCGTTTGTTCTTTTTCTTTTCAGTAGCCTTTGCTTTTCTTACTACTGCACTTTTTTCACGACAACGTGCAAGATGCTCTTTCAACTTCAATTTTTTTTCAGTTTCAGCATTGCTTGGTTCTACTTGTTTAGCAGTTGGTTTATCAAATATTTCTTTTTCTTCTTTTGCTGGTTGTTCAACTTCTAAAATAGGAACTCTACCAAAATCAGTCATTCTATAGAATATATAAATATTATAATTTGCGTAATTAATAAATTCACAAAATCACTAATTAATTAATTAATTAATTAATAATTAATTATCTATGTATAAATTAAATGTCTAAATACGCAGAAGATGAACAAATGATTTTAGCAATTGAAAAAAATAATTGTAATATCTGTAATGCTTCTATACAGAAAAATAAACATAAAGAATTTGAATACATAGGTATAGTATGTAGTGCGTGTTTTAGAATGAGTAAAAAAAGATATTGTGATTTAGTAGATACAATAAGTGATATGAAAATGAAATTTATAATGAATGAAATAAACAATCATTATAAAATATCTTAAAAATATTTAATGTTTTGTCCAACTTTTTTAAAAAGTTATTGAACAACTTGACTTACATTTTGTTTTACTTTCTTAACTTTAATTAAAAGAGTATCACCTTTGTTTCTGTTGTGATATATGTTATGAAGTTTATGATAATTAAGAAACGTATTACCAGTTTGAGTCTTCCATTCATTAGAAACTTTTTCTAAAGTATCACCAGCATAGAACCAAACATTTTCTTCAATATTTTTAGGGTTTTGAACTTCTACTATCCATGAGTAAGATTTCATTCTTAATATATATACAGATATTAATTTTAAGTAATATTCCCTAATTAATATATCTTTTTACATTTAACCAATATCAATATTAATTTTAAGTAAGAATATTTAAAATTAATATATTTATATATATTATATGGATGATAAAAATGAAGTAAGATATAAGATGACCACTAACGAAAGAAAAACATACTTTAAAGAATACTATTTGAAATCTAAAGAAGAAAAAAAAGAAAAGCAACCTAAAGAAACTAAAACATTAAAGAAAAAGCGTGGAAGACCTAAAAAGATTATACCACCATTTAAAATAACAAGATTAGCTAAACCTATTGTGTTAATCTGGTAAAGATTTCAAAAATCACCATCAAAATCAAATACGAAAGACATGGGTTGGTCTAAATCTTTAGGAATTTGTCCGTCTGCTTGTTGTAATCTAAATCTTAATTGAGAAATATTTATTTCATGTTCATTATGTAATTTAATTGTATTTGCTTCAACTGGATTATACATTAGATTATATCCAATACTAAATTTTCCATTCTGGTCATATCTTGGAATAGATGCAACACATTTAGACATATCCAATTCATTTTCTATAGTATCTGTATTAATATCACTATAAGAATTAACTGGTAAATTTTCTATCATTAGATTTATATATGGTGCTGTCTTATATGTTTCATTATCATTATCCCCATCAACTTTAATATCATCTTCATTACCAAAAATAGCATTTGCTAAATCATTACCGGTCGATTCATCATGATAAGTTGGTGCAGAAAATCCTAATTGCTCTCCGTTACTGTTCCAATCCCATTTAACATATTGTCCAAAATCATTTAGTTCTTCTTGGTCATTATCAGCAAGTGAACCAAAAATATTTTTCATACTTGCTTCAGCATACGTTGACCCAAGATTTGCTTCATAAATACTATAACAAAAATGTATAGTATCACCAGTTGAAGGTGTATATCTTTGAACAGAATGTTTAATAGATATTTTTTTCCATCTGTTTCCATTATGTGCTCTATGCCAATAAACAACATTACTACCATTTTCAATACTTATTCCAACTTTATCAGTATTACTAAAACCAGTTTTGAGTTTCCCTATTTCTTGAAGCCCACTACCATCAGCATTTTCATATACATGAACAGAACCAGCAGTATAAGAACCATTTGTTTTTCTTACAACTAATACAACTATAGGGCAATTATCAAGATTTGTTATTTCAGCAAAATTATTAGTAGATACAGCAGAAAAATCAGTAGCCCCATTAGTAAAACCAATCCAATAATTTTCATCATTTCCATTATCTTGTATGGATACAGCACCATAAGCATTTAGACTTGATGGAATACTTGGTGGTTGATGAGCATTACCACTTTGATTTGGATGCAACCATTGGTGAAATGTTATATCTTCTTGTGCTAATAAATAAGCCCATGAATCAACGTCTACTGATAATGTATTTTGAATTTGACTTACCCCAAGAAAATTTTGGCTATTGTGTAATGCTATGATTGCTGTTGATGAACCTACCAAACTATCATCTACAGTAGATGTAAATGATGAATAGTCACCAGTTCCAAAAGCAAGACTTTTAAAAAAATTAGCAAGTAATGATATTGCTTCTATATCAAATATTAATGACCCAGCACCATACCCCTTTTGAGAATTGTATGATACACTTATAATTAAACTTAGGTTTTGTGAAGTTGCTACTGCTTGTGCTTTAGATTGTAATTCAGTTGCTAAAGCAGATATAGAATATAATCCAGCATCTATAACTACATCATGTGCAGTTCCACCACTTTCATCATTAGCCGATATTTTAAAAGTTCTTTTATTTTCTGGTATAGTTATTCTATGTGCTAAAGCAATAAAAGCATTAGTCAGTTTTATTTCACAATTTTTAGGAAGTATCATATTGCTTTTGAAATTAGTTTGGAAACTATCCTTTGCTTCATTATTATATATAGTAATTAACATTTTATAATATATATTTACATTTTATTTTATTAATAAATTATTTATCTTAACATATTATAAATGAGAATTGAACAAGAAAATTTTAGGTGTATGAATACATTTACTAATAGTAATAAACATAGAACATCCAACCAGCCACTACCAGACCAGAACAAAATTTTTAAATATAAGAATATTAAGAACGCTGGAAAACCAGCACAAATAAAAGAAAAAGATATTTTTGATACTGGTGATAATTCAAAACCGATAAAGAAAAAAGAGTTTCATAAAATGCGTGATGGAAGTATTATGTCTGGTAAAAAACATAAAGAAAATTCTAAAGTAATGAAGAAGAAAGATATATTTGACCCAAATGAAAGTATTGGAAATCACAATAAAAAGACAAAATTAAAATCTTATTAATATATATAAACATGGGTCAAAAATGTTCTTCTGGATATGTTAAGGTTGATGGCGACAATTATGGTAATCGTGGACAAGGTGGGGGTGACCCACGATTTGGAAACCATACTTCTAATATTAATGGAAATAGTATGGGCGGTAGTAATAGGTGTGTTGCGATGCCTATGGATTCACCAAATAGGTCACAATTTCAAGGAAATCCATCAACTGGTTTAACGTCAACTAATGTATTTGATACAACTGCAAATAGATTAGGATTTATTTCACCAATTCATACTTAAACTTTTTTTTTTTATTTTTTATATTATGTTATAATATAAAATGTCTAAATTATCTAACAACTCAACCCAAAATTTATTAAAAGCATTAACTACACATACTGGACACCATACGACAACGCACACTAAATTAGATACAATTGCTAATAATACTTCTAATATTAATATTAATACAGATACATTAGAAACATTACAACAAACTACTATCAATCATTTAGACGGCGTTATTGGTCATATTAATAATTCAAATGCTATTGGTTCTGGACAGAATGCTTTAAAAAGTATGTCTTTAGGATATGATAGAACTAATGATAA
>TARA_R110002153_G_scaffold16136_11_pt1 | contig 13829 bp, 12 predicted proteins | sample TARA_R110002153 | Tara Oceans TARA_R110002153 (sample SAMEA4398193) | marine metagenome | biome: Polar Biome; feature: [SRF] surface water layer (ENVO:00010504); material: water (ENVO:00002006), including particulate matter (ENVO:01000060) such as... | depth 5 m
ATATGTCACAGAACTTGCATTTGCAAGCCACTGATTTACAGCAATTGGTCCAAATTTACTACCGTCTGATTCTCCAAAAACTGTCACAAAGTCGTTATAACTTGAAAACGTAAGTGGCACGAATGCAGGTCCCGATAACGAAGTCCCAACTATACCAGCAGGAATGCCGGTAGGGCGTCTAACAGATGGTTGCGAGTTGTCGATCTCTCTAGTGCTAACCCCTGGTGATTTGTGTGTTAATTCAGCCATTTAATATTCTCCATTTAATCTTTATATATCTTTTACTCGAAACTTACGCCTGAATTTGTTAAAACAAAATCAAAAGAAACATACTCAATTGTATTCGTCGGATAAAGTATTATCGTTCCATTTACGTTTAGTTGTTCAGCATCTTCGGGCGTGTTATTTGTGTCATCCATGATGACATCGAACTTGTGTATTCCTAGATTGACTTGTATGTTTGCTAAACGAGGTGTTACACTAGCAATAAATCTACTTCTCAGTTTGGGTGTTATCTGCTCGAACATCAAAGTTCTTGCAATATCAATTGTCACTCTTTTCGCCTCAAGTAACATCCTTCTAACACTTACTCGATCTAAAAGTGATCTATCTTGTTGAAGTGTTTTTTGTCCAAATATCACAAACCCACCATTCGGGAAATTAGCAATCGGATTAATTCTTGCATCTTGCAATACGTTCCTATCTTCTGTATTCAGTCTAACTTTGGTATTTAATACACCTTGAAGTGCGCCCCTGTTAAATCCTGCCGGTGCAAACCATGGGAATGAAACCTTATCATTATACCCATAAGCCTTTAAAGCAGCAGTTGATGATGGGGTTACAACAGCGACCCTGTTTATATCATCTTCAAAAACAACATCTGGGAAGTAGGTAGAGATAAAGTTATTATCTACAGCTCTAGCCTCAAATGAATCAACTGTCTTCTGTACATCTGGCATTGTAGAAGTATTGTATATTGGGTCTCCGGCATCATCATAGTTGGGTATATCCATTATGTAGATGGCTAATCCGTAATCTTTAACTAGTGCCCCAATATAATCGGTTACATATGCATCACGAATGCCCGGAACAGCAACGATGTTAACCCTAGAGTTAAACGGGTTTGTTAAGATTCTAGCAGCTGTTCTATAAGAACTAATTACATTGTTATCTTTTCCCGCACCAGGACTTGAGTTTGCATGAAGATTTTGATAACTTGTTACATCACCCGTACCCTTTCCGTTCGTGTCAACTGCTGTTGCCCTGTGATTCATTAACTTTTGATCTTTATCTAGGATATTCAAACCATCGAACCCACCATAGAAGATATTAGTGAACTTAGCAAAATCTGTAAATCTGTTAAAATACTTCGCGTTTGTTGAGCCAAGTAAAGAAGCAAAAGTTAATCTTTGTCTTCCATTGTCTAGAATCGTGTAGCATTTTGTTTCAAACTCACCATTTCTAATATATGCAGCTTCCCTCATGTGATCTTTAGCTGTACCCGTAATTGCTGTTGTGATATTAGCATCAATACTGTTTGTAAGAACTGCGCCATTTAAAAGAGCAACTTTTGATAATGAGAACTTATTGCTATTATAAGCATCTGCGCCAGAACCTGTTACCAGCGTATCTAGCTTTTGTATGCCTAGAAACTTTGTATATGAATCAATCAGTGTGTTTTTACCACCGGGAGTATTTGCTTGTAGCATTGAATGTGATATTGAGCTTGTTGATTGGATTTTTTCTGTTTTAATCCCCCAATAGTATCTGCTATCTGCTAATTCTAATGCCCCAGGCTCACCATTAAATGATGGTGCAGGATTTACAGCACCTCGTGTAGACTTGAATCTCATTGGAACCGGTGGTAAAATAGATCCAGTCAATGATTCGCCTGTGTATGCAAGACTAGAGGATACAAATGCTAGCCTCTGTGTATTTGAGCCACCAGCAACTGAACTGTCACCGTCAGTCAATGTTTCGTTTGTTTTAATGAGCGGTAATCCGCGAAACCCAAACGGTAGTGTATCTTCTGGAACTAGTTCATCTTCTACATTTGCATTCATTACAATTCTAACATAATTAGATCTCAATGGCCTTTTACCACTAACATTTAATCTTCTTTCACTATCGGATTCAGCATCAAAGTTATAAGAAACCTTATAATCACCAACGAGATTTGCTACATAGTTTGAATCTTTCGGATTTAATGAACATGGGCCAAATTGTTCTAGAACACTAGGGCCTGTATCTGTATCACTGAAAGCTCTAATTAACACAGTGAATGTTCCGTATCGACTTCTTGGATTCGTAGATTTTCTTAGATTTGCTATAGATACCTTTATTCTATTTGAACCAACAGCACCGTCGTCAAGTGATTCGAAGTGAAACAAATCATATTCTTTACTACCGAAGGGCTGTGAGATGAAAGCAGTTGTTTTTGCTGCTTGATACCTTGTATCAAATCTTCCGTACATGTCAATAAACGGTTCGCCAGATACTGCGCTTGACAAAGAAGAACCTGACAATATGCCCACAGTTGGCTTAGACAAGTTATAAGAAACCTTTGCAATCTCTGCTTCAACAGGAAAATCAGCATATAAAAGATGTTGTTCTGAATGGAATTTATCTGGATTTGTGTTTAAGAACTTAGCAATATAATGATCACTGTCAGGATTTAATGATGCTGTGTAGATTCTAATGCCTACATTTGATTCATCATTTCCAAACGTTGTACCAATTGCACTTGAAACAACTAGCTTAAATGTGCCTTCAGTTGATGCATTGTCATAGTCAGATATTTTTGCCATGTCATCAGTAACATTTGTAGTGCTGTATGATGAATTATGATCAAGTAACTGAATTCTTGACCCCGTCGCAGTAAATATCATTGCTCTGAGTATTTTCATCCTTCCAGTTGCGTCATATGACTCACTATCTGTGAATAATGGGTACCCAGCCATTTCATCGCCTGACGTATTATGAAGCGCTGCAATAAACTGAACAGTTCCGGCGTGTCTATGGTCTGCTACCGGGCTTGGCGTTTGGATTGATGCTTTTGTGCCTTCAATTACAAAACCAGCATTTTTCACAATACCGTTTGTAACTGTATTCGCAATGTCTATGCTTGAATTCGCAGCACCAGCCCCTAGTACTCTTATGTACGTAACTGCTGTCCGGTTTTTCAACCATTCTCTAACAGCAAACGGTCCGTATTGATTCTTGTTTAATGTACCAAATTTTCTTTCAAAGTCAGTAAATGAGCCCAACGTCACAGGCACAAATGCGGGACCAAAGTCTGAAGTTCCGATAATACCAGCTGGTATACCCAGCGATTTCTCAGTTCTTTGTGTCAAGTCTATTTCTTTTTCAAAAAAACCCGGAGATCTAAAAATTTGTTCTGTCATTAATTACTCCTAAAATTGTATATATAAGTATTCAATTTCTTTCTAAAAATCTCTTTTAATATTACTATAGTCATTCATACTGTCGATCAATTTCTTTTATCCCTTTTGTTGATATGACTCTTTCACCAACTCTTGCATTGCTACTCTTTATTCGCAAATAGTCGACTTCCGTTTCTCCAGAGAACGGATTCTTTACAAATACTTCTATTACTTCATTACTTTCACCACGCTGCAATTCGTTACTGTCTTCACTCGTAACGTCAGTTAAAGTGAATCTTTCTATTTTTTCTTTTTCGGTCTCAGGTCTATAATCTAACACTGGGCTTCCACGATTAATAGATTTATACGTAAAATCAATAACAGGTGCAGAGTAATAACTTCTAGCTCTGTTTGAAAGTCCAGGGATCTTTGAATTAAGCAAATATCCTGGCACAGTTAACGAAAATGAATATTTTATGATTCTTTCATCGTCAGTCATGTTGTCAAAGTTGTTCTCAAATGTTATATCATCACCCAAGTAAGCAACTAAATTATAACCACCACTTGTCTTAACTAGAAATTCATTATTTTTTGAGCTGATCTTGTTTAAGAAATACTCGATCATTTCATTACCTTGTTTAAGATACTGAGACCAGAATGTGATATTATATGTTGATGCAATAAAGATTGGATAAGGAACTTGTATAATTTCGTATATGTTTTTATTTATATTATCCTTTAGACTAACAGCAGCGCCTTTAGAGAACGTTATATCGTTTGTACGTCTAGTTGCAACCGTGCCAGGATTGATGCCTATTTTTGAAGACGTATCAAGAAAATTATTCTTTGATGAAACGTTTTCTTGATTTTTCAAATTCATTTTGTTTATAATGTTTTGAAAGTTTCTATCTTTTTCAGATAATCTAATCTTTATTGTATAGTCTGGATGAGCGCGGACTGAAATTGGCGTCTTTAAACCATGCTGATTGGGCCCAATATCAAAGTTCTCTCTCATTATAGAGATAAGTGGTAATATATTTGCATTATTCTTGTCTCTAATTGGGTTTTTTCTTCTTGTCAGTGCAAATCTTTCACCAGTTGAGAAAATAACATCAACTTTTTTAACCTCGCCATTAGAATCAGTCTCAATATTTAGCTGTTTATCAAACAAATCAAATATGGCACGATCAATGTCTTCAATACCTATTGACGGGAAGTCAAAGTTTTCTGGTACATTATCACCGCTGTCATCTCTTATTGTTATTACTTCTTTTGGTATGGTTTTTCTAGTCATGTTTATTCATCACCATAAAATGATGAACCATCTTTATTTGTTTCACCCTTCGGTGAAACCTCTTTAGGTCCGGTTATCGGAGCTGATAGTGTACCATTCTTTCTTAATTCTCTAACATCACCCGTTGCACCCTTACTATTCTCTTTATAGCCTCGTTGTTGTACAAATGTGTCCTGGACTGCGTCAGAATCAGAATTATGTTCAGATGTTGGCCCAAAGATTTTCGCAACAAATAGGTCTTTTCTTGATTGTCTTCCAGTGATTGTAATATATCTTTCGTGTTCAATCTGTCCAAAAATAATATCAGCATTTGGTGCCTTAATTATTTCAAAGAATACAGAACCGTAAGAGAAGAAGTCGCCCTCTAGTATTACGATACCCTTATCCAACAAGTCTCTTGTTTGTATATAAGCTTCGATCATCATATACTTCTCAGAACCAAATCGATCAGTTTTGACTTCTTGTCCACTATACTTTACCAAGCAATCTAGTTCAATAGGCGTTTCAAATACTTTATCTTGACTTTCTTCGTAAACATCATGGACTTTTGATTTTATCTCAGAGATTTGATATAAGTATATATTTTGACCAACGATATCCTTTACAACTTCTTTTGCGACATCATTGATAAAATTTATCTCTCTCTTTGATATGAATAATCTTCCCATTTTACTGCTCCTTATCTATTCTTAACCCATAAAAATAGCTTTTCCGTTTGGAATCGGTATGAATTTCAACTGTTTCTGAATATTCTCAGCTCTACTAGCTTGCATCTCCATCAATTTATCGTATGTCATAGAATCAAGCATTTCGCGCAATTCAGTCCTCTGTTGCTCCTTATCCGCGCGGCCGTTAGATATAAGTTCAGCGTGATTTAATGTAACTTCTGCACCAGGTATTGGGATGTTGCTGATTTTACCACGAACATAACCTAGTTTTTCCATACATACAGCAAGTGTAAATCTTCTAATCCATTGACGACCAATTGAATTAATTCTTGCATATGTCAAATTCCCAAAAGGAATATTATTCAAATTCGAAACTCCAGCAATTGTGCCATCCTCATAAGCGGGACTAGTCGGATCAGGATATTGTCTGACCCTAACAATCATATGTGTGGGTGTGGTAGGTATAGGATAGATTCTTAAGTTAGTTCCCATTATCTTATAGGAATAATTGGATCGCCTTACACGGTTTGACACATCCAATTGTCCAGCTCTTAAGATATCTTCATAAACAGGCAAAATATAGAATATAGTTTCAGGTGTGAATGATTCGAAAGAGAATTCATTGTTCAAATAGTTTATTGCTGATGTTGTATCAAAAAATCTATACGCTGCCTGGGGATCAAAGTGAAATACTTCCTCGATCTTTAGTTTCCCTAATGCTGAATCGAAAACTACTGTGCCGTCTGATTTTAGCAACTCTGTATATAGATTATAATCTTGTCGTCCAACTTCTAATTTAATTGACCCAGAGATTGAATCATATGATCCACCAATTCCTGCTTCCATTGCATAAGGTTCTGCGTTTCTTGTTAAAAATTCTAGGTTTTCTCTAATATACTTTTCTTCGTGTCCTTCTAAACTACCAGTTGAATAACCCAGAAAACTAACTAATTGAGACTTCGCTTGATACTCATTAATTATTTTTCCATACTCACTAGTTGCATACTCAAAGCTACGCCATATTTGTCTATTTGTTAACTCGACTGATAATATATCATCACCCAGATAACCCTTTACAAACGTCAGCATAGAATCAGCTTCAGTTATGAAGTCAACATCACTATCGTAGAAACCAAAACTCGTTGGTCCCGGATTTGTTGAATTTGCAAATGTTGTCACTTTAGCTCCACTAATCGTCTTATCTATATATAGGACGAGTGTTGTATAACATTCCTAAAATTTTTAAAATTTAAATCAGTGCCCACTCATGTGTTATAAGAGATACTTCATCGAAAGTTTTTTCTTTTCCATGAGCTTCTCAAACCATGCGTCTGACTCGACTCTTTCATTGTCATCTAAAGAAGCAGCTGCTGGATACATTGTGTCACCAAACTTTTCATAAGTTTGATCTTCTTGCACACGACCTCTATGAAACATTAACTGCTTGAATATTTTAACTTCGTGCCCAAATTCTGATATTTCTTCGCTTAATATACTAAATAAGTTCTTGCACACTTCTCGTAAACAAAGATCTTGATACCCACCAGAGATGAATATATCTACATTTTCATTCTCTATTAAATACTCACTTATATCATTTTTCAGTGCAGACACTAACATGTCATTATCTTTTTCATAAGAAGAATTAGAAGATGTCAAAGTCTGAATTAGCTCGTTATGTATTTCTGCTGTGCTTGTTCTTTCAAGTATTCTTTTTAAGAAAAACTCAGGAAGCGACTGATATGCAAATATTACATCAAATGAATGTCGATAATTACTTACTTCACTAACATAATCTGCATATTGTGAAGGCCATCTTTCGACAAAACACTCGGGATGAACTAGAATTAGAATTCTTTTCCTATTTATGATATCTTCTGCGATTTCATTTATTATCTTTTTTATATTCATTTACCACCAAAAAAAAGGTGTCAAGAGACACCTTTTTGTTTTTAATTTGTTGTATATTAGAATGTTAAGTGACCAAACAATTTAATAATCAACTTACCAGCTGTACTTGTATCTGCACCACCAGGAGCAGCCCCAACACATAAGTAAAGATAATGACCGTCTGTTGGTACACCCAATACATTGTCAATGATTACAGATCCCTTTGCAGAGTTTGCGCCAGAAACAACAATTGGTGTTGCTGGGCTGCCTGCCTTAATTAAAGTACCACTAGCTGACGATTCGATATCAAAGTCTAAAACAGCGTTGGATGCTGCTGTAGGTGTTTCAATACAGTGAATTTCTGCTCTTGATAAGATTCCGTGTGTAGCAACGCTGTATTGAAACATGTAAGCTGCACCTGCTGCTAATCCGATGACTGTTGTGTCAGTGTTGACGTAAGAAAGCCCAGTCAAGTCAATTTTGATTGTTGTAACAACTTCATCGTTGATTTGTGAAACTCTAACTGACGGTGCGATTTCTGTTGAAAGCAAGCCTGCACCAGATAGTGCTGTTGATTTAAGTCCAAATGCTACGTCACCGCTTCCTGCTTTTTGAACTAGTCCTACAGTTGGTGTAATTTCGATTTTTGGCATAATATCTCCTTAATAAAGTTCGCAAGATTCCAATACACTGGCGAGGTCAGCTTACTATGCTTGTATTGGGCCTATTACTATATATTTGATTAAAGACCAACTTGCTCTAAAAATTTGCCAAGTCTTGCTTTTTTAAACGCTTCAATTAGTTTGTCAACTCTTGAATCTTTTCCAGATGACACAGCCGGTTTAACTGCTTTCAAAGCATCAATTTCTTTTGATTGACTCTCAACTAACGCTGTCAATGCAGCCAAGTCTGCTTTAAGACCTTCTACTACTGGATCTGTATTTGATGATTTTACATCTTCTTTTTTATCTTTAGCCATGATTCCCCCTTTAGTTTATCATTATAACGATATATATACTTCAAAAATAATAAAAGTTTAAATTTAAATGATATTTATATCATACACGAGGTATTTATGAAGTATTACAAATTAATCAAAAATGAAAAACTATTACGACTATTCTCAGTCTTTATTAAAGTAGGAGCGATAACACTATGGCCTTTTATAATTGTTTCGCCTGAATATGACAATGTCATTACCTTAAACCATGAAAGGATTCATCTGGAGCAACAAAAAGAACTACTCCTTGTACTGTTTTATGTTTTATATATATACTATTGGGTAAAGAATAGAGTTCAAGGAATGAACAATTTTGAAGCTTATTGCAATATCCCATTTGAAAAAGAAGCTTATGACAATCAGGAAAATTTAGACTATCTAGACACGAGAAAACACTACGCATGGAATAAAAAAGTCTAGAAACACTCGTAATTACTTGAACTGTTTACTTCCACACAAAACCCGACGCATGCGAAGATAAACATCACGCGGTTTTATAAGCATCAATGACAGGAATTGCTTGTAATTCAGCCGCTGATCTAGATTTCTCTACTTGTCTTATCTGCTCACTAGATATAAGTGTGTCATCGTACTGATGATCATCAATATATTTTGTTAGGGCTTGTGTTGCTGTTGCTGTGCCTCTATCACTATTACTCATTTCACTCATAGCAAGCAGTACACGCGTGCTTCTTGCTACTTTGGCGACTTTTTCAATAGAGACTCCAGCTTTGACAGCTAGTGCACCTGACCCGAGACCACCTGCTGACAGTGCAATAGTTAGCATTGCTTCTTCATGCCGACCTGCTGACGAGTATACAATCGCAGCAGCAATGTCTGATATCATCGTCGGATCTGCAATACCGATCACGCCGAGTACTGTTGTTATTGCATCAACATATTTGTCTGTTTTCATACCTGATTTTCCCGTATATACATCACTCTTATACTTGCCCCTAGCAATATCGCGATCATGAGGATATAAACCATCTGGGCCCTCAGAAAGAGATTCTCTTATCAGTTTCTTTAACATTCCTTTAGTTATATTCATATTGTTCTCACCTTTGTTAAATTTTCGTTCTTATACATATGTATCCGGACAAAGAGCTGTATATCGTGAATTTTGCATAAATACAAAAAAACCGCCACAAGGACGGTTTCTTTACATTTATTATCAATACGATGTCTAGGACAAAGCTTAAATAATATCCATATCAAGCACTGTAACTGTTCCGTAGAAATCAGCTCTCACCATTTTCTTACCGTAACGTGTCATAACACCTTTTCTTGGAGTGAAATCTTCTGGAGCGAAGATAGTAGGAGTAACGATCAATGGAACGTAAGGAGCATAAACATACCCACTTTCCAAATAAGAATTACCTTTATATCCTACAAGAATCTTGTTTCTTGGGAAGTATGGATCTTTATAAACCGTGTAACGATTTGATAGTGAACCAATTGCTTCTGCACCAACTGTGAATTCTCCGCCTGTTTGACCTTGACCATCAATCTTAATTGTTGGTTTGTACATCAATGAAGCTTCAAAGATTGTAGAAACTTCTGGAGATACAACTAAAAAGTTAGCCGATCCGCGAAGTGTCTTACGATGAATTTCATTACCAACGTCAATGATAGTTTCAGTTAAACCTTCATACCATTCTCTAATGTTACCAGTGAATGTAGGACCAGTATGCAACGTTGATGAAAGAGTAACTGGATTTCCAGTGACCTTATTAACGAAGTTACCAGGCATACGTGACCAATACATGTGTGAACCTTTAGCTTCCACAAGAAGGTCATTCAAGATTTCTCTATCAATTTCAAGAGCAATCTGTTCAGACAAGATTTGTGTAAGTTCAACTTCAGCATCCATTGAGTGATATGCATTAAGATCTTGAGCTAATTCTGGTGACCAGCGAGCTCTCAACTTACGAGTTGTTGCTGTAACAGCGATTGACTCGATCTTAATATCAATTTCAGGGATAATTGGTTGCGGTGTTCCCGTTCCAAAGTTAGATTCGAATGAAGGAATAACAATAGTTGTACCCTCAGTTTGATCAGCTCCACCTTGATACTCATCAGAGACAGCATAAGAAGCAGATAACTGTGCAACTACAGCACCATTTGCGACTGTTGAAGCAGAACCTCTAAATATAACTTTGACGTGATCTCCGTCAATACCATCAGGATAGAATATTGCGTTTGATGCGTCCCAAGTTCCTAGTTCATTTAAACGTCTAACATTGTTAATACCGTTTCCTTGTTGAACGTTTGCAGGAAGATCTAGGATGTTTGCTATGCCCGCACTAGATCCGGAGAATAGAGCCAAAGATTTCAAGTTTGTTGTATCAATTCCAGCAAATTCTGTAACTGGAAAAATAACTGCGGAATAAGTATGTGCACTATTTGTAATGTTTCTCACAATTTGTGGATCCCATTGTAATAGTTTCCCATCTGAACCTGTAACCGCTAGAGATGCAATTTTACCCAAAACAGCAGCTGTTGTTAAAGAGATTGCGCCAGAGTGAACTTTAGTAAATGATGATCCGACTAGGTCGTAATGTCCACCAGTTGCGTCTGATCCGCCTCTAATTGCCTTACCAGTTGGAGATCCGTACAAAGAATCGCCTCTTTTGAATGTTGAGTGTGTTCCGGAACCGGTTGGCGAGTCCAACAAAGAATCGTCACCACCAACATCAGAACCGTATGTGTAATCCAAGTAGAACAAAAGTCCAGATGGAAGTGACATTGGTTGCATAGATACAAGATCGTTTCCAACTAATCCACCAAATACTCTACGAACGATTGGGAAAGCGATGTTTGTGAAACCGTTAATGTTTCCTTGATCTCCGCCGCTACCGTTACTGATTGTATTAGCTTCTCTCAGCGCTTGAGCTGCTTGGTTTTCAAGCAAACGTGACATACATTCACGATTGTAAGATTGAAGACCACGTAGTAGGCCTGTTCTAGCCCATTTTTCATGAAGTCTATTAGATTCGTCACCAACATTTCTGTCAGAGATTCCTTCTGTAAGACTTTTAAGTGTAGTAAAATTTTTACTCATTGTAATTTCTCCTATGATTTTACAGTTTTTTTAAATTATAAACCTGCTAATTTATTCCATCTAGACAATTGAATGTTTTGTCCTGGATTATTAGCTGATTGAGATGAAGTTGTAGTTCGAGCAGAACTTCCCGAAACTGATTCGTTAATAGTTTTCTGCTTTTTTCTATTACTTTTACTCAATGTAGATGTGAGTGTAGTGTATAGTGATTTTGCTTCTTTTAAAGATTCCGCTTCATCAAGAACTTTAATTATTGATTTTTGTTGTGTTTCATTGATATTCTTGTTTTGCATGAGTTTATTAACAAACAAAAGTTTTGCACTAAACAAGTTTAGGTCTTCTAACTGTTCACGAAGAGAATTAACAGCTCCTCTGTATTTATTCAGTTGTGTTTTTTGAGCTCGATTCGCGCGTCTCAATTTTTTCAATTCTTCATTGATTTTCTTTAAAGAAGATGGAGGAGCTTGGAATACGTCACCTTGACCTCTTCCGCCACCAAATGATCCTTCGACACCAACTTTGTTTTTGCCTTTACCACCAAATGATTTTTCGATTCCAGCTTTAGCATTACCTTTGCCACCAAAACTATCATCACCTTTGTTTTCCTTCATCATTCTTTTAATTCTTCGTAGTGCTTCAGAAAGAATTTTTTTGTTAACACTTTCGTTTAACTCTTCTTCTTCTTCACCAAATTCTTCGTCTCCAGCTTCTTCTTCATCTTCGAAGTCGCCTTCATCTTCATCTTCATCTTCAAAGTCTTCTTCGCCACCGGCAGCAAGATCCAAGCCTAAGTCTGATATCAAGCTCTCAATAGCTGATTCAACTTCTTCCTTAGAAATATCTGCGCCTTCGCCACCGAAGTCACCTTCATCTTCATCTTCATCTTCAGCTTGGAAGTCTTCTTCACCGCCGAAATCTGCTTCTTCATCTTCAAAGTCTTCTTCGTCGCCAAAGTCCTCTTCGTCGTCTTCTTGTTCTAATAGCGAAGAAATTTCTGAATAAAGATCGTCGTTTTCTTCTAGACCTTCTTCAGACCCTTCCATTTCGTCCATTTCTTGTAATTCTTTTTCTACGGCTTCTCTTAGTGCCTTAAGATCAAGATCTAAATATTTCGACATTTTATCTCCTTTTAACTTGTCTTCAACTAGATTATCAGCATTTTGTGTAATTTTCTGTGTTAGATTAAACAGTACATCTCTATCATTTTCATTGATAGAAGCAGCTGCACCTTTAATTGCACTTAAAAGTGCTTCTTTAGATTTAGATTCAGTTAGTGAATCCAAAACATCCTCACCAAGTAAACCAACCAAAGAGTTTAAAGAAGACTCATCTAAATATACAGTCTCATTTAAACTTTCTTCTTTTTTATCTTCTTTTTCATTAGTTATGATATCGTTGCCTTCAAGAAGACTAGATTCAATAAATTCTCTAATCTGTGGCTTTACATTTTCTGCGATAGCCTTCATTGCATTTTCTACTGCAACGTCTCTCAACACTTTCGCATCAGCTAATGATTCTTTAAATAAATTACTCATTGTTTTTGTTTCCTTGTTTCTTATACTTTAATTATTCTATACAAATGTTAATGTTCAATCATTTATACAAAAATATCTCTTTTAATGTATTTTTTATTTTTTCACTTTCTTTTCTATGCTTCAAAAGTGCATACTCTTCTGGCTCTTTCAACATGTTAGTTAACGAAAACTTTGTGTTAGTGTTTACTTCACCCTCTTGAGGATCTGGAGCCTTTGACCAACCAGCCTTTGTTCCTGATTTTCTAGCTACACCCTGCTTTATATAATTAGAACTACTGCCTGAACCTGCTGACGGACCCTTACTACGAGTCTTTGCACTAGTTACACCATTACCAACTGTAATACTGTTTCTCATTGCGGGATTGTTACTATCTTCTCTAGGGTCGATCGTATCTTTATTAACATAGCCAGCGTCATACGAAACCTCAGCTAAATTAGCAGCGTAACCGACATTATCAAACGATGTCCCACCAGGATCTCGACGACCCTGATCAACTCTCGAAGCACTTGGGCCTGTCTTTGTAGTAATATCAATATCGTCGTCAGGCGCTTCAGAATCATCATCCTGATCCGGATCAAGATAAGGCTCCTTGTATATACCAGCATCGCCCGATATTGCTCTCGTCTTACTCCTGAATCCTGCAACAGCCTTGCCGTAACCGCCACCGGAGTTAGCATCATAGTTTCCTAGTGCAAGACCAAATTCGAGTATACTGTACTTTTTACGTTTACGATGGTTTGCCATTTGAACCTTGATAAGATTGTCCTAATAAATAACTGCCAAGTGTTTGCTTTGATATCTCACTTGACGTTTCTGATGGCGAAACTAATCCGCCTAGACCAGAGCCCCAAGTGTTTATAAATTCTGGGTTGGGTATATCACCAAGATATTCTATTTGATCTGCTGCATTAAAACTACCGGGTCCAGGAGAAGTTGGGTTTGGCATATAAGGGGAAGCTGGGAGTCCACCGCCACCCGTTTCAACATCTTCTAA
>TARA_R110002153_G_scaffold44470_11_pt1 | contig 13823 bp, 13 predicted proteins | sample TARA_R110002153 | Tara Oceans TARA_R110002153 (sample SAMEA4398193) | marine metagenome | biome: Polar Biome; feature: [SRF] surface water layer (ENVO:00010504); material: water (ENVO:00002006), including particulate matter (ENVO:01000060) such as... | depth 5 m
CCCACCATAGTTTATATCTATATGGTGAATGTGAAAACGAGTGTGACGAAGATTAAACGAGTTATACCGCTAATCCAGTGCGCTGAGGCTAGCGCACTTTTTTGTGGATAGGTAAAACTACCACCGCTTTATAGCTTCATTATCAGAACTTTTTGCTTCAACCCAAACGTCACCAGCATCGCTGAGTTCTTTTTTCCAAAAAGGCGCGCTGATCTTTAAATAGTCCATGATAAATTCGGCGCCAGCAAAAGCAGCATGACGATGTTGGCTGCTTACCCCGACCAAAACTATCTGATCATTAATGCTTAGATGGCCTACTCGATGGATCACAGTGACATTACCCAAAGGCCACTTTTCTTTGGCCTGCTTAACTATATTGACTAAAGCAGACTGTGTCATCGCCGGATAATGCTCTAAAAACAATCCATTAAGCTGACTATTCTGATTAAAGTCTCTTACTAGACCAACAAATAATACCACTGCGCCATTATTGGCATTGAGTTGCCTTAAGCGCTGATATTCACTTGCCATATCAAAGTCATGCTCATGCACCCTAATCATGTCACCGTCAGCAAAGGATTTACCCATCATTAACCTCCTGTCACAGGTGGAAATAACGCGACTTCATCATCAGCACTAATTAAGGTATTTTGTGTGGCCATAGTCTGATTGACCGCAACTAAACAGTTATCGGCTCGAATAAGCTCCTCCCAATGTAGACCCTTATCTGATAAGTAAGTAAACAAACTAGCAACTGTGTAGGGCTTTACTAAAGTGGAAATATCCACAGTGAGTCTCTCAGTATTGAGCCTCTCACGCAGTTGACCAAAAAATAAAATGCTCAACATAATTTAGCGGCCTCGTCCTGCGCCCGCCAGACCCCACTTTTGCCACCCTCTTTGTGCAGAACTTTGATGTCAGAGATCACCATACTTGGATCGACGGCTTTACACATATCGAACAAGGTCAATGCGGCGACAGAGACGGCAGTTAAGGCTTCCATTTCGACCCCTGTCTGCCCTGATAATTTGCACATCGCGTTAATCTTAACGCTGTAGTTTTGTGGTAGCAGTTCAAAATCCACTTGTACTTTACTCAACATCAAAGGATGACATAGTGGAATGAGTTCACTGCATTTTTTTGCTGCTTGAATACCAGCAATTCTGGCTACGGCTAACACATCGCCTTTTTTATGTTGGTTATGAGTCAACATGTCGAAGGCCAGCGCAGACATACTAATTTTTCCTTCAGCAACCGCTATACGGGAAGTCATGGCTTTATCGGTCACGTCAACCATAGCGGCCTTACCTAGTTGGTCTACATGGGTGAAACCTTGGTCTTTATCGAGGGCGTTTAGTTTAGACATATTAACCTCGATGCTCACAAGGCAACTGCTCTGACTGCTTTAAATGTACGATAAAATTACACGGTTTATGCGTTGATTTAAGTTGCTGTTGCAATATGCCATGCCACCCAGTTTTACATGCGCCGGTAGAACCTGGTAAACAAAAAATAGCCGTACCATTTGCCATGCCCGCCAAGGCTCTTGATTGAACCGTAGAGGTGCCAATTTCGTTAAATGATAAATAACGAAATAACTCGCCGAAACCTTCTATATCTTTATCAAACAAAACACTTAATGCCTCTGGAGTGGTATCTCGCGACGTAAAACCAGTACCTCCTGTACAGAGCACAACTTGAATATTCTCAGAAGCAATCCATCGTGAAACGGCAGCACGTAATTGATATTTGTCATCTTTTAAGATGATATGTTCGACTACATTATGCCCATCAGCCTGCGCGGCCTCGACTAAAAACTGACCAGAGGTGTCGTTGTCTGAGGTGCGCGTATCGGAAACCGTAAGTACCGCTATGTTTAACTGCTGTGGTACTTGAGTATTTTGCTTACTCGTCATACTAATACCTTATAAAAAGTTGGAATATTATTGGATGCTTATTAAGAACAATGTAAGTCCCAAGTCTGTGGCTCGTTGACATTAATAAGTTCATCATGTTTGTCACAGATTAAGGACTGAGCGCTTAACTGAGTCATCAGCGCCTTAATTGACCAATTTTGGCTTCGTTCAATTTGCTCAGTAACGACATCAATTAGTTTTGCGGTGTAAGGTAGGTAACAAGGCAAAAAACAATTATTGATATAGGCAGCATTGTTGTGCTTTCGACCAAACAATACCAATTTATTCAAGGTGGCAAGAGACAAATTAGGCATGTCTACTGGAACAAACAAGAGTCCTCGTATGGATGATTGCCCAACAATATTTTGCAGTACAGCATGTATGCCAGACAGAGGTCCACGGTGTGAATAGATATCGGCAATACCATTCAAATGTTGCTCACCGCTCACCACGACTTGCGCTCCGTCTATTTGCGCCAACATTTTTATACAATGCGCAATCATGGTATTTTTCAACCTCGGAGCGTAGCGCAAGGCCTTGTTTTGGCCCATACGACTAGACTGCCCACCAGCAAGAACAACGGCCAATATTGAGTCACTGTGCAATGCACTTATAGCCACATTAACCGCCTAACATTGCCAAATGTTTCGTCGCACCAGTTAAGCCCTCTTGTAACCAGTGAGTTGCCTCTTTGTCGCCAAGTAAGCTAATTAGCTCTTGGCGCAAACCTGCTTCATCACCAGCAGAAATATAGCGACGAATATCTAAACCTTGTTCAGCAAATAAACACAGATGTAACTTGCCTGTAGCCGATATACGCAAACGATTACAAGAAGCGCAAAAGTCTTTACTGTAGGGCATAATCAAGCCAATTTTACCCGCATAATCAGGATGATAGAACTCTTGGGCCGGCCCAGCCGCTTTGCCACGAATAACTTGGCACCAGCCGGATTGTAATAATTGCTCTTTTAGGGGTTCAGCGGAAACATGATTTTTCTGAAAAAATGGCTGATTATCACCAGTCTGCATCAGTTCAATTAAACGCAAACTAATAGGACTTGATCTAACCCAATTTAAAAAACCAGTAAATTCTTTTTCATTGTACTGGCGCATAAGCACCGCGTTAACTTTGACTTTAAGACCTAAACTTAATCCTTTTTCAATACCAGCTAATATGGAGTCTAAGCTATCATGACCTGTTATCGAGGCAAACATACGTGGATCGAGACTATCAATACTGATATTAATGGAGTCTAATCCCGCGTCAACCCACTGCTCGACACATTTGTCGAGCTTGTAACCATTACTGGTCATGGCAACATGTTCAATGCCTGGAGTAGCCGCACATTGCGCAATAATTTGTGGTAAATCTTTACGTAATGAAGGTTCGCCGCCGGTAATACGCACCTTACTGGTACCTAATTGTGCAAATGTCTGCACTATAGTCGCTATTTCTGCAACACTTAAAAAATCTCGGTCCGTATCGCAAGCATAACCATCAGGCAAACAATAGGTGCAACTAAAGTTGCATACATCAGTGATCGACAGGCGCAAGTAGTGAAAGCGCCGCCCAAATTTATCTTCTAACATGTTTAACACCTTTCCAAAGTAAAGCTCTAGACAGTTTCTAGCAGCTTTGGGGAGGCTGTTCGATTTCTCTTGCAACCCTGGCAATACCCGTTATGGGATCGCGGCCTATTTACCTTGTCAATGATTTAGGTCAATAGGCTCGGAGTTAGTTTAAAGGACCTTAAGTCCGCTAATAATTTTTTAGTAATCTCTTAGCATCAAGGGATTAATCTATGTTGTATCACATACTGAATACCTCACACTAGTAACAGGAGCGAAATTCGATAAATAAAATTTCAAACCTATCCTACTTTTGGTTTCAGCGAGTTTTATTGGCGCTGACATATTCACAATGTGGCACGTATGTTGTACCTCGCTATAATAGTAACTCAGTACTCATCTTAATTTGCATAGCGGAATAATGCTGACTAATGGAAAACCACAGGCCCATGATTGACCAATTTATCAATGAACATAAGCTCGGTAGTGCATTTGTTAACACCGCCAATGAATATTATATTCCATTGGCAAATAGAATCGCCCTGCACCAAAAGGATGCAAAAAAGACATTTTATGTGGGAATAAATGGCTGTCAAGGTTCAGGGAAATCAACGCTTGGTGATTTCTTAGGAACCTATTTGCTGCAAATACATGCTTTAAAAGTAGTCATATTATCACTTGATGATTTTTATCTCGACCAACAGCAGCGCCAACAACTAGCCAGTACCGTTCACCCTTTATTCAGAACCCGTGGTGTACCAGGAACCCACAATACAGGGCTTATGCAACAGGTATTAGAACAACTAAGTGGCACAGGTAATCCATTAGCTTTGCCTAAATTTAATAAAGCGGTAGACAACCCTTATCCTATAGAACAATGGGCCACTGTCACCCCTCCCGCTGATGTTGTTATATTAGAAGGATGGTGTTGGGGTATCGAAGCACAATCTCAAGCCGATTTGCGTAAGCCAGTCAACCAATTAGAGTCACTTGAAGATAGCGATGCTGCATGGCGTAATTATGTCAACGAGCAACTGTATACCCACTATCAACCACTATACAAACTGATGAATTATTGGCTTATGTTAAAAGCACCGGATTTTTCAAATGTCTTTAATTGGCGTTTGGAACAAGAGCAAAAACTGGCTGCATCATTGACTACCATGGCTCATTCAAACGTAATGAATGCTGCGCAAATTGAGCGGTTTATTCAATTCTATCAACGCCTGACTGAACATGGTCTGACTACATTGCCAACACGTTGCAATGAAGTATTTGAATTAGACTCAAACCGCAAAATAATTAAGCATCACCTAGCTACGCAGCTAACAGGAACCTCATGTTGATTGAACAAAAACCTGTCATATTTACCGATCTTGATGGCACCTTACTTGACCACCATGACTATAGTTTTAGTGCCGCACAAAAAATGCTGGCTAAACTTGCCAGCGCGCAAATAAATGTTATACCCAATACCAGCAAAACCCGTGCTGAAGTTGAATTATTGCGAGACAAAATGGGCTTGAGCGGTCCCTTTATTGTAGAAAACGGCGCTGCTATTTATTTACCCAACTCTTTTTTACCCTTTGAGCCGGATGGTATGGAACAGGTAGACGATTATTTACGCTTCGCTTTTGCTGCTCCCCGAGAAAAATGGCTAAAACTATTACTATCAGTTGAGACACAATTTAAAGGTTTGTTTCGCCATTTCGCCGCTATGACTGTTGAGCAAGTATGTGAAGCAACAGGTTTAAGCTTTACTGACAGTGAACTAGCTATGCAACGGGAATTTGGTGAGCCAATCGAATGGCTTGGCAATGAGCAACAAAAAAACTTGTTTTTGCAGGCCTTAACCAACTTAGGCGCGACGCCTGTAGAGGGAGGTCGCTTTATTCATCTCAAAGATCAATGTGACAAGGCGCATGCAATGAACTGGCTAATGGCACAATTAAAACAACAATTTGTGCAACATAATTGGGTTTCAATTGCATTGGGCGATGGCCAAAATGATGTCGCGATGCTCGCGGCAGCTGACTATCCGGTGCGTATTACCTCACCCGTTAATACATTGCCTGAGTTTAAAACACACAAACCCATCATCACCAGCACGCTTACAGGACCGGCTGGTTGGTCAGAATGTCTGGAGAACTTACTTTTTTAACCATGTCCTGAGAATTTTTTAATAAACCTTAACTAACTGGAGGCAACATGGCCGACTTTTATCAAAATGGCATAGTGACTACCTTACATAACTTGTCTGATCGTCCTATCGAAGACGTAGAAAAAGAATTACTAAAATTTTCAAAAAAACGACCTATGGGGCTTATCCTACCCTCCCTTTATTCAGAGCTTGAAGGTCCGGCCCTTAAACACATTGTGGATGAACTTTGTGATGTGCCCTACTTGTCTCAAATTGTTATTGGATTAGATCGTGCCGATTTAGAACAGTATAAACATGCTCTCAGTTTTTTCTCACGCCTGCCTCAGCACCATCGAGTATTATGGAATGAAGGTCCTCGTTTACAAGCCTTGGATGAAAAACTTAAACAATTAGGCTTGGCACCAAAAGAGCTCGGCAAAGGTCGCAACGTATGGTATTGCATGGGCTATGTATTGGCCTCTAACAAAGCCGAATCGGTAGCCTTACATGACTGTGACATTCTAACTTACGATCGTTCTTTGTTAGCTAAACTGATTTACCCTGTGGCTAATCCACAATTTAACTATGAGTTTTGTAAGGGATTTTATGCTCGGGTAGCAGGCGGAAAAATCAATGGCCGCGTTTCGCGTTTATTAGTGACTCCCCTAATAAAAGCTTTAAAGAAAGTACTAGGGCCAAGTGCCTATTTAGATTATATGGACAGTTTTCGCTACCCATTAGCTGGCGAGTTTTCGTTTCGTAAAGATGTACTCAATGATATCCGTATACCCAGCGACTGGGGATTAGAGATAGGCGTATTGTCTGAGATGCATCGCAACTATTCATCTAATCGCTTATGCCAAGCAGATATTGCCCAAACTTATGATCATAAACATCAAGATTTATCTGCTCATAATGATCAGGGTGGTTTGTCTAAAATGTCGATTGATATTACCAAATCACTGTTTCGTAAACTGGCGACGCAAGGTGAAACTTTTAGTATGGAATTATTTCGCTCACTCAAAGCCACCTACTACCGTATCGCCTTAGACTTTGTTGAAGCCTATCACAACGATGCAATCATGAACGGATTAGCCCTCGACATTCACAGTGAAGAAAAAGCAGTGGAGTTATTTGCGCAAAACATTATGAAGGCCGGAGAGAGCTTTTTAGATAATCCCATGGAAACGCCTTTTATTCCCAGTTGGAACAGAGTGGTCAGTGCCATGCCTGATGTGCTTGAAAAACTAAAAGAAGCGGTTGAGCAAGATCTAAATGAATTTCAAGCGGGTTGAGGTAATACATGTTATCCATAGTTGAACAACTTAAAGAGCGGGTAAATCACCATTTAAGTGTAATTTATGCCGACATCACGTTGGCTGACCCTATTGAAGATATTGTAGAGCAATTACTCGTTACCATGAACATCGAGCAAAGCGATAAGTTGCAGGTGCCTTTGCGACATCACAATAACTGGGATCAAAAGGATATTGTACTGATCACCTATGGTGACAGTATTGAGCAAAAAAACCTGCATCCTCTTAAAACTCTTAAATATTTTCTTAGCCAATATTGTCAAGACACGATCAACAGCGTGCACATATTGCCGTTTTTTCCGTATAGCTCTGATGATGGTTTTTCAGTTATCGACTATTCAAGCGTCAATGAAGCCCTAGGTAATTGGGATGATATCAAGGCTATTAGCACAGACTTTAGATTAATGTCTGATGTAGTCATTAATCACTGCTCTGCGCGCAGTGCATGGTTTAATAACTTTATCAAAGGTGAAGGGCCTGGTAGTGACTTTTTCTTCACTGCTTCGCCCCTTGATGATTTATCCCAAGTAGTTCGGCCGCGCACCTCAGACTTATTACGTTTAACCGAAACCGCTGAAGGCGAAAAGTACGTATGGTGCACATTTAGCCACGATCAAGTGGATTTTGACTTTCGTAATCCTAAGGTCTTATTAGCATTTGTTTCGATAATGCGCCAGTACCTCGATGCGGGAATTCGTATTTTCCGTTTAGATGCGGTGGCTTTTTTATGGAAAAAGCTAGGCTCGCCCAGCATCAATTTAGAAGAAACTCATGAGGTTGTCAGGTTACTCCGCACCCTCATTGAACACGCTGTTGCCGACGCCGTTATCATTACGGAAACAAACATACCCAATCGCCAAAATTTAACCTATTTTGGTAATGCCAATGAAGCCCATGGGATCTATAACTTTTCCCTTCCACCATTATTGGTTAATACTTTAGTCACAGGTAATTGCCGGCATCTTAAAGCGTGGTTAGGTAGTATGCCTCCAGCGCAAAACGGCACCTTCTTTTTTAATTTTATCGCTTCGCATGACGGCATAGGACTGCGCCCTGCAGAAGGGTTATTGAGTGACGATGAACTCAGTAGTCTAGTAACGACCATGCAGAATTTTGGCGGTAGAATTTCATGGCGTATGGCAGAAAATGGTGGCCAAAAAGCCTACGAAATTAATATTGCTTTATTTGATGCTTTGCAAGGTACCACTAAAGGTCAAGATAAGTGGGGCCTTGAACGTTTTATTTGTGCCCATAGCATTATGTTTGCATTGGAAGGCATTCCTGGTTTGTATATTCATAGTCTATTAGGCACTAACAATGACTATGACAAGCTCAAAAACACCAGTCAAAATCGCTCAATTAATCGACATAAATGGGATTATGATGCCTTAAAAGAAGCCTTAGACAGCCCCTATAGCCAGCACAGTAAAGTGTTGAAACGCATGTCACACTTGATTAGTGTTCGTAAAAGACAAAGCGCTTTTCACCCCAATGCTGTGCAGTTCACCTTGCAACTAGGCGAACAAATATTCGGGTTTTGGCGTCAAAGTATTGATCGTCGACAGAGTATTTTTTGTGTGTTTAACATTTCTGATCAAGAACAAACGGTGCGCCTGAGCGATATTAATCTTATTGGCACCGATAACTGGATTGATCTGCTCACTGATCAGGCAATTCGCCACGAAGATCTGGAAATTGTGTTAAGCCCCTATCGCAGCGTTTGGATAAGTAATCGTGCGGGCCAATAAGCACAAGCGATTATACGTCTTTTAATAAGGCTAGGGGCAATTGCCTTCTAGCCTTATTAATCTAATGAGGGCACCAGCATAATTAATCGATATAAAAGCGTTTTCAGCCTAAGCAATGGCTGCGTTTATGCAAACAACACTTTGAGTGCTAGTCGACAGCAATAGGAAGTTTTGCATTGGCGCCCCACTCGCTCCATGAACCGTCATAAACCGACAATCTGTCATACCCCAATTCACTAGCTGCTAAGGCAATAATACAGGCTGTCACGCCTGAACCACAGCTGCTGACAATATAGGCTCCCTCTTTGATGCCGCGCTCGTTAAATAGTTGTTTTAACTCAGCCTTAGATTTAAGGTGCCCCTGTTGAATACACAGGGTAAAAGGTAAATTTATCGACGAGGGAATGTGCCCAGAGCGCAGACCGGGCCTTGGCTCTGGCGATGTGCCCTTAAACCGACCTTCAGAACGTGCGTCAATCACTCTAATTTTCGACAAGTGCTTAACGATTGCCCCAGTTGATACAAAACTGCGCGGCTTAGCCAGAGCTTGAAAATTGCCAATGTCTTTGCCGATTAAAAAATGATTATCTACCGGATAACCTTTACTTAACCAGGCCGGCAAACCGCCATCCAATACTTGCACATTGTCATGTCCCATCGCTTTAAACATCCACCAAATACGCGGTGAACAATACACACCTTTGCTGTCATAAACGATAATATGACTATTAGCATTGATGCCTAATTTACGCGCTTCACGCTGAAAGGTTTCTTCATCGGCCATAGTATGCGGGTAAGGTGATTGTTTATTACAAAAGACATTTTCAAAATCAAACCAAACTGAGCCGGGTATTAAGCCCTTAGGAAAGGGTTCAGCCTGACCGGTGGCAATATCAGCCATGCTGGTATAAAGCACAATGATATTGCGTGCATCTAAATGTTCTTCAAGCCAATCAACTGAGACTAAATTCGATTCCAACTGCATCATAATAGTTAAATCCTGTTGTGTGTCGACTCGACCATAACACTTTAGCAGTGCCATAACGTGACAGTCCTTTAAGTAGTTTAGCAGCCTATTAGCCACTTAGCTCTTAAGCTAAGCCAATCGTCCTCAGGGTTTCATCATGCTTATCAAAGGCTCTGCACTAATTTAGCGCTTTGGCAGGAAATTATAAATCTAAAGTCTGTACCACTAAATATATTTTTTATTGTTATTCAGTAACTTAGTTATTATTTTTCTAACTTGACTAAGTGGTCAAATAATTGCTTTAGCTTAGCAATACGTCGCTGATTGGCCGCATTTCTCAGTTAGCTAATCAGAGTTATCCCTAAGAAGAAGCCTAACATGCCGCATAACAACGAAATATTGTACGGACTACACGATAAACCCAAAATATCACATTGTATAACCGCCGCTATTCAGCATGTAATGGCCTGTTTTATTGGTATTATTACCCCCACATTAATTATTGGCAATGCCCTAGATCTTCAAGCCGAGATCCCCTATTTAATTAGTATGGCATTAATGGTATCTGGGGTTTCAACCTTTATTCAGGCCAAGACATTTGGCCCTATAGGTTGCGGATTAATTGCCGTACAAGGCACCAGTTTTACCTTTATTGGCGCCCTCTTGGTAGCAGGGTTTATGGTCAAAGAGCGCGGCGGCTCTAACGACGATATTTTGGCCATCATGTTTGGAATTTCATTTTGGGGTGCGTTGGTAGAAATAGGCCTAAGTCGGTTTATCGACAAAGTAAAAAGTATTATTACTCCCCTCACGACTGGCATTGTGATCACCACTATCGGTATTACCTTAATTAAAGTTGGTATGACAGATTTAGCCGGTGGTTATGGTTATGCCGACTTTGGCTCACCTGAAAATTTGTTGTTGGGCACCACTGTGCTATTTATTGTCATTGTCTTTAATGCGTCTAAATTTCCTATGTTCAGACTTTCAGCCATTTTTATTGGAATGTTTAGTGGCAGCGTTATTGCCTGGTGGTTTGACTTACTCAACTATGACTCAATGGTGGAATTACCACTGGTCAGTATGCCTATTCCCTTCAAATATGGATTTGATTTCCAGTGGGAAGTCTTTATTCCAATTGCCCTAGTTTATTTTTTAAGCGCCATCGAAACTGCCGGCGATTTAACGGCCAATAGTTTATTTTGCCGCCAACCTATTAGTGGTCCTTTGTATATCAAAAGAGTCAAAGGCGGCATCCTTGCTGATGGCATTAATTCGATGTTAGCAGCGGTATTTAATAATTTTCCTAATACGACCTTTGGCCAGAACAATGCTGTAATTCAAATGACCGGCGTGGCCAGTCGCCATGTCGCCTTTTATATTGCTGGATTTTTAGTGCTTTTAGGTTTATTTCCAGCGGTTGGCGCGGTGATCCAATTAATGCCAAAAGCGGTGTTAGGTGGGGCAACATTAGTGATGTTTGCTACCATTGCCGTAGCAGGTGTAAAAATATTAACCACTGAGCCGATTGACCGGCGCAGTAGTTTAATTATTGCTACCTCAATGGGTCTAGGTTTAGGGGTAATGATGGTGCCCGACGCCCTAGCGCAGTTGCCGCCATTAGCCAAAAACATACTATCTTCTTCTGTCACGGTTGCGGGCTTTTGTGCAATATTGATGAGCTTAGCCATACCTAAAACATCAAGCCAGCAACAAGACATTTAAGTTAAATATCATAAGGACAATACCACAATGCTTTCTTATTCCACCGCCAGCGTTTGGCTTAAATCACCGGCCGCCGTTTTCACCGCCAACAACGAGGATGCTAAAGGGGGCGTTGTCATTCGCGGTAATACTATTATTGAATTAGTGGCCAGTGGACAAACGCCCAAGACAAGTATTGACCATTATGTTGACTGCAGTAATCTGGTTATGACACCGGGTTTGATCAATACCCATCATCATTTTTACCAAACCTTAACCCGCTGTGTTCCGGGCGCATTGAATAAACCTTTGTTTCCTTGGTTAACCTTTTTGTATCAGGTATGGAAAAACCTAGACCCTGAGATGCTGTATACGGCGACTCAGCTTGCTGGCTTAGAACTGATGTTATCAGGCACCACCACGGTGGCCGATCATCATTATGTATTTCCTCAGGGACTGGAAAATGGTATCGATATTCAAGTTGAAGCCCTTAAGGTGCTGGGTTGTCGAGCTACCTTAACTCGCGGCTCAATGAGTTTAGGCCAGAGTCAAGGTGGCCTTCCACCAGATTCAGTCATTCAAACAGAAGATGTGATCTTAGCAGATAGTCAACGCTTGATTGACACGTTTCACGACCGATCTGATGAGGCCATGATTCAAATAGCCTTAGCCCCTTGTTCGCCGTTTTCTGTGTCTAAAACACTGATGCAAGATACCGCACAATTAGCCGCAAAAAATGATGTGAGACTGCACACCCATTTAGCCGAAACAGAAGATGAAAATACGTTTTGCTTGAAAAAATACGGTATGCGCCCCCTAGATTATTTAGAATCTTGTGACTGGCTGCATGAGCGAACTTGGCTTGCCCATGGTATCCATTTTAATCCTGCAGAGATAAAACGTCTTGGCGAAGCTAAAGTCGGCATTGCACATTGTCCCAGCTCAAACATGTTGCTGGCGTCAGGTATTTGCCCAACCGTAGCGCTAGAACAAGCGGGTTGCAACATTGGTCTTGCCGTAGATGGTTCAGCCTCCAATGATTGCTCAAATATGATCCAAGAAGTTCGCCAATCACTGCTGCAACAGCGATTGAGTTATGGTGCTGAAGTTATTACTGCCGAACGCGTATTAAGCTATGCAACCAAAGGTTCCGCTGCGGTGTTGGGCAGACATAAAATCGGACAAATAAAAGTGGGTTATCAAGCGGACTTCGCTTTTTTTAGCACCAATGAATTACGTTTTTCCGGTGTTGGTGATCCTATCGCTGCTTTAGTTACCTGCGGCGCACATCAGGTCAGTAAACTGATGGTAGCGGGCAAGTGGCTAATTGAAGACGACAAACACAACCAAATTTTGCAGGATCAAATTCACCAGAAACATCAGCAACTCGCCAAAATATTACAATCAAAAGTGCCCTAGCCTCCACTAAAGCGCGCTTCCGTTTTGGTGCACCTCACAGCCCATTGAACAGCTATGGTGCACCAGCTCTAAAAACCCTAATTTATTACAATTTTTTAACCTAGTTAAAATGGGTAAAAAATTAATTTTATTTATAAATATCAATAAATTACCACCCATAAATTTTGTTGACCAGTTGGACAAGTAATTGGCATCCTTCGTGCAAAATTAGACTACGAAATATTGCATTCACTAGAAATGTAAACAAAACACACTTTAGACTATGAGAGCACCAGGGGAACTAAAAATGACCGTTAATAAATTTATTTGTACACCACTAGCTAAGGCTATTGCGCTAAGCTTAGCAATGACAGTAACAGGTCATGCCTTTGCTCAGGAGCCTGATGCAGCAGATAGAAAAGACAAAGATATTGAGAAGATTGAAGTAACCGGATCACTCGGTAGCTTACCTGGTCAAGATGTAGAAGCCGTATTTGGTTTTGGTAAATCGATACTAGAAACACCGCGCTCAGCTTCAACTATTAGCCAAGAACAAATGGAACGTTTCTCTATTGGCGATATTGATGAACTTGTAGCCTTTGCTCCCGGTACATATACTCAATCATTTTTCGGTGTTGCCGGCTCATTAGACGTCAGGGGAACGCCGGGCGAAGCCTACTTCCGTGGTATGAAACGCTTAGATAACCCAGGTAACTATCCAACTCCGATTGGAGCGTCAAGCCGAATTGATATCGTGCGTGGTCCAGCCTCCCCCATTTACGGTCCGGCGAAAATCGGCGGTTATTTAAATTTTAATCCAAAGTCTGCTAGTGCCAGTCGTGGTCAATACCTAGAAGAGAATACTGGTGCTTTTTCTTACACCACAGGCAGTTGGGATAAAAGTGTACTTTCTGCTGAAGTAGGTGGCCCAGGCTCAATTGGTGACAAGAAAGGTGGCTTCTACTTATATGGAGAACTTGAAAATTCTGGCAGCTATTACGATAACAGCGGTACCGATCAAACGATTCTGCAGGGCTCGTTCAATATCGATATTACTGAAAACTT